>JAABUT010001132.1_pt1 | contig 32615 bp, 33 predicted proteins | sample 5559281 | NCBI WGS metagenome assembly JAABUT01 (sample SAMN10711880, study PRJNA513359) | rock metagenome | isolation source: Antarctica rocks | place: Antarctica: Victoria Land, Ricker Hills nord | collected 2016-01-04 | reverse complement strand
GGCTCTTATTGGGTTCCGGGGTGGTGGGGCCGGGATCGTGAAGCAGGGTTGAAGGCGTGTGGTGCGTGAGCAAGAGCGGGAGTAGCTGACCTGCTCGCGCGAGGAGCTTTTGTCATGGCGGCATCCGACTTAATCAACCTTTCGGGCTTGATCGATGACGCCAAGTGTTTCGCGCTGGTGCGCGAGCACCGCTGGCCGCAAGGTGTGCGCTGCCCCGTGTGTGACAGCGACGCCGTCATCCGGGACGGATGCGACGACACGCAGCCTTGTCGGCAGCGGTATCGGTGCAAGGCGTGCGCTGGGCGTTTCGACGATCTGACCGGCACGGTGCTGGCCGGGCGCCACCAGCCGCTGCGGGTGTGGGTCCTGTGCCTCTACTTCATGGGCCTGAACCTCTCCAACCGGCAGATCGCCCTGGAGCTGGGCCTGGATGCTTCGGACGTGCAGGCGATGACGGAACACCTGCGCCGTGGCTTGGTCGCCAAAGCGCCGGCGGTGGAGCTGCAGGGCGAGGTGGAGATCGACGAGGTCTACGTGGTGGCCGGGCACAAGGGCCAGCCAGCGGTCGTGGCCAAAAGGGGCGGCTTGGGCGCTGCCGCAGGCTGGCAGGCGCGCCGGGACGCGGCACGCTGGCGAAGGACAAGCCACCCATCCTCGGCCTGATCCAGCGTGGCGGCCAGGTAGTCCTGCGCATGCTGGCCAACGTGCAGCAGGCCACGATCAAGCCGATCATCAAGGCGGCCGTGACCGAGGGCACCCTTGTCCACACGGACGAGTATAGCATCTACGCGCGCCTGCCATCGTGGGGCTACCAGCACAAGACGGTCTGCCATGGGCGCGGCGAGTACGCCCGCGACGAGGACGGCGACGGGTTCTGCGAGGTCCACGTCAACACCATGGAAGGGTTCTGGTCGCTGTTGCGCTCCTGGCTGCGCCCGCACCGGGGCATCTCGCAGGACAAGCTGCCGCTCTACCTCGGCTTCTTCCAGTTCGTGCACAATGCGCGCCGGCGCGGCAAAGCCCTGCTCAGCTCCCTCATCACTGGGCTGGTTGTGTGACGTATCAATCGCCACCCCGGAACCCGACAAGAGCCACTAGGTCAACTTCACTTTGCGCCGACGGCCATCCCAACCGCCACGACCTTGCCGCGCTGATGAGCGCGGCGCTGAGGCGCAAGGTGGAGGCTGCCAAGCTCAGCCCTTCCCCTTCCGCGAAGTCGCCCGCAGGCTTCGATGACGAGAAGGAGGCGTTCAAGATGGCCACCATGTTCGATTGGTATGACCCGCACGGGCTGGTCGGCAACCCTCTCATCCTCCATGCCATCCTGGGCCGGGCGCCGCAGACGCTCAGGGCCTATCTGGAGGAACTGGCTGCCGAGCCGCTGCCAGTCGTTGAACACGCCCGGCTCCGCAGGCACGCCTAGCAAACCACTAGGGGCCTGCGCACAGACGAAATCTTGAGCGGGCTTGTGCAGCCTGGAATACTGTCCGCGTTCCAGGCTGCACACACCTGCTTAGGTAATTTCCGAGGCTACCGCCGCGGGAGGGTCCTTCTACGCTGTACAGGCTGCTCCGGTTGAGGGTAGAAGGCCAGGACCTCAGCCCCTGGGCATCGACGTGCCGGCATCATCACAGCGAGGACTATGCGTGCAGGATTCGATGGCACGGCGGTACGACCTCATTGGCGCCATCGGGCAGGCGTGGGCACGAACCTGCAGAACCACCCGCATGTACTCACCGGCCTGGTGCTGCCGCGACACATGCGGATGAAACCCACTTTCCGTTATTTTTCCATCGCCGGCCTGCGCGCCTCGTCGCACCAAGCTGATAGCCTTCCACGATGAAGACCGCTGACCCTGAGCTGATGCGGGCGATCAACCGCTACCACGTGATCGACGCCATCCGCCGCGATGGCCCGATCGCCCGCGTCGAGATCGCCAAGCGGACCGAGCTCAGCCGCGCGACCGTCAGCGCCATCACCGGCGCGCTGATGGCGGAGGGGCTGATCGGCATCATGCGGATCGAACCGGCCAAGAACGGCGCCCGCGACCGTCCCCGCGTGCTGCTGGAGATGCGCGGCGGGGCGTATCACGTCGTCGGGGTCAAGCTGTCGGCCCATCGCATCGGCGTCACCGTGACGGATGCGCGCGGGGAGCCGCTCCGCTCGCTGGTGCTGCCCGTCCGCCTGGCGCGCCAGACGCCGGGCGTGATCGCGGACCTGGTCGAGGACGGCGTGCAGCAGTGCGTGGCGGGTGCCGGCCTCGCCGTCGCCGACATCCAAGGCGTCGGCATCGGCCTGCCCAGCGTCATCGACGCGGTCGCGGGCATGTGCACTGGAGCCCCATTCTGGGAGCGGCACCCGTGCCGTTCGGGCAGGAGATCGGCCGGCGCCTGGGCACGCGCGTGCTGATCGAGAACGATGCCAATCTGGTGGCGCTGGCCGAGCACGGGTTCGGCTTCGGCCATGGCCTCGCCACCTTCATGGTCGTGACAATTGAGAACGTGATCGGCATGGGCCTGGTGCTGAACGGCCGCCTCCATCGCGGCGCCCACGGCATGGGACCGGAGTTCGGTCACGTGAAGGCTGCCTCCAACTGGGGCATCTTGCAGCAGGCGCTGGCGAGCGACGCGATCGAGCCAGCCGAGGACGGCGCCGGGCCGCGCCAGCTCGTGGAGCTGACGCGGCGTGCGCAGGCTGGGAACAACGCTCTGGCCGGGTTGTTCCGCCGGGCCGGCGAAGTGCTGGGTTTGGCCATCGCCAACGCCGTCAACCTGTTGAACCCGCCCTGCCTGGTGATCACAGGCGAAGGGCTGCACGCCGGCGACCTGCTTCGCGTGCCCCTGCTGGCCGCCATCAGGGCGAACGTGTTGCCCACGCTGCAGGAGGCGACGCAGATCGTCTTCTATCCCTGGGGCGACGAAATGTGGGCGCGGGGCGCCGTCACTATCGTGCTGCGCCAGATCTACGAGGCGCCGTGGAACAACGCGGCCTGACCCTTGGAGGAACCATGAACCCCGTCACCATCGGCCTGATCGGCTGCGGCAACATCAGCGCCGCGTATCTGCGCGCGGCCCCGTCGTTCGCCGAGCTGCGGATCGCCGCGCTCGCCGACCTGGACGAAAGCCGCGCCCGCGCCCGCGCCGAGGAGTTCGGTTTGCGCGCCGTCACGATTGACGCGTTGCTGGACGACCCGGCGATCGAGGTCGTGCTGAACCTGACCACCCCCGCCGCCCACGTGCCGGTCGGGCTGGATGCAATCCGCCGTGGCAAGCATGCGTATGGCGAGAAGCCGCTGGCGACCTCGACGGCCGAGGCGCGGACGCTGCTCGAGGCGGCGGACCGCGCCGGGCTGCGCGTCGGCTCGGCTCCGGACACCTTCCTCGGCGGCGCGCACCAGACCGCGCGCCGGTTGCTGGACGACGGCGCGATCGGCCGGCCGCTGTCCGGCACCGCGTTCATGATGAACCACGGGCACGAGCACTGGCATCCCGACCCGGCGTTCTACTACGCGGCCGGCGGCGGCCCAATGCTGGACATGGGACCGTATTACCTGACGAACCTGGTGAACCTGCTCGGCCCCGTCGCCAGCGTCACCGGCATTGCGACCATGGGCCATGCGGAGCGCACCATCGGCAGCGAGCAACGGCGAGGCGAGGTGGTGCCGGTGTCGGTCGCGACCCATGTCGCCGGGCTGCTGAGCTTCGCGGACGGGGCGGTGGTGTCCATCGCCACGAGCTTCGACGTCTGGCAGCATCGGCACGGCAACATGGAGCTGTACGGCACGGAAGGGTCGATGGCGGTGCCCGACCCGAACCGCTTCGGCGGCACGGTGGCGGTCGCCAGGCGCCGCGAGCCTTGGGCAGACATGCCGCTGTCGCACGGCTTCGCCGACGGCAACTTCCGCATCCTTGGCCTGGCCGACCTCGCCCGCGCCATCCGCGCCGACCGTCCCCACCGCTGCGATGGCCGCCTCGCCTACCATGTGCTGGAGGTGATGGAGGCGTTCCAGCGCTCGAGCGACGAGGGTCGCGTGGTCATGATCGAAAGCCGCTGCCAACGTCCGGCGCCGCTGCCGGCGCGGTCGGTGCTGGGCGAGCTGGATTAGCGCTGTCACGCGAGCATGGAGGAAGCACGATGAAACAAGCGTTGATCGTTTGGGGCGGCTGGGCGGGGCATCAGCCTGAGGAATGCGCCGGGGTGGTGGCGCGCATGCTGCGCGAGGACGGGTTCGACGTGGTGGTCGAGAACACCACCGAGGCCTTCACCGACCCCAGGCTGCGCGACCTCAGCCTGATCGTGCCGATCGTGACCATGTCCACGATCGAGAAGGAGGAGATCGACAGCCTGAGCGCCGCCGTGCAGTCCGGCGTCGGGCTCGCGGGCTTTCACGGCGGCATGGCCGACAGCTTCCGCAACGAGGTGAAGTATCAGTTCATGGTTGGCGGCCAGTGGGTCGCCCATCCCGGCAATATCATCGACTATACGGTGCAGGCGACGAGGCCGGACGATCCGGTCATGGCCGGCATCGGCGCGTTCGCCTACCGGTCCGAGCAGTACTACATGCACGTGGACCCGAACAACGAGGTGCTGGCGACCACCACCTTCACCGGCGAGCACTGCGGCTGGATCGAAGGTCACGCAATCCCGGTGGTGTGGAAGCGCCGGCATGGAGCCGGACGCGTGTTCTACAGCTCGCTTGGCCATCACGCGACGGAGTTCGCCCTGCCGCAGATGGCGACCATCCTGCGGCGCGGGATGCAGTGGGCGGCACGCTGACAAGGCGAGCCATCCGGCAGATGCGCCACCGCTGGTCCAGCTGTCGGGTTGCGAGACCTTCCCGGCGCGCTGGACCTTGTGGGCCGTATCGAAGCCACGCAGCTGCTGCTTCTTCGGTCCACCCTGTGGCTTCCCACGGGCGGAACGGCTACATCGCGCGCTTCGGCAGCGCCTCCAGGAAGGCCTGCACGCGCGCCGCCCAAAAGCTGGCGACACCGGTGGTACCGTGGCCGCGGGTGGTCTCGCTGGCGGGTATCAGAAGAAGCTGGGCATTCCTGACCTGCTTCAGCGCTCGTTCGGTGACGCCCGTTTCCGGCGGGTTGCGTTCGTCATCGGCGGAGTTGATCGCCAGAACGGCGGCCTGGATGCGGCCGAGCGACGGCTCCGGATCGTAGTCGGCGGACGCGGCCCACTGATAGATGTAGTCGTTGGCATCGGCCGGCGCCGGCAGGGCGAGCTGCTCGTCGACGAATGCGTCCGCCTTGCCGCGGGTGGCGCCCCGTGCCTGCAAAGCCAGGGTGCCGCCATTGGTGGCGACGCCGAAGAACGTGTTCGCCATACGCAGCGACGGCGGCTGGGTCTGGTAGTCGCCGTTCATGTAGGCGGGGTCGCGGCGGATGCTTTCCACCAGCAGGCGCCGCAGCATCCAGTTGCGCGCCGCCATCGCCGTCGGCTGGGATGCCATCGGCACCAGCGCGTCCATGAAGTCCGGATAGGTCACGCCCCAGGTCCAGGTCTCCATGCCGCCCATCGAGTTGCCGAGCACCAGGCGCAGGTGGCGCAGGCCGAGGCCCTCGGTCACCAGGCGATACTGCGCCAGCACCATGTCGGCATAGTCGTATTGCGGGAACCGGGCGCGCATGCCGTCAGACGGTTTTGTCGATTTGCCGGTGCCGATCGCGTCGGGGAGGATGATGAAGTACTTGCTGGCGTCCAGCGCCTGACCCGGGCCGAACAGGGCGCCGGCGAAGGTGGGGGACAGCAGGCTGGTGCCGGTGCCGGCGGTGCCGTGCAGGATCAGCACGGGTTCGCCGGCGGGGTCGCCGACGGTGGTGTAGTGGACGCGCATCTCCGGCATGACCTCGCCGGTGTGGAAGCGGAAGTCGCGGGCGGTCCAGTCAGCTTCGCGGGGGATCGGGTAGTCGGCGGCATGGGCCAGGATGGGCATGAACGTCAGGATGCCGATTGCCGCTGCGCGTAGACCCCAATCGAGCATTGCCATGGCATCCTCCGTTTCGGCCTGACGAAAGCGTAGGTGCTGCATCGCCCGCACGTCAACGCGGTGCCGCTGCATCGTCCTGAGGATCGTTTCAGGCGAGATCATCCCCGGCTTGATTGACCCGCCCCACCACCGCCGCGTCGATCTCATCCGCAGCCGGCATGCTGCCCTGGGAGCCGGCACGGGTGCAGCATAGCCCTGCCGCGGCGTTGGCGCGTGCCAGGGTGGCATCCAGAAGCAAGCCACGATCCAGGGCGGTGGCCAGCACGCCGGTGAAACAGTCGCCGGCTGCTGTGGTGTCCACCGCCTGAACCGGCAATGCCTTCAGCGCCACATGCCCGGTCTTCGCCGCCGCATCCAACCCGGCATCGCCCAAGGTAACCACGACATCTACGCTTAACGCGGCGTGCAGCGACCGGGCTGTGCCCGCACAACCGAGTGAGTCGGCCAGGAATTGCGCCTCGTGCTCATTGACCACCAGCAGGTCGACCGCCCGCAATGCATCAGGCGGCAGCTCCGCCGCCGGCGCCAGGTTCAGCACGATGCGGGCGCCGGCGGCGCGGGCGCGATGGATCAGGGCGGTGATCTCCGACAACGGAACTTCCATCTGAAGTAGAAGAACGGCGTCTGGCGTCAGCAGCGCGTCCTCCACCTGCTCCTGCCGCACGGCGAGGTTGGCGCCGCCGGCAACGGCGATCTGGTTGCGCCCCTGCGCGTCCACGCAGATCGCGGCACAGCCGGTGGCACCGTCCACCCGCGCCACCCGCGACATGTCCACGCCGGCCTGTGTCAGCAGCGCCAACGCGTCCGCGGCCAGGCCGTCGCGCCCCACCGCGCCCACCATCACCACCCGGGCGCCGTCGCGTGCCGCCGCCACCGCCTGGTTGGCACCCTTGCCGCCCGGCTGCATGGTCATCGACGCACCCAGCACCGTGTGGCCGGGCCGCGGCAGCTCGGCTACCGGAAAGATCAGGTCTAGGTTGATGGAGCCGAAGACGACGATCACGCCGGGCGGTCCAGGGCCGCCATCATCTCGGTCCATTCACGCCTGGACAGCCCGCTGCCGGGCTGGGCGACGGCCTCGCCGGCCAGCATCCGCTTGACCACCGCCAGCATCCCGGCCGACAGCGTGACGGCGCCCATGCGGTAGTCCTCGAACGCGGCGCAGGTGATCGGCACCCAGGCGCGGGTCATCGCCAGCATCGCCTCGGCATAGACGCGGATTTCATGCTGGGCGTGGCTGTCGGCACGCAGCGACAGGAAGCCGAGCAGGTTGTATAGGTCGGTCTTCCAATACCATTGCGTGTAGGTGTTCAACGTCAGGTTCATCCGCGCCAGCTCCCGCGCCAGACCCTGGCGGGACGGGTCGACTGGCTGGCCGTCGACGCCCTCGTTCAGCATGGCGGCATAGTTGTCATAGGTGCGGGTGGCATCGCTGCGCAGGATTTGCAGGACCTCGGCGGCTTCATCCCCTTGCAGGACATCGCCGCGGCCCTGGCGGTTGACCACGGCCTGGGCGGCGAGGTGTTCCGGGGCGGGCACGTAGAACTCGCGGTCTAGGATGGAATAGCGGGCGGAATACTCGTTCACGTTGGCGGTGCGGTGGCGTATCCATTGGCGCGCCACGAAGATCGGCAGCTTCACGTGGAACTTGATCTCGCACATCTCGAACGGCGTCGAATGGCGATGGCGCATCAGGTAGCGGATCAGGCCGGCGTCCTCGGACGTCCTGCGGGTGCCGCGCCCGTACGAAACGCGTGCGGCTTGCACCACGGCGGCGTCGTCGCCCATGTAGTCGATCACGCGCACGAAGCCGTGGTCCAACACCGGTGCGGCCTGGAACAGGATTTCCTCCAGCGCGGGCACCGTGGCACGACGGGTGGGGTTGGCACCGGCGCGTTGGGCGTCGATCTCGGCAAGTTGTTCTGCGGTCAGGCTCATGCGTGAAAGCTGCTCTTTCAATCGGGTGTCGAAGCGCTTATATCTGCTGCGCTGGCTTGCCGGCTATGGCGATAAACGATGCGTGGAATAAGCGTTGTGGACCCGGGGGCAGTGCCCGGCGCCTCCACCAACACATCCCGTGGTTGTCCGGGGTTCTTGGGGGCGATACAGGCTCGACGCGCGTGGTAAAGACGAATCTTTTGCCCGGCATTGTACCGCCGTTATCGGGCTATATTACAAGTGCCAATGACAATCATCAGGCGCTCGCGATCGCTGCGTAAGCAGTGACACGCGCGGTACGGGGGGCACCGGGCAACAGAAGCCCCCCAACCTGCTTGAAAAGCCGCCCTGGCGGCCGTCTGATGCAGCCCTGCTGCGCTCCGATGCTCACGGACCAGCGTCCGCTCCGCTTCGGTGCTCGCATGGCCACACCAGCCGACTCGCCAGGACGGCTTTTGAAGCAGGTTTCACCTGCATTCAGGATTTGATGCTCGATGAGTCTCTTTTGATGCTCGATGAGTCTCTATTGCGCTGTCGCGCCTGGGCATCCGGTTCACGAAAGTTATCACGCTACCAAACATGGCTTTCCTTCACGCGACGAGGCGGTGCTGTTCGAGCGGCTGTGCATGGAGATCATGCAGGCCGGGCTGTCGTGGTCGCTGGTGCTGCAACGCCGTGCGACCATGCGCGTCGCCTTTGCCGAATATGACGTGGGCCGCGTGGCCGGCTTCGACGCGGCGGACGTGGCGCGGCTGATGGACGATCCCGGCATCGTGCGCAACCGGCTGAAGATCATGGCGATCATCCACAATGCCGGCGTGGCCGTGGCGATGCGCGCCAGCCACGGCGGGTTTGCGGCTTGGCTCGACGCCCACCACCCGCTTGATAAGGCCGAGTGGGTCCGCCTGTTCAAACGCCAGTTCCGCTTCACCGGCGGCGAGATCACCGGCGAGTTCCTGATGAGCCTCGGCTGGCTGGCAGGCGCGCACGCGTCGGATTGCCCGGTCGCCAAGCGGATCGTGGAACTTTCACCCCCCTGAACCTGCATCTGACAGGGGGAGCCTGTTCCAAACGCCACTCAGGCGCTATGCAACGGGACTGATGCGCGAGGCGTGAATGGAAGACGAGCCTGACGATCCGAAGAACACCCAGCCGGAAAGCCTGCTGCCGTATGACGAGTGGCAGGATCAGGCCATGCGCCACGTCCTGGTGCTGGCGCTGAAGCACGCCGGCAGCCAGGGACTGCCGGGCGAGCACCACTTCTATCTTAGCTTCCGTACTGATTACCCCGGCGTGGCAATCCCCGACCGACTGCGCGCGCAATATCCGCAGGAAATGACCATCGTGCTGCAGCATCAGTTCTGGGACCTGCTGGTGGACGAGGCGGCTGGGCTGATGACCGTGGGCCTGTCGTTCGGCGGCGTGCCCAGCACCTTGCGCATCCCGCTGGCCGCGGTCGTGGGCTTCGCCGACCCGCATGTCCTCTTCGGCCTGCGCTTCATCCCGCCCGTCGTCCCGCCCGAACCCACGCCGGAGGCCGAGGCGCCGGCCGAATCCTCAGAGGCGCCACAGGTGGTCAGCCTGGACGCCTTCCGCCGCCGCCCGCAGCCCAAGGACTGACGCAGGAAACCCGCCGATGAACGCCCCGATGGCTCGCCCGTCCAACTTCCTGTATGCGCCGATGTTCCCACTCGGCCCCGACCCGACGCCCTGGCGCAAGCTGGACATCCAGGGTGTGTCGACCAGCACCTGCGACAACCGCGTCGTCCTGAACATCGCCCCGGAGGCGCTCAGCGAGCTGGCGTTCCAGGCGTTCCGCGATGTGTCGCATCTGCTGCGCCCCGCCCACCTGGCCAGCCTGCGCGCCATCCTCGACGACCCCGAGGCGTCCGGCAACGACCGCTTCGTGGCGCTGGACCTGCTGAAGAACGCCAACATCGCCGCCGGCCTGGTGCTGCCGATGTGCCAGGACACCGGCACCGCCATCGTCGTCGGCAAAAAGGGCCAACGCGTCTGGGTCGACGGCAACGAGGAGGAGGCGCTGTCCTGGGGCGTGCACCGCACCTACACCGAGACCAACCTGCGCTATTCGCAGATGGCGCCGCTGACGATGTTCGACGAGGTCAACACCGGCAACAACCTGCCGGTGCAGTTCGACATCTACGCAGCCCCGGGCCACGACCACGCCGACGAGTTCCACCTGATGTTCGTCGCCAAGGGCGGCGGCTCGGCCAACAAGACCTTCCTGTTCCAGGAAACCCGCGCCATCCTCAGCCCGGCCAAGCTGGCGGCGTTCATCGAGACCAAGATCAAGACGCTCGGCACCTCCGCTTGCCCGCCGTATCACCTGGCCATCGTGATCGGCGGCACCAGCGTTGAAACCACGATGAAAACCGTGAAGCTCGCCTCGACCAAGTGGCTGGACACCCTGCCCACCAGCGGCAGCCGCGCCGGCCACGCCTTCCGCGACCTGGAGATGGAGCAGAAGGTGCTGGAGATCAGCCGCAGCATGGGCATCGGCGCCCAGTTCGGCGGCAAGTATTTCTGCCACGACGTGCGCGTCGTGCGCCTGCCCCGCCACGGCGCCAGCCTGCCCGTCGGCATCGGCGTGTCGTGCAGCGCGGACCGCCAGGTGAAGGCCAAGATCACGCCGGACGGCATCTTCCTGGAGGCGCTGGAAATCAACCCGCACCAATACCTGCCTGAAGCGACCGACGACATCCTCGGCGGCGAGGTAGTGGAGGTAAACCTGAACCAGCCGATGGACGCCATCCGCCGCCAGCTTGCCGCCTGCCCGGTGAAGACCCGGCTGTCGCTGACCGGCACGATGGTGGTGGCGCGTGACATCGCCCACGCGAAGTTGAAGGAACGCATCGACGCCGGGCTGGGCCTGCCCGACTACATCAAGGACCACCCGGTCTATTACGCCGGCCCCGCCAAGACTCCCGCTGGCATGGCCACCGGCAGCTTCGGCCCGACCACCGCCGGGCGGATGGACAGCTATGTGGCGGATTTCCAGCAGGCCGGCGGGTCACTGGTCATGCTCGCCAAGGGCAACCGCTCGCGCGCCGTGCGGGAAGCGTGCAAAACCTACGGCGGCTTCTACCTGGGCAGCGTCGGCGGCGCCGCGGCCCGCCTCGCGCAGGACTGCATCCGCCGCGTCGAGGTCCTGGAGTACCCGGAGTTCGGCATGGAGGCGGTCTGGCGGATCGAGGTTGAGAAATTCCCCGCCTTCGTCATCATCGACGACAAGGGCAACGACTTTTATGACGGGACCGGATGATGCGCTTCACCGTCGATCGCCTGGACCATCTGGTGCTGACCTGCACCGACGTCGAGCAGACCGCGAGCTGGTACCAGCGCGTGCTCGGCATGGAGCGCGAGGAGTTCGGTGCGCGCAACCGCACCGCTTTGCGTTTCGGCGGCCAGAAGATCAACCTTGACCCGGTCGGCATGGACGCGCGGCCCAACACCGCGTCGGTCCCGGCGCCCGGTGCGCAGAACCTGTGCTTCATCACCGCGATGGGCGCCGAGGACGTCGCCGCCCATCTGCGTCAATGCGGCATCGCCATCGTGGAAGGCCCGGCTGCCAAGGTCGGGGCGCTCGGCCCGATGACCTCGGTCTACTGCCGCGATCCCGACGGCAACCTGATCGAGATCGCCACCTACATGCGGGATTGACCTCACATGGTCCGCATCACCGCCGGCGGTGCTTTCGCGTTTTTGGCCTTCCTCGGCTGCATCCCGCTGGCGAACTGGATGATCGGCCACGTCGGCACCGTGTGCGTGCCGAATGGCCCATGCCTGATCCCGGTCGCACCCGGATTGATGGCGCCATCCGGCGTGCTGGTGGCGGGCGCGGCGCTGGTGCTGCGCGACGTGGTGCAGCGGCTGCTCGGCATCCCGGCCGGGCTGGTGGCGGTGCTGGCGGGCACGGCGCTGTCGATGCTGGTGGCGCCGCAGACGCTGGTGATCGCGTCCGGCGCCGCCTTCCTGCTCAGCGAGCTGGCCGATTTCGCGGTGTTCACGCCCCTGCAGCGCCGCGGCCTGGTGCTGGCGGTGGTGGCGTCGTCGATGCTGGGGCTGGTGGTGGACAGCGTGGTGTTCCTCAACCTCGCATTCGGCAGCCTGGACCATCTGGGCGGGCAGATCGTCGGCAAGACCTGGGCGGTGCTGGCCAGCATCCCGCTGATCTCGGGATTGCGGCGGCTGACGCCGGCCTGACCCGATGCCTTTCCCGGTCAGCGATTTTGATTTCCACCTGCCGGCGGACCGGATCGCCCAGCACCCGGCACGCCCCCGCGATTACGCCCGGCTGCTGCATGTCGGCCCCGAATTACACGACCATCGGGTGTCCGACCTGCCGTCGCTGCTGCGGCCGGGCGACCTGCTGGTGGTCAACGACACCCGCGTCATCCCCGCCCAGCTTGCCGCCACCCGCGGCGCCGCGCGCATCGGCATCACCCTGGACCGCCCGCTGCCCGACGGCACCTGGCACGCCCTGGCGCGCAACGCACGCCGCCTGAAGCCCGGCGACACCCTGCATTTCGACGGCGCGGACCTGGCTGCCGTGGTGACCGCCTGCGACGGCGACGGCGGCGTGTCGCTTCGCTTCGATCGTGCCGGCGAGGCCTTCCGCCACGCGCTGGACCGCGCCGGCGCACTGGCGCTGCCGCCTTACATCTACCGCCCGGACGGTCCCTCGGTGCGGGACCAGGAGGACTACCAGACCGGCTTCGCCACCCGTGACGGCGCCGTGGCCGCACCGACGGCGGGACTGCATTTCACTCCCGAGCTGCTGGCCGCGTTGCAGACCAGGAACATCGGCGTGGCCGCCGTCACCCTGCACGTCGGCGCCGGCACCTTCCTCCCCATGCGCACCGAGCACGTGCGCGACCACGTCATCCACGCCGAACGCGGCGAGATCACACCTGCCGCGGCTGGACGCATCAACGCCGCGCGCCAGGCCGGCGGCCGCATCGTGGCGGTCGGCACCACGGTGCTGCGGCTGCTGGAGACGGTTGCACAGCCGGACGGCAGCGTCGTCGCCTTCGCCGGCGACACCGGCGTCTTCCTGCTGCCCGGCCACCGGTTCCTGGCCGCTGACCTGCTGATGACCAACTTCCACCTGCCGAGGTCGACCCTGTTCATGCTCGTCTGCGCGTTCGCCGGCACCGATCGCATGCGCGCCGCCTATGCCCATGCGATCGCCGCCGGCTACCGCTTCTACTCCTATGGCGACTCAAGCCTGCTGGAACCGGCGTGACCTTGTCCTGGACCGGTGCGGCGACAAACGGCTCCGCCCGAACCGGCACCCTGCACACCGCCCACGGCGACGTGCCGACGCCGGTGTTCATGCCGGTCGGCACCGCCGGCACCGTCAAGGCGATGACGGCGGACGCGGTGCGCTCCACCGGCGCCCGGCTTATCTTGGGCAACACCTATCACCTGATGCTGCGCCCTGGCGCCGAGCGCGTGGCCCGGCTGGGCGGGCTGCACGAATTCGCCGACTGGCCCGGCCCGATCCTGACCGACTCCGGCGGTTTCCAGGTGATGTCGCTGGCCGGGCTGTCGAAGATCGACGCCGACGGGGTCGACTTCCAGTCCCACCTCGACGGCAGCCGCCACCGTCTGACACCGGCCCGGTCCATCGAGATCCAGCACCTGCTGGACGCCACCGTCACCATGGTGCTGGACGAGTGCACATCGTTCCCAGCCACTCCCGAGCAGGCCCGCACGTCGATGCAGTTGTCGATGCGCTGGGCCGGGTTGTCGCGCGACGCCTTCGTGTTGCGGCCAGGCTACGGCCTGTTCGGCATCGTGCAGGGCAGCGTCTACCCGGACCTGCGGGAAGCGTCGGCCCGCGCGCTGACCGCCATCGGCTTCGACGGCTACGCTGTCGGTGGCCTGGCGATCGGCGAGGGCCAGGACACCATGTTCCACATGCTGGACGCCACCATGCCGTTCCTGCCGGCGGACAAGCCGCGCTACATGATGGGCGTCGGCACGCCGGACGACCTGCTCGGCGCGGTGGCACGCGGCGTCGACATGTTCGACTGCGTGATGCCGACGCGCGCCGGCCGCACCGCGCGCGCCTACACCAGCCGCGGCGTGTTCAACCTGCGCAACGCCCGCTTCGCCGACGACGACCGCCCACTCGACGCGCTGTGCCGCTGCCCGCTTTGCACCCGCCACAGCCGCGCCTATCTGCACCACCTGTTCCGTTGCAAGGAGATGCTCGGCCCGATGCTGCTGACCTGGCACAACATCCAGCACTACCAGGACCTGATGGCCGGCATGCGCGCCGCCATCGCCGACGTCTCGCTGGCCGCATACAGCGCCGACGTGCGCGCCGGCTGGCAACTGGGAGAACCCGTATGAGCGGCGCCTATGACGGCCTGACGCAGCTCGGCCAGCACGTCGCCGCCCCCCCCGCATCGCCCGACGCGGCGGTGCTGGAGCGCGTGCCCAACCCACAGCCCGGCGCGCACTACGTCATCCGCTTCACCTGTCCGGAGTTCACCTCGCTGTGCCCGCTGACCGGGCAGCCGGATTTCGCCCACATCGTCGTCGACATCATCGCCGCCAACTGGATCGTGGAAAGCAAATCGTTGAAGTTGTTCATGGCGTCGTTCCGCAATCACGGCGCCTTCCACGAGGCCTGCACGATGATGATCGCCCGGCGCCTGACCGACCTGCTGGCTCCGGTCTGGCTGCGCATCGGCGCCTACTGGTACCCCCGCGGCGGCATCCCGATCGACGTTTTCTGGCAGACCGGTACACCCCCGGAAGGTGCCTGGATTCCAGACCAGGGCGTGCCCGCCTACCGCGGCCGCGGGTGAACGCCGCCGACGTCACCTGCGCCAGGGCCCTGGAACTGGGCTTTGATGCCGTCGGCTTCGCGCCCGCGACCCTGGCACCCGAGGCGCGCGCGCGGCTGCAGGACTTCCTCGCCGCCGGCCAGCACGGGCAGATGTCGTGGCTGGCCGAACGGGTCGAACAGCGCAGCCAGCCGCAGGCGCTGTGGCCGGATGCACGCTCGGTGATCTGCCTCGGCCTGTCCTACGCTCCTGACGGCGACCCGCTGGCGACGCTGGCCCTGCCGGATCGCGGCAACATCTCGGTTTATGCGCGCAACCGCGACTACCACGATGTGATGAAAGGTATGCTCAAACACCTTGCGCAGTTCGTGGTCAGTCGCTTCGGGCCTGAAGTGAAGGTGTTTGTCGACACCGCTCCCGTGATGGAAAAGCCGCTGGCGCAGCAGGCCGGGCTGGGCTGGACCGGCAAGCACACCAACCTGGTGTCTCGCCGCCACGGTTCCTGGCTGTTCCTCGGCGAGATCTACACCACGCTCGACCTGTCCTCCGACCCGCCGCACGCCGACCGCTGCGGCAGCTGCACGCGCTGCCTTGACGCCTGCCCGACCGACGCGTTTCCCGCCCCCTACCGCCTGGACGCCACCCGCTGCATCTCCTACCTGACCATCGAGCACGCCGGCCCCATCGCCGCCGAATTCCGCGCCGCCATCGGCAACCGCATCTACGGCTGCGACGACTGCCTGGCCGCCTGTCCGTGGAACCGCTTCGCCGCCACATCCCACCACACCAAACTCGCCGCGCGCGAAGACCTGACCGCTCCCCGCCTGGCCGAGTTGGCAACGCTGGACGATGCCGGCTTTCGAAAGATGTTCGCCGGCTCCCCCGTCAAACGCATCGGCCGCAACCGCCTGGTGCGCAACGTGCTGATCGCCATCGGCAACTCCAACGACCCCTCGCTGACCCCGGTCGCCAGCCAACTCCGCACCGACGCCGACCCGGCCGTCGCCGACGCCGCGATCTGGGCCGTGACGCGGTTGGCATGACGGGGAGGGGGCAAGACCGAAGGCTTTGCCCCTGGACCTGGCGGGTCCAGGGCAGAGCCCTGACCTTGCTTCGGCCGTCATCGTGACCAACCTCGTCAAGCGCAGTTTCTCGTTGGCGGGGCATCGGACCAGTGTGGCGTTGGAGCCGGAGTTCTGGGCGGTGTTGGCGAGGCTGGCGGTGGCCGAGCGGGTGACGTTGGCCGGGCTGGTGGCGCGGCTGGACGGGCAGCGCTCGACGGAACAACCGCTTGCTTCGATGTTGCGGGTATATGCATTAACGGAACGGTTTTAACTTTTTGGCAACGCGTTTGGGTGTTCACTGTGGTGGGGGCCGAAACGGTTCCCGCGGCCTGTCCAGTGCCGTAGCTCGAATGTCGTTGTGGGAAAACACCCCCGAGGATCATTGAAATGTCCATTCTCCGAACTGTCGATGCCGCTTGTCACGACGTGCCTGCGAGTCCCCTGATGATCTGCGACCGCCTCATTGGCCTCGCTCAGGATGCTGAGCGCGCGGGGTATGCTGCCACCGCCGGGCGACTGGTCCTGATGGCCACGCGCATCTTCGATGAGAAACGCGCGTCGGCTTGATGCTGGCTGCGTCAGCCTCTGCGGGTGCCAGCGCCGGAACGCCGCTGCGGCAATGTTTCGCAACGTTTGTTTGATGCCGGGCGGCAATGTGTGCTCTACCGCAAGAGTTAAAGCCTGGCTGGTGTTCTGAAACATCTGAAAGGATCGGCATGGGTCAGGCCGCTGGGGCGATTTGGTGGTCTGTTTCGGGCGGCGGGCGAGCCTGTTCGTCGATCTTGGACCGGTAGCAGAGCCATGCGCATTCGTCCGGAGTCTCTCGCCTTCACGATCCTTCTCGGGTCTTTGGCCGCCTTGCCGCCGCTTTCGATCGACATGGGTCTGCCGGCGCTGGGACTGCTTGAAACCGCGTTGCAGGCAACGCCCTCTCAGGCGACGCTGACGCTCAGCCTGTTTCTGGCCGGCTTTGCCGTCACCCAACTGATCGCGGGCCCGCTATCGGACCGCTACGGCCGGCGGCCGGTCATGCTGGCAGGGCTGCTGCTATACTCGGTGTCCAGCCTAGCCTGCGCGGCGGCCTCCTCGATCGGCATGCTGCTGGGATTCCGGCTGCTCGCCGGGATGGGCGCGGCCGGTGCCACCACCCTGGCGCTGGCCGTGGTGCGCGACGTGTTCGCAGGTCATGTGGCACGCGTGCGACTGTCCAGCATCACCATGGTGATCACCATCGCGCCGATCGTGGCGCCGACACTGGGTGGGCTGATGCTGTCGCTGGGCGGCTGGCGGTTTATCTATGCGCTGCTGGCTGCATCCGGCTGCATCCTGCTGCTGCTGGTCGGCAGCCTGCTGCCGGAAACCAGACCGTCGCATGGCAACACCCGGCTTGCTCTGGCACGCCGCTATGGCGCGGTGCTGCGCCAGCCGCGCACCGTGGGCTATGCGGTGGTGGGGGCGCTGGGCTCGGGCAGCCTGTTCGCCTTCATCACCAATTCGCCCAACGTGCTGATGGGCGACATGGGCGCGTCGGCCGGGTTGTTCGGCGTGCTGTTCGCCATCACCTCCGCCGGCCTGCTGATCGGCTCCAGCGTCAATTCTATGCTCGCGCGCCGCCACGTGCGCCCGTCGGTGCCGCTGATGCTGGGGATGATCCTGGCGCCGTGTTCAGGCATCGGCGCCTCAATCTTCCTGCTGATGGGGGTTGAGCGGCTGGAGACCTTCGTGCCGTTCATCGTGGTGACCAGCTTCTGCCGCGGCTTGGTGAACCCGAACTGTATCTATGCGGCGATGGAGCCGGTGCCGGACCACGCCGGTTCCGCCTCGGCGTTGATCGGTTGCGGGCAGATGTTGATGGCGGCGGCATCTGGAGCCATCGTGGCGGCGATGTACCCGTTCCTGGGGCCGCTGGCCGTCACCGTGTCGATTGCCGGCTTCGGCCTGGCCGCGCTGCTCGGCTGGCTTGTGGTCGAACGCTGGCATCCGGCGCGTATGGAGATTGCCGCATGAGCCGGCTAGGCGATCCGGGGCCGAGTTAGGATCGCGCCTGCCGATCGACGCCAGGTTCCCGGTCGAGGACCACGAACGCCTGCTGACCGGGGTCGATGCCGGCAACGCCACGACGCTGGGCATCGACAAGGTATCAGGTCTTAGGATGGACCTCGGGAGAACCAGCCATGCCATCCGATGCTGACCGCTACGCAACCGCCTATCTGCAAACCAGCGTCGCCGCGGCACAGGCGTTCGCCGCCGATCCCGCCTTCACCGCAGTCATGGTCGACATGGCAGCCGACATCACGGCATCGATGCGCGCCGGCGGCAAGCTGCTGGTCGCCGGCAACGGCGGCAGTGCCGCCGACGCGCAACACCTCGCCGGCGAGTTCATCTCCCGCCTGATGTTCGATCACCCGCCGCTGCCAGCCATCGCGCTGACCGTGGACAGCTCCGCCATCACGGCAACCGCCAACGACTACGGCTACGAACACGTGTTCGACCGCCAGATCATCGCCCTCGGCCGCAAAGGCGACGTGTTCCTCGGCATCTCCACCTCCGGCAACTCGCCCAACGTCACCCGCGCCCTGCAAACCGCCCGCACCCAAGGCCTTACCACCCACGGCTTCACCGGCGCCGCCACCAGCAAAATGACCGACTTGTGCGACAAACTGCTTCAAGCCCCCTCCACCTGGACCCCCATCGTCCAACAAACCCACATCACCGCCATCCACATCATCTGCGCCCTCGTCGAACGCGCCATGTTCCCCGAACTCGCGCCGGCGGGAGCGGAGTAAGCAAGGCGGGGGCTTCGCCCCTCGACCCCACCAGGGCGCGCCGCCCTGGACCGGCTTCCACAAGCGAGAGGTGACCTACGGCAAAGGGGGGCCTACACCGGCGCTGCCAACATCCGAGATGGCCCCCCTTTGCCGTAGGCCACTGCCTTACTTACGGGAAGCCGGTCCAGGGGTGGCTCACCCCTGGCGGGTCCAGGGCAGAGCCCTGGCCTTACTTACTTCCACTCGCGTCCAGCGCGGCCTGGAGCAGGTAGGCGGCGGCGAGTTGGTCGACGAGTTCGAATCGGCGTTTGCGGGTGGCGTCGAGTTCGTTGATCAGGAAGCGGTTGACGGCGGAGGTTGTTAGTCGTTCGTCCCACAGGGCGGCGGGCAGGCTGGTGGCGTTGGACAGGGCGTGGGTCCAATCGCGGGCGGCCTGGGCGTCGGGTCCGCTGGTGCCGTCCATGGACAGCGGCAGGCCGACGACCAGGCCGGTGGCGTTTTCCTTGCGGGCGATGCGGGAGATGCTGGCGGCGTTTTCCAGCAGTTTGCCGCGTTTGAGGCTGCTGTGCGGGGAGGCCAGCATCAGGCTTACGTCGGACAGGGCGAGGCCGATGGTTTTGGCGCCGGGATCGATGCCGATCAGGCGTTCGCCGCGCGCCAGTTGGGCACGCAGCTCGGTCATGTTGAACAGGGGCATGGGCGTCGTTATGGTCCGCGCCGCAGCATCACCCAAGGGAAAAATATGTCGCTCGATCCCGCGGCGGTTCGCCGCATCGCCAGGCTGGCCCGCATTCGCGTGGATGACGCGGAGGTTGCGCGTCTGCAGACTGAACTGACCTCCATTCTCGGCTGGATCGAGCAGCTGAACGAGGTGGACGTGGAAGGTGTGACGCCGTTGACCGGTGGCGCGCAGATGGCCATGGCGATGCGCGACGACGTGGTGACGGATGGCGGCCAGTCGGAGGCCGTGCTGCTGAACGCGCCGGACCGTGAGGGCGAGTTCTACGCGGTTCCGAAGGTGGTCGAGTGATGGCTGACGTGTCGATGTTTGACCTCTCCCTGGCCGAGGCGCGGGCTGGATTGCGGCGGGGAGATTTTTCCGCCGTGGAGCTGACCGACGTTTATCTCGGCGCGATCGCGGCGCTGAACCCACGATTGAACGCCTACATCACCGTGACCGCGGAGCGGGCGCGCGGGCAGGCCGCTGCGGCAGATGCGGCGTTGGCGCGCGGCGAGCACGGCAATCTCACCGGCATACCGTTGGCGATCAAGGATCTGTTCTGCACGGCCGGCGTGCGCACCACCGCCGGCAGCAGGATGTTGTCGCCGTTCGTGCCGCCGTACGAAAGCACGGTGACGGCCAACCTGCTGCGTGACGGAGCGGTGTTCCTGGGCAAGGCGAACCTGGACGAGTTCGCCATGGGGTCGTCCAACATGACCTCGGCGTATGGGCCGGTTGCCAACCCGTGGACGCGTCCAGGCGACAACGCGCCGCTGGTGCCGGGCGGTTCGTCGGGCGGTTCGGCGGCGGCGGTGGCCGGGCGGCTGGCGTTGGGAGCGACGGCCACGGACACCGGCGGCTCGATCCGCCAGCCGGCCAGCTTCTGCGGCATCACCGGCATGAAGCCGACCTACGGGCGGTGCAGCCGCTGGGGCGTGGTGGCGTTCGCGTCCTCGCTGGACCAGGCCGGTCCGCTAGCCCGCACGGTGGAGGACTGCGCGATCCTGCTGACCTCGATGTCGGGCCACGACCCGAAGGACAGCACCAGCGCCGACCGGCCGGTGCCGGATTTCGCGGCGGCCTGCCAGCGCGGCGTGCGCGGGCTGCGGATCGGCGTGCCGAAGGAGTACCGCAGCGACGGCATGGCGTCCGAGATCGAGGCGTTGTGGCAGCGGGGCCTAGACTGGCTGCGCGCCGAGGGTGCGGCAATCGTCGACGTGTCGCTGCCGCACACCAGGTATGGTCTGGCGACCTATTACATCGTGGCACCGGCGGAGGCGTCGTCCAACCTGGCCCGCTACGACGGCGTGCGTTTCGGCGCCCGCAGCGAGGGCCGCGACCTGATTGAATTATACGAGAACACCCGTGCCGACGGTTTCGGCGCCGAGGTGAAGCGAAGGATCATGATCGGCACCTACGTGCTGTCGGCCGGCTACTACGACGCCTATTACCTGCGGGCGCAGAAGGTGCGCGCGCTTATTCTGAGGGACTTCACCGAGGTGTTCCGCGAGGTGGACGCGCTGCTGACCCCCACTACCCCGACGGCGGCCTTCGCCCAAGGCGACCGGATGGACGACCCGATCACCATGTATCTCAACGACGTTTTCACCGTGCCCGCCAACATGTCCGGCATTCCCGGCCTGTCGGTGCCGGCTGGCCTGGATGCCGGCGGCTTGCCGCTCGGATTGCAGGTGCTCGGCCGGCCGTTCGACGAGGAAACCGTTTTTGCCGTGGGCGCCGTTCTGGAACGTGCCGCCGGCTTTGCCGCCCTGCCCAGCATCCGCGCGGGAGCCTGAACCATGAGCTACAGCCTTGAAGGTGCGACCGGTGCGTGGGAGGTGGTGATCGGGCTTGAGGTGCACGCCCAGGTCGTCAGCAAATCCAAGCTGTTCAGCGGCGCCTCGGCCGAGTACGGCGCGGCCCCGAACAGCCAGGTCAGCTTCGTGGACGCCGGCTTCCCGGGCATGCTGCCGGTGATCAACCGCGAGTGCGTGGCGCAGGCCGTGCGCACCGGGCTGGGGCTGAACGCGCGGATCAACCTGGAGTCCCGTTTCGACCGCAAGAACTACTTTTATGCGGATTTGCCGACCGGTTACCAGATCAGCCAGTACGAGCATCCCATCGTCGGCGCCGGGGTGATCGAGATCGAACTGGCGGACGGTTCCACCCGCCGGATCGGCGTCACCCGGCTGCACCTGGAGCAGGATGCCGGCAAGTCGCTGCACGACCAGGACCCGTCGAAGACCTATATCGACCTCAACCGCGCCGGCGTGGCGTTGATGGAGATCGTCAGCGAGCCCGACCTGCGCAGCCCGGAGGAGGCCGGCGCCTACCTGCGCAAGCTGCGCACGATCCTGCGCTACCTGGGCACCTGCGACGGCAACATGGAGGAGGGGTCCATGCGCGCGGACGTGAACGTGTCGGTGCGCCGCGCCGGGGAGCCGTTCCGCACCCGCTGCGAGGTGAAGAACGTGAACTCCATCCGCTTCGTCATGCTGGCCATCGAGGCGGAGGCGAAGCGGCAGATCGCGCTGTATGACGACGGCGGCACGGTGCAGCAGGAAACGCGGCTGTTCGACCCCGGCCGCGGCGTCACGCGGGCGATGCGCAGCAAGGAGGATGCCCACGACTACCGCTACTTCCCCGACCCGGACCTGCTGCCGCTGGTGCTGGAGCCGGATTGGGTGGCGTCGCTGAAGGCCCGTCTGCCGGAGCTGCCGGATGCCAAGAAGGCCCGCTTCGTGCGCGACTACGCTCTGCCCGCCTACGACGCCGGCGTGCTGGTGGACGACCAGGTGACGGCGGATTTCTACGAGACGGTGGCCGCCGGCCGTGACGCCAGGCTGGCGGCGAACTGGGTCACGGGCCACTTCTTCGCTGCCCTGAACCGCACCGGACGCAGCATCGCCGACACTCCGGTGTCTGCCGTGGCCCTGGGCGGGTTGATCGACCTGGTGTCGGACAGCACCATCAACGGCCGCATCGCCAAGGAGGTGTTCGAGGCGATGGTGGAAACCGGCCAGCACCCGGCTGCCATCGTCGAGGCCAAGGGTTTGCGCCAAGTGACCGACACCGGCGCCATCGATGCTGCGGTGGATGCCGTGCTGGTGGCCCAGCCCGGGAAGCTGGCCGAGTTCCGCTCCGGCAAGGACAAGCTGTTCGGCTTCTTCGTCGGCCAAGTGATGAAGGCGATGGGCGGGAAAGGCAACCCGGCGCTGGTGAACGAAGCGTTGAAGAAGAAGCTTTGACCGGGTTTCGCAGGACGGCAGTCACATATTGGCAAACAACTGGACCATGCGCTTTGAATGCCCCGCATGCTGAAGCACGATCGCGCCTGCTTTTACGACCAGACCGGATGATCTGTCGCAGATGATGCGGTTGAGAGGTTCGCTCGCCAGCCCTCTGGTTCAGGTCGTGGCATTCATGCAAGGTTCGCCTCCGGGAGCAGCAAGCGATGTCATTCGAAATCACCGAGCATGTCGTGCGGACCGATCGCCACACCAGCTTCTATCTGGCCTGTGGGCCGGTCGAGGGGCCGTTGGTCGTGTGCGTCCACGGCTAGCCGGAGCTGTCGGTTAGCTGGCGGCACGTGCTGCCGGCGCTGGCCGCGCTGGGGTTTCGCTGCCTGGCACCGGACATGCGAGGTTACGGGCGATGGCGGTCTACGGGCGCCACGAGGATTACGCGCTTGCGGAGAGCGTGCGAGACATGCTGGAGCTGCTCAATGCCACCGGGCGCGGACAGGCGATATGGATCGGACATGATTGGGGCAGCCCGGTCGTGTGGAGCCTCGCGAGCCATCATCCCGAACGCTGCCGGGGCGTGGTCAACCTGTGCGTGCCTTATGTCGCGGCTGGGTTTGCGCCGGCGAACTTCCTGCCCCTCGTCGATCGCGCCGTCTACCCGCAGGACGCGTTTCCCGCCGGCCAGTGGGACTACATGATGTACTACGAGGAGGATTTCGCGGCGGCGCAGGCGGCGATGGAAGCGGACGTGTCAAACACGGTCCGGGCCTTGTTCCGCGCCGGATCGGCGGCAAATCCGGGCAAACCGGGACGCACCGCCACCATCCGTCGCGATGGGGGCTGGTTCGGCGGCGCGGGTCAGGCACCACCGGTGCCGCGCGATCCCGCGGTGCTGAGCGAGCAGGATGCTTCCTGCTACATAGCGGCGCTTGAACGCAACGGGTTCTTCGGTCCGAATTCCTGGTACATGAACCACACCGGAAACATCGCATTCGCCCGGCAGGCGAAGGACGACGGCAGGCTCAGCCTCCCCGTGCTGTTCCTGCACGGCGCCTACGACACGACGTGCGAGACCATGGTGTCTCGCCTGGCCGAGCCGATGCGGCGCGACTGCGTGGACCTGACCGAGGTGGTGGTCACGTCTGGGCACTGGTGGCGCAGGAGCAGCCGGTCGCCGTGAACGCCGCCGTCACGCGATGGCTGGCGACGCGCTTTGCGGAACTGTGGACTCGCTGACGCTGTCGGCCTTGATCTGCAACGCCAGATACTTCGAGTAAATCCGGCATTGTGCCAGGCTGCCTGCGGTGAACCACAGCCCCGGTTGCGCCGTCCGTCGCCACATGTTGCGCAATTCGTCGCCGTCGCCGTAACCCCAGACCGGCCCGATGCGGTCGGCGACGGCGTCACCGAGGCTGGACCGCACGACCTCCTGCTGGTTCTCGTAGCCGGTCGCCAGCACCAGCAGATCGGCCGCGACCACGCTGCCGTCCCGCAGCCTCGCACCCTCGGCCACGAAGCTGTCGATGTCGGCATGTTGCAGCAGCCCGACCTGCCCGGCGACGATGAGGTCCGAGCAGCCGACGTTGAAGTAATAGCCGCCGCCGCGCCGCAGATACTTCATCTGGAACCCGGTGTCGTCGTCCCCGTAGTCCAGCCGGAAGCCGCGCGCCGCCAGACCGTCAAGCAACGGCCGGTCGACCTCGCGCGACGCCGCCGTCGAAAGCTGGTACGACCGTCTCAGCACCGGATACGGCGTGGACGCCGCCAGCAGGTCGCAGTCCTCGATCGGCACGCCCTCGGAATAGATGGCGTAGACCGACTGCGCTTCCGCCAGGCTGACGACGTAGGTCGGGCTGCGCTGGATCAGCGACACCGCAGCCCCGCTGGCGTGCAGGTCCTGGGCGACGTCGTGGCCGCTGTTGCCGGTGCCCAGCACCAGCGCGCGGCGCCCCTTCCATGCGGCACCCGACACATACGCGCCGGAATGCATCACCGTGCCGGCGAAGGCGTCCAGGCCGGGCAGCGTCGGCCGCTGCGGAATGCTGCTGACGCCGGTGGCGAACACCAGGTGGCGCGGCTGCATGACCCGCTCGGTGCCGTCCTCCCGGCGCAAGGTGACGCGCCACCGTCGCGTGCCCTCGTCATAGGTGCCGGCGACCAGCTCCGTTCCGGTCCAGAAGTTCAGCTCCATGCTTTCGGCATAGGCCTCGAACCAGTTGGCCAGCTTGTCCTTGGGGATGAACACCGGCCAGGTCGGCGGGAACGGCATGTAGGGCAGGTGGTTCACGTGCACCTCGTTGTGCAACGTCAGCGAGTGGTAACGCCGGCGCCAGTTGTCGCCGATGCGCGCCTGCCGGTCCACGATCAGCGTGTCGACGCCAAGCCGGCCCAGCCGTGCCGCGATCGACAGCCCGGCCTGGCCGCCGCCGACGACGATCACCTCGGGGTCGTGGTCCGCGTAGGCACCGGCCTTCCGGCGCTTGTCGAGCCAGTTGTCGCCGCCGAAATCGCGCGCCGCTTCCGCGCCGGCACACTCGGCGCCGTCACGAGGCTCGTCCAGCGCCGTCGAGAACGTCCAGGCGCGTGCCAAGCCGGTGGAGTCAGGCACCAGCCGCACGACGCCGTTGCAGACGCCGGCTGCGGTGTCGAAGGCGAAGATGGCCTCGACGACGCTCGTGCCCGCGCGCACCACGGCGCGCGGCGGCGTGCGGCCGGGGTCCAGCCGGAAGCCCGTCGGCTGCGTTCTTGTCAGCGTCCGGCGCAGCTGTTCCGCGATCGCCGCGGCGCCGGACACCGTGCCGATCTGCCCGGTGCAGGCCAGCAGGTCGCGCCAATGTCCGTCCACCAGAAAAAGCCCGGCGGCCGCCGGCAGGTCGCCGGCGTCAAGCGCGGCACCGAACGCGCCGAGCCAGGCCGAAGCGGTGGCCAGCGGCGTGGGTCCCGACGGTCCGGCGTCATCCATCACGGGTTGCCCAGGCATCGGCATCGCGGCCTCTCCGTTCCTCGGTATCAGACCACCTTCATCCTGACCGCGCCGACGCCCTCGACCGTGCCTTCCAGCAGGTCGCCGCGCTGCACGGCCGCCACGCCTTCGGGGGTGCCGGTGTAGATCAGGTCGCCCGGCGCCAGTTTTACCAATTTGGACAGGTAGGCGATGGTCTCCGCCACGCTCCAGATCAGCAGCGACAGGTCCGATGCCTGGCGCATAGCGCCGTTCACCTTCAGCTCGATCCGGCCCTTGGTCGGGTCCGGGAAGCTGGAAGCGGGCACCAGCACGCCGATCGGGGCGGAATGGTCGAAGCCCTTGCCCATGTCCCAGGGCTTGCCTTCCTTCTTCGCGGCGTTCTGCAGGTCGCGCCGCGTCATGTCCAGGCCGGCGGCGTAGCCCCAGACGTGTTTCAGCGCGTCCGCCTCGGCGATGTCCGCGCCGCCGGTGCCGATGGCCACCACCAGCTCCATCTCGTGGTGCAGGTCCCGGCTCATCGGCGGGTATGGCATGTCGGCGCCGTCGAGCAGCAGCGCGTCGGCCGGCTTGCAGAAGAAGAACGGCAGCTCGCGGTCCGGGTCGCTGCCCATCTCGCGGGCGTGGGCGGCGTAGTTGCGCCCGACGCAGAACACCCGACGGACCGGAAAGCCGCCGCCGCCGGCGACGGGAACGGCGGTGATCGGCGGGGCTGGGATGACGAAATCGGCCATGCGGGTTTCCTGAAGCGATGTCTCGGGGCACCGACCTTACGCCCCGCCGCCAGCCGGATCAAAGCCTGCCGCACCGACCGGGGCGGTCGCCTGCAGCAAGGCCAGGTCGTCGATGAAGCGCGCACGGGTCCGCTCCGGGCGAAGCGGCCCGGTCTGAACGTGCGATCAGGCCAGGCTCAGCCAGGGCGGCTTGCGTGGAGGGGGGTCGGGTGCCGCCGCGGGCATTCCGGCGGTGAGGACGGCCCAGATCTGCGAGATGGCGGATTGTGGCTCGGGCGGCGGGGCGGGCTTGGCGGGGCGCGGCCTGGGAGCGGGTTTTCCGGCGGCGGATGGGAGGGCCAGGCTGCCTTCGGGTGTGATCGCCAGCAGGCGGCAGAGCGGGCGCAGGATGCGGCCCGCCTCCGGGGCGGCAGCCAGGAGGGCCGCCATCTGCGGATCGGCGAGCAGGGCCTGAAGCTGGCAGCCGTAGGAGGCCGCCTCCCCCGGCAGCAGGCGGATCAGCCAAGCCTGGCTGCGTGGCAGGCGCCCGGTGGCGGGTGCCTTGCGGGCGGGGCGGGTGCGCGGGCGGCCTGGGGCGGCGGGGCGTCCAGCCGGGGAGTGTCCGGCGGTGAGGCGGGCCACCAGGGCGTCGAAGCGGGCGGTGAGGCGGGCGAGGCGGGTCCAGAGGAGAGTGACGAGGGGCGCCACCGCGTGGTCGCGGCTGGCGCGGGCGGCGGCAGCCTTCTGTAGCCCGGCGACGATGAGCGTCAGCCAGTGGGCCAAGGGGGTGAAGAGAAGCGGTAAATTCATGACGTCAGAAAACCATATCGGCGTCGGCGCTGCAAGGAGTTTTTTCTCATTGCGCTCGGGAGCCTGCCTTGCTTGCCCGATCGCCTCGGCATCGGCTTCGACGCTGGTCGGCTCAGGTCAATTCGTAGCAGCCCACGGGACAGGTGGCGAGCATGCCGGCAACGTTGATGTGCAGGCCCGCGGCGATCTGGGCGCTTCCCAGCACGTCGCGGAAGCTGCGCACGGCCAGGCCACGGGGCAGGGACAGGCGGGTGCCCTGCCATGCCGCCGCCGGCACCAGGGGAACGTCCGACTCGCCCAGCAGCGCCGCCGGCAGGCGCGTGGTAACGACGATGATCGCCTGCCGGTCGTGCTGGCGGGCGAAGGCCACGACGTGGTCGGCGGCCGGGCCTTCCACCGGCAGCGGCAGGTAGCGCCCCTCGGCGAACAGCGCCGGGCAGCGCGCCCGCAGCGCCAGCATGCGGGCGATGACCGCCTGCTTGATGGCGCCGCCGTGCCAGCCGGCCAGGTCCGGCAGCCCGGGGCCGTCGTTCAGCACGGCGGCGCGCATGGCGTAGTCCACCGGCCGGCGGTTGTCTGGATCGACCAGGCTCATGTCCCAGAAGTCGGCACCCTGGTACAGGTCGGGCACGCCGGGCATGGTCAGGCGCAGCAGGGTCTGCATCAGCCCGTTCGCCGCCCCGGCCGGGCCGATGCGCCGGGCGAAGGCGGCGACCTCCTGCACCACCCGGGCCGGGCGGGCGGCGTCCAGCACCTGGAACACGAAGTCGCGGCAGGCGGCCTCGTAGGCCTCGTTGGGGGCGATCCAGGTGGTGTGGCGCTTGGCCTCGCGCAGCGCCTTCTCCTGCCACTGGGCGATGCGTTCGCCGTAGGCTTGCACGCCGACGGCGTCGTCGGCCGACAGCTCCGGCGACCAGGCGCCGACCAGCATCTCATACAGCATGATCTCGTCGGCCGGGTCGGGGGCGAAGCTGCCCTCGACCTCGCGGCGCAGCGGCGCGTTCAGCCGCATCCAGCGGCGCAGCTGGTCGCCCCAGGCGTCGGGCATCTCGCTCAGCACCGCCAGGCGCGCGCGCACGTCCTCACCGCGCTTGTGGTCGTGGGTGGCGGTCGCCAGCATCGCCGCGGGGGCCAGGCGGACGCGCTCGCGGCCCTGCGCGTGCATGCCGGCCACGGTCATGGCGAACTGCGCCGGGTTGGCGCCCACCTCGTTGCGCGACAGCAGCCGGCCGTAGCGGTAGAACGCGGTGTCCTCCATGGATTTGGCGGCGACCGGCGAGGACAGCTGCTCGAAGCGGACGATGGCGCGCAGGCGCTGCTGGCGGCGCGGGCCGGCGGGCAGGGCGCGCGGAGCCTCGCCGCCGAGCCAGGACCCGATCTGCTCCAGCAGCGGGTGGTCGGCGGCGCGGATGGTGCGCCGGGCGCCGGCCATGGCGCGTTCCAGCACCCGGTCGTCGGTCACCGGCCGGCCGGTCAGGCCGGCATACAGCCGGTAGACCGGGAAATGCACCAGGATCTCGACCAGCGCGCGGTAGATCGCGGTCAGCGTGTAGTCGCGGGTGGCGAGGTCGGACAGCGCCACCCGGTGCAGCGCGCCGGCGGTCGCCAGCAGCTCGCTGGCTAGGGCGTCGCGCAGGATAAGCCGGCGGGCGGCGCGTTCCTCCTCCTCGTAGGAGCTGGTGTTGCCCGACAGCTCGGCCCACAGCGCGCTCAGCGGCGCCTCCCCGGCGGGGTCGTGCATCAGCCGGCCGACCTGGTCCATGAAGTCGTAGCCGGTGGTGCCGTCGGTGCGCCAGTCCGGCGCCAAGCGTTCGTGGCCGGCGAGAATCTTCTCGACCACGATGTACGGCTCGCCCTTGGGGGCGTCGTCCGGCCTGGCGGCGCCGGCGGCCTCGAGGCGCCGGCGCAGCTTGCGGCAGTAGGCGCGCGGGTCGGCCAGCCCGTCGATGTGGTCCACCCGCACGCCGTCGATCAGGCCCTCGGCGTAAAGCTGCTCGATCAGCACGTGGGTGGCGTCGAACACCGCCGGCAGCTCGGCGCGCAGGCCGGCCAGCGAGGTCACGTCGAAGAAGCGGCGCCAGTTTATCTCGTCCGCCGCCGCGCGCCACCAGGCGAGGCGGTAATGCTGGCGTTCCAGCAGCTGGTGCAGCGCGGCGCGGCCTTCAAAGGTAGCGGCGTCGAAGCGGGCCAGGGCGCGGGCGATGTCGGCCGCAGCTTCCGGCGAGGCGGCGTGCCGGGCCAGCCGCGCCTTCATCGCCACCGCCGCGTCGCGCAGCCCGGCCGAACGCCCGTCCAGCGCCAGGCCGCCCGGGAAGCCCGGGAACACCGAGGCGTAGTGGCGCGGCGAGATCGGGTAGACGTGCTCGTGGTAGTGCACCGCCAGGCTGCCGGCGGCGGCGTCCAGCTTCAGCACCAGCTCGCCGCCGTCCAGGCAGATGCCGTAGCCGGAGCCGAGGAAGGGTATCAGGATGCGGTTGGTCAGCCGCGGGTCGGCGGGTTCCCAATCGATGTCGAAGAACTCGGCGTAGTGGCTGGCGCGGCCCCATTCCAGCACGTCCAGCCACCAGGCGTTGTCCGCGCCGCCGACGCCCATGTGGTTGGGCACGATGTCGATGATCAGTCCCATGCCGTGCGCGCGGATCGCCGCCGACAGCCGCAGCAGCGCGTCCATGCCGCCGATCTCGGGGTTGATGGCGGTGTGGTCGACGATGTCGTAGCCGTGCATCGACCCCGGCCGCGCCTTTAGGATCGGCGAGGTGTAGACGTGGCTGATGCCCATGCGGTGCAGGTACGGCACCACGCCGGCGGCGTCGTCCAGCGTGAAGCCGGCGTGCACCTGCAGCCGGGCGGTGGCGCGCGGCGTGGTGGTGGCGGTGGCAGCACGGGTGACGGCCTGGGGGGCTGCGCTCAGCATGTCCGGGGTCATGCCAACCGCCATGAAGAATGGCCCTTGGCATGAGTCTTTGCATGGCGCGCCGCTGCCCGCCAACCCGGCGCGCGATGCCAATGCCACCTTTCGATGGAAGGGTCATCAAAAGTCGTCGTTGGCATCATGTGCGGGTCCTTGCCAGCAGCCGCAGGCGCGCCGCGATCCGTGGGGTGTCGAGCATGGTTTCGACAGGTGCTGCGAACCGGCGGCGCCAGTTCGGGTGCTCGTCGACCGTGTTGGGGAAGTTCGGCTGCTCGGGCAGCGCCAGGGCGTCCTCCAACGGCAGCAGGGCCAGGTCGCAGGCCGCCGTGCCCAGGTGGGCGGCGGCGGCGTCGGCGATGTGGTCGGCCTCGTCCGGCCCCGGGGTGTCGCCCTCGGCGCTGCCGGAGGCCGCGAACGCCCGCCACAGCGCGTCGCGGTCGCGCGCCCGGTCGGCCGCGTCGGTCGGCTGCATCGGCTGGTTCAGGCGGGTGCGCCAGTCTAGGTCGCGCCCGGCCCACCAGCCGGCCACCGTCGGCAGGTCGTGGGTGGAGGTCATCGCCACCGCCCGCGGCGACCATTGCGACGGCGCGTGGAAGCCGGTGGGGTCGCGTTCGAACCACATCACCCGCATGCCGGCCACGCCCTCGCGCACCAGCCGGTCCTGGAAGCCGTGGGGGAGGGTGCCGAGGTCCTCGCCCAGCACGATGGCGCGGTGGCGGGCGGACTCCAGCCGCACCAGCCGCAGCAGGTCGTCCAGCGGGTAACGCAGATAGGCGCCGTCGGCGGCACCGGCGCCGGCGGGCACCACCCACAGCCGGGCCAGGCCCATGGCGTGGTCCAGGCGCAGCCCGCCGGCATGGCGCATGGCGGTGCGCAGCATGCCGAGGAACGCGCCGTAGCCGTGCGCCCCCAGGCCGTGCGGCGAATAGGTGGTGACGCCCCAGTCCTGGCCGGCCGGGTTGTAGATGTCGGGCGGCGCGCCGATGGTCAGCCCGTTCAGCATCTCCCGGCGCTGGCACCAGGCGTCGCTGCCGCCCGGCGAGACGCCGATGGCGATGTCGGCGATCAGGCCGATCGGCATGCCGGCGGCGACGGCGTCGCGCTGCGCCTGCGCCAGGCCGCGATCGGCCAGGAACTGCAGGAAGGCATGGAACGTCACCTCGGATTCATGCGCGGCGGCGAAGGCCTCGACACCGGCGCCGTCGGGCGAGCGCAGCGCCTCGGGCCAGCCGTGCCAGTGCCATTGGAAGTCGTCGGCGGCGAAGCGGGCGGCGTGCAGCGCCTCGAAGCGGGCATGACGTTCCAGCGCCGCGCCGCGTTCGTGCCGGAAGGCGGCGAACGCTTCGGAAGTCACGGGGTCGGCGGGTAGGCGGGCGAAGGCCCGGTGGCAGGCGGCCAGGCGTGCGGGCGCTGCGCGGCGCCAATCGAGCAGCCCGTCGGCCTCGGCGTCGGGATGCGTGGCGCCAGCCTCGCCGGGATCGGCGTGCAGCACGTTCAGCATCGCCCGGCTGGACGGCGTGTAGGGGCTGAACGATCCGGGATCGCCGGAGAACTGCGCGTGCACCGGGCTGATGGCGATGGCGGCGGCTCCGGCGGCGGCGGCGGCGCGGGCCAGCTGTCCCAGCGCCGGGAAGTCGCCGATGGCGCCGTCGCCCGGCCGCCGCAGCGAGTACAGCTGCGCCGTCAGCCCCCAGGCCCGCCTGCCGTCGGTGGCGTCGGCGACGGTCCAGCAACGCTGCGGCGCCACGGCGAGAACCACTTCGCGCGCGCCGAGATGCAGCCGGTGGTAGCCCGGCGTGCCGATGGCGGCGATGCGCACCTCGTCCTCGTCCTGCGCCTCGGCCATGCCGTCGTGGACGCTGCCGTCCTCGTGGATGAGGCGGTAGCGGCCGGGCGCTCCGGACATGACGAACGGCTGGCCTGCCTCGCCGGTGACCAGCGGGGCGGCGCCGGGCCAGGCCAGCGGGCCGAGCGCGTCCAGCACGCGGCGCAGCACGTCGGGCGCGACCCTGCGCGGCGAGCCGTGGGCGTCGGTCCAGTCCACCTCGATCCCGGCCAGCCCGGCCTGGGCGCGCGTCTCGTCGTCGGTCAAGCGACCTGCTCCAGCAGCCGCACCACCGCGGCGCGGCCGGGCAGGCGGCCGTCCGGCGAGGCGGGCGAGGTTTCAAACAGCATGCGGCCCTGCATCTCCGGCAGCGGCACCGCGTCCGCGCCGAGGTTGACCGCCATCGCCAGCACGGCGCCGTCGCCCATGCGCCAGACGGCGAGCACGCCGGCGGCGCCCAGCGCCCGCGCCGACAGGCTTGCGGCGCCGGGAATGCGCGGCGCGATGACGGTGGCGCGCAGGTGCAGCAGGTGGCGATGCAGCTCCAGCCACGCGTTGCGGTCGTCGCCGGCGATCTCGGCGCGGTCCGGGATGCTGGCGCGAAACGTCGTTTCGGCGTTCGGGTCGGGGATGGTTTCGCGGATTTCGGGCTCGGCGAAGTGGGCGAAGGCGGCGAACTCGCGCCGGCGTCCCGCCAGCACCGCGTCGGCCAGCTCGCCGGTGTGGCTGCAGAAATACAGGAAGGGCGTGCGGGACGCCCACTCCTGGCCCATGAACAGCAGCGGGATCTGCGGCGCCAGCAGCAGCAGCACGGTGGCGGCGCGCAGGCTGGCCGGGTC
>JAABUT010001131.1_pt1 | contig 32666 bp, 35 predicted proteins | sample 5559281 | NCBI WGS metagenome assembly JAABUT01 (sample SAMN10711880, study PRJNA513359) | rock metagenome | isolation source: Antarctica rocks | place: Antarctica: Victoria Land, Ricker Hills nord | collected 2016-01-04 | reverse complement strand
CCCGATCCCCACGCTGCCGGATGCCGACTACGCCGCAGCGCTCGCGCGCGCCTACAACGATTGGATGATCGACCACTGGATCACGCGGGACGAGCGGCTGAAGGGGGCGGCGATCATCCCGGCGCAGGATCCCACCCTGGCGGCGAAGGAGATCGAGCGAATCGGCCCCCACCCCGGCATCGTCGGCGCGCTGGTGCCGAACGGATCCCGCTTCCCGTACGGTCAGCGCTACTACGACTCGATCTACGACGCCTGCGTTAACCTCGACCTGCCCCTCGTGATCCACACGGGCAGCGAGGGGCCGGGCATGAACGGGCAGGAGTCGTACTACATCGAGAAGCGGCAGCACCGTTCGCTCGGCTACATGGGGCACCTGGCGAGCATGGTCTTCGAGGGGCTGTTCGAGCGCTACCCGACGCTGCGGGTGCTGTTCGTCGAGGGGGGCTACATCTGGCTTCCGACGTTCCTGTGGCACATGGATGAGGATTGGAAGTCGCTGCGCAGCGAGACGCCGTGGGTCACGCGGCCACCGAGCGAGTACGTCTTCGAGCACTGCCGCTTCACCACCCAACCGATGGAGCAGCCGGAGCCTCGGAGCCGCCTACTGACGGTCTTCGAGTGGGGCAGGGCGGAGCAGACGCTCCTGTTCACCTCGGACTATCCGCATTTCGACTTCGACTCGCCGGAGCACGCGCTCCCGCCGCTGCCCGAAGAGATGCGCCGCCGCATCTTCTCCGAGAACGCGCGCGAATTCTTCAAACTGCCACAGCGTGCCGCAGTCGCCCCGGCAGCGATGAGCGCCGACTGAGCGCGTGACCGTGCCATGACGCGGTCACGCTGGCCGCAATAATCGGGAGGTTTGGACAGATGCACGCCCTTTCACGACGATCCCTGTTGCGCAACGCGAGCCAACTGGCGGCGGTCGGCGCGGTGGCCAGCCTGCTTGAGGCGTGTGGCGGTGGTGGCGCGAGCACCGCACCGACCGCGCCATCCGCCCCTGGCCCGACCGCAGCGCCGCTCGTCTACCCGACGCAGGTGCCGCAGGTCGTGCCGGTTGCCGCCGCGACCGCCCCCGCGAGCAGCACGGTCGCCGGGAGCGGGACAGTGAAGGATGTCAGCTTCACCGTCGTGGACGGCTCAGAGCCGAACAGCCTCGACCCGCCGGTCGGCACCGGCCCGTTCGGGCATATCATGAATGCGCTGTACGAGGGGCTCGTCGCGTGGGACGAGAAGATGCAATTGCAGCCCAAGCTGGCCACGTCCTGGCAACCGAGCGCCGACGGCACGCAGTGGACCTTCAAGTTGCGCCAGGGCGTCAAATTCCACGACGGCACCCCATTCACCTCGGAGGCGGTGAAGGCGACGATCGACCACATCCTCGACAAGAACACCGCATCCACCCGGCGCGCGAGCTACACGCTCATCACCAAGATCGACACGTTGGACCCGAACACCGTCGTCCTCACCACTGACCCGCCGAACCCCGACCTGCCGTTCCTGATGGCGGACGGCTCCGTCCGGATCATCAGCCCCACCGCCTTCCAGAAGTACGGCAAAGACTTCGGCCGCAATCCGGTGGGCACCGGCCCCTACAAATTCGAGGAATGGGTCCCGAACGACCACGTGTCGGCCGTCATCAACCCGGACTACTGGGGCCCGAAGCCGCTGGTGCGGCGGTTCGTCTACAAGCCCGTGCCGGAGGCCTCGACCCGCGTTGTCGTCCTGCGGACGGGCGAGGCCGACGTGGTGATGAACCTGCCGCCTGCCGACCAGGAGACCCTCAAACAGAACCAGAATATCGTCCTGCACAACACACCTAGTTTGACGGTCGTGATGATCGAGTTGCGCGTCACGAAGCCACCGTTCAGCGACAAGAAGGTGCGCTACGCGCTCAACCACGCGATCGATAAGGACGCGATCATCAAGAACATCATGCGGGGCCAGGCGCTGACGCTGAAGACGCCGGGGATCGAGGGGATCTACGGCACCGCAGACTTCGACCCGCTACCGTACGACCCGGTGAAGGCTAAGTCGCTCCTCGCCGAGGCGGGGTACGCCAGTGGCTTCGATGTGAAACTCTCCTACGTCAGCGGCCGGTGGGTCGGCGACGATCAGGTCGTCCAGGCCGTCCAGGGGTACTGGTCGCAGATCGGTGTGCGGGCGACGATCAAAAAAGTGGACAACGCCGGTCTCGTTTCGGACCTCGCGCTCGACCCCGACCAGAACCCCGCGTTCGCCGTCATGCCGCAGCGGTCGAGCTTCTACCTCGATTACCACCTTTACCGGATGTACGCGACGGAGGCGACCCGCGCCAATGCCGCGCAGCGTTCGGGCTACAGCAACCCGGACGTCGACAAGATGCTGAAGCAGGAGGAATCCGACTTCGACACGAACCACCGGCTCGCCACCTTCCAGCAACTGCAGAAGGTGATCTGGGACGATCAGCCCTTCGTCTACCTCTTCCAGCAGGCGAGTCTCTGGGGCCAGCAGAAGAACGTCTCCGGGTTCATCCTGCCGCCCACCGGGGACTTGACGCCGCAGCAGCTCCAGAAAGGGTGACACGGGGGCGATGCCGCGATCACGGTGAGGGTGAGGGTGGAGCATGAGCCGGTACATCGTCACACGCATCCTCTGGCTTGGCCCGGTCATGCTGGGGGTCTCGCTCTTCGTCTTCGGCATCATCAAACTGGTGCCGGGGGACGTGGCGCGCGTCCTCGTGGGCACGAATGGCACCGCCGAGGACGTGGAGACCATGCGGCACACGCTCGGTCTCGATCGCCCCATCTACGTGCAGTACGGGCGTTTTCTCAACCGGCTGGTGCATCTGGACCTCGGCAATTCGGCGGTGACGCGGCGGCCCGTGACGGCGGAGATCGCCGGTCGCGTCCCGCCCACCGCCGAACTGGCGGGGGCCGCGCTCCTCGTCGCGCTGGTGCTCGGCCTCGCCACGGGGATCGTCTCGGCGACGATGCAGTACAGCGTCTGGGACAACCTCGCCACGCTGGTCTCGCTCGTGGGCATCTCGATGCCGACGTTCTGGCTCGGATTGATGCTGACGCTGCTCTTCTCGGTGCGGCTGGGGTGGCTCCCGAGCACGGGGTCGGGGACACTCGCCCAGTTGGTGCTCCCCGCCCTGACCCTGGGTTCGGCCTCGACGGCGATTATCGCGCGTCAGACACGCTCCAGCCTGCTGGAGGTGCTGCGGCAGGATTATGTCCGCACCGCCCAGGCGAAAGGAATGGCCCGCCGCATCGTGCTGCTGCGCCACGCCCTGCCGAACGCCCTGATCCCGACCGTGACTGCGGTTGGCCTGCAGGTCGGTTACCTCCTCGGCGGGTCGGTGCTGACGGAGACGGTCTTCGCGCGCCCCGGCCTGGGGCGGTTGCTCGTCGATTCGATCCAGTCCCGCGACCTCGCCGTCGTCCAGGGGACGATCATGCTGCTCTCCGCCGTCTTCGTCGTCGTCAACCTCGTCGTCGACCTGATCTACGTCCGGCTGGACCCGAGGATTCGCTATGAGTAGCGCGCGCGAGCACGCGACGGTGGCGGGGCAGCCAGTCGCCGCCGACCCCCGGCCACATTTCCGGCAACGCGCCTCCGTCTCACCCGTCTGGCGCGCGTTCCGGCGCAGCCGGTCAGCAACGATTGGGCTGGCGATCATCACCATCTTCCTGCTGACGGCGCTGCTGGCGCCGCTGCTCGCGCCGCACAACCCGACGACCTTCTCTCTCGGCGATCAGCTCCTGCCCGCGTCCGTCGCGCACCCGCTGGGCACGGACGAACTGGGGCGCGACACGCTGAGCCGGTTGATCTGGGGCTCCCGCATCACGCTGCTGATGACCGTGGGCGCCGTCCTGCTCGCACTGGTGACGGGCGCTTCCCTCGGCATCGTGGCCGGCTTCCGGGGCGGATGGGCGGACACCGCAATCATGCGCTGCATGGACGTGCTGCTGGCGATGCCGACCTTCCTGCTGGCGATGCCGACCTTCCTGCTCGCCGTGGCGATCATCGCGGCCCTCGGAGCGGGCACGGTCAATGTTATCCTGGCGGTGGGGATCGGCTCCATGCCGACGTTCGCGCGGATCGCGCGCGGCTCGACGATCTCCGTGAAGCAGGAAGACTACGTGACGGCGGTGCGCGCCGTGGGTGCGTCCACCAACCGGATCATGTGGCGGCATATCCTGCCCAATGTCGCGTCGGCGTTGCTCGTGCAGACGACGTTGCGGCTCGCCACGGCGATCCTGACGGCGTCGGGGCTGAGTTTCCTCGGTCTCGGGCCCCAGCCGCCGACACCGGAATGGGGGGCGATGCTGAGCACGGGGCGCAATTACCTGACGAGCAGCCCCCAACTCGCCGCGATTCCGGGGGTCGCTATCCTGCTGGTGACCATCGGCTTCAACCTGCTGGGCGATGGCCTGCGGGATGCGCTCGATCCCCGGCTGAAGCGGTAAGGGGTGGCATACACGTGGAGGTGCAAGGGGTGCATATGATGACCGCACAGACGAATGGGCACGGCTGTGGCACGTTGCCGCTCAAACGCGAGCAGGCGTGTACGAGGCGATCCGCACCGCGATTGTCTGCCTGGAACTGGCCCCGTCGAGTATCATCGACGAGGCCGCGTTCTGCCAGCAACTCGGGCTGGGGCGGACGCCGGTGCACGACGCGCTGCAGCGGCTGCAGCACGAGGGGCTGGTGCAGATTTTCGCGCGGCGTGGCATGATCGTCTCGCCGATCTCCATGCTCGAATCGCAGCATCTCACGCAGGCACGGCTCATGTGGGAGCCGAACATCGCCCGCCTCGCCGCGCAGGTCGGGAAGCCGGGCATGTGGGACGCGCTGGATCGCCTCCTCGCGGAGACGCCGGAGACGTTCGCCACGATCGAGGACGCGACGATGGGGGCCACGGTGAACCGCCGCTTCCATCGCGGCATCGCGGAGGTGACGGGGAACCCCTATCTCATCGAACTGGTGAGGCAGCACGAGCACCGCAAGGCGCGGCTCTCGTTCGTCTTCGTTCGCCACGGGCTGTACACTCCGGTGACGGAGCAGCACCACGCGATCCTGGCGGCGTTGCGCGCGGGGGACGGGGACGAGGCAGCGGCGCTGATGGCGCGGCATATCAGCATCACGCAGGAGCGGCAGGCGTGGGTTCTTCAGTGAACAGAGCTTATATTCGGTAATGAGAGTACAGGCTGAAGCCCATGCCACCGGTGGCGTGGGTGCCCTCTGGGCGAATTCAGCCTGCCGATAGCCGCGATTTCGTTTATACTGCCGCACAGAACCTGGGGCAGAATGAGGGTGAGAAGGGGATAGACGATGGCAGATGCGTCCATGCGAATGACGGGTGCGATGACGCGGCGCAAAGTTCTCGCGCTGTCGGCGTCGGGAGCGGCGGCGGCCCTTGTGGCCTGCGGGGGCAGCACCAATGCGCCGACCGCGACACCGGCCCCCGCCGCAGCCGCCCCGACCGTGACTGGCCCTGCGGCGACCGTGACGGCGGTGCCGCAATCCCTCGGTGGCGCGACGACGCCCGCCGGTAGCCCTGCGACCACGGGGACAGCCGCGAGTGGTGCGGCCTCCCCATCGGCGGCGGCGAGCACAGCAAATCTCGCGGACAAGCAGGTCTTCCGCTTCGCCGACGTGGAGCCGCCAAGCTTCGACCCGGCGAACTGCCAGAACCCGGTCAACGAGCCGCAGGTCTTCGAGGGGCTGGTGACGGTCAGTTGGAAGGACGGCATGATCGAACCAGCGATGGCGCAGAGTTACCAGGCGAATGTGGACGCCACCGTCTGGACATTCAAGATGCGCCCCGGCATGAAGTGGTCCGACGGCACGCCACTGACGGCGAAGGACTTCGAGTATGCATGGCGGCGGGTGATGGACCCGAAGACCGCTTCGATCTACACCGCCTCGCTGGCGAACGTCAAGAATGGCCTGGAGATCGTCAAGGGCGCGCTGCCGCCGGACCAACTCGGCGCGAAGGCGCTCGACGATGCCACCTTCGAGGTCACGCTGAACACGCCCGCGCCCTTCTTCCCGCTCCTCGCCGCGACCTGGACATGCTACCCGACGCCCCGGCACGTCATCGAGAAGTTCGGGCAGAAGTGGACGGAGGCAGCGAATATCGTCGGCAACGGCCCCTACATCCTGAAGGAGTGGAAGCACGATCAGGTCCAGGTATTCGAGCCGAACCCGAACTACTGGGGGCCGAAGCCGGCGATCACCCATGCCGAGTGCATCCTCTACGATGACGTGCTCACTAAGGGCCTCACCGCCTACGAGAATGGCGAGCTGGAGACGGCGCAGGTCTCCCCTGGCGGGTACGACCGCGTGCTGAAGGACCCGAAACTCTCGAAGGAGTTGAAGGGGTACGCCCTCTCCCAGACGAACATGCTCCAGCTTGACGCGACGAACAAGCCGACGAGCGATGTGCGGGTGCGCAATGCGCTCTCGCTCGGCTTCGACCGGGATGCGCTGATCGACTCTGTGCTGAAGAAGTACTACCTCAAGGCGACGACGATCCTGCCGCCGGACATCGCCGGGCACAACCCGCAGGCCGCCCTGACGGGCGGCGTGGAGCGGGCGAAGCAACTCTTTGCGGACGCTGGGTTCCCGAACGGGCAGGGCTGGCCGAGCGATTTCACGGTGGTCTACTCGACGAACTCGGTGACGAAGACGATCCTCGAGTACCTCCAGAACGAATGGAAGAAGAACCTCGGCATCGATGTGCAACTCCAGAGCCTCGAATCGAAGGCGTACGTCCAGTGGCGCAGCGCCCGCAAGGATCAGCCGTTCAACATGTACTTCGGCGCCTGGGGATCGGACTACGGCGATCCGAGCAACTGGCACAACTTCCTCTTCTCCGCCGACACGGACTTCTACCACACGCACTGGCGGAACGAGCAGTTCGAGGGCATGATCGCGAAGGCGAAGGGGATGAACGATCAGGTCGCCCGCACGAAGATGTATCAGGACGCGGAGGTGATCCTCGTGCAGCAGGGCGCGAGCATCCCGATTAACTACAACCAGGCCTTCTTCGTCACCAAGCCGAATGTCCAGGGCGTCTATCACCCGGCGGTGCTCGGCACCTTCCCGCGCATCAAGTACGTCTCGATCACGAAGTAGCGTCGGACGGGTCGGCGAGGGGCGCGGCCAGGGAGAACCGTCTGCCGCAGCGGAGGCAATGCATCGCGGGTTGCGCCACCGCGCTACTCGTCGGCGGGGAGGTTGCGCCGCTCGCGCAACTCGACGCGCAGGCCGGCGAGGTCATTCAACCGCTGCTCGATCTGATCGAGCAGGTCCGCGCGCGGGCGGCGCTCGTACTCATCGCGCAGTTCGAGGAGCATCTGGCACACCCGCCCGATCGTCCGCACCGTATGATACGGGTCATCCTCGCGCACCGGATGCACGTACCCCGGTGTGTAACGGGCCTCATCGTTTCGTGGCACGCCGCCGACCTTTCCTGGATCGTTAGACGGGAAACATCCCTTGCGCGGGCGCAGCATCGATGTCGCCCGCTTCGTCATCCCCATGATTTTCCCTGCGCTCGTGTTCATCGAGCAGCGCGAGCAGCGCCGCCTCATCCAGCGTCGGCACCTTCAGTGCGACGGCGCGATCCACCTTTGAACCCGGTTCCGCTCCAATAATCACTGTGGATCTCTTTGTCACAGTGCTGGCGATAGATGCGCCGAGCGCCTTGAGGCGCGCCTCCGCCTGTGGCCGGGACATCCCTTCCAGTCGCCCGGTCAGCACGAAGGTCTGCCCCGCGAGCGGCTGCGGGCCGGTGGGCAGCGCGCGCGGCGGGTCGGCCATCCGCATACCGGCGGCGGCAAGTTTGGTAATCAACGCGCGGTTTTGCGGCTCGGCGAAGAAGTCCACGACGCTCCGCGCCATGATAGCACCGACGCCGTTGACCGTGCCGAGATCGTCGGCGGTCGCGGCGGCGAGGGCGTCCATGGTGGTGAACCGATCCGCGAGCAGTCCGGCGGAGCGCTCCCCGACATGCCGGATGCCGAGGCCGAAGACGAGCCGCGCGAGCGGGCGATCCCTGCTGCCGTCGATGGAGCGGAGCAGATTATCGACGCTCTTGTCGCCCAGTTTCTCCAAGCCCAGCAGTCTCTCGCGCTCACGTTCGAGGTGGTAGACATCCGCGACATCCCGCAGGAAGCCGAGATCGACGAAGCGGTCAACGAGGCGGTCGCCCAGCCCCTCGATGTCCATCGCGTTGCGCGAGACGTAGTGCTTGATGCGCTCGCGCACCTGCGCGGGGCATGAGATATTCGTGCAGTATGCCATCGCCTCATCGGGGAGCCGTTCGACCTGCGCGCCGCAGACGGGGCAATGGTCGGGCAGAGCGAACGGGCGCTCACTGCCGTCCCGCGCGTCGGTGACGACCGAGACGACTTGCGGGATCACGTCCCCGGCGCGCTGGATCAGGACGGTGTCGCCGATGCAGATGTCCTTGCGGCGGATTTCGTCCTCGTTGTGCAGCGTCGCGCGGGCGACGATCACGCCCGCGACGTTGACCGGCTCCAACTCCGCGACGGGATTAAGGCTCCCAGTGCGCCCAACCTGAATCGTGATCGCGTTGATCCGCGTCCGCACCTGCGTCGCGGGGAACTTGTACGCGGTCGCCCAGCGCGGCTCGCGCGCGACGTTGCCCAGTTCCTCCTGCAAGCCGAGGCTGTCCACCTTGATGACGACGCCATCGATCTCGAAATCGAGCGCGTCGCGCTGGTCGAGCCAATACCGGCACCGCTCCCAGACCGCGTCGACCGTGTCGCACGTCGTGGCGTGGGGGGAAGGGCGGAAGCCGAGGGCGTGCAGCCGATCCAATAGCTCGCTCTGCGCGCGCACCGGCATCGCGGCGGGGTCCGTCCAGTACCCGGCGGCGTACGCGAAGAAGCCGAGCGGTCGGCTCGCGGTGATGGTCTGGTCCAGTTGCCGCAGCGACCCCGCCGCCGCGTTGCGTGGGTTCGCGAATGTCGCCAGGCCGTCGCGCTCGCGCTCCTCATTCAGACGGTGGAAGCCGGTGCGCGTCAGATAGACCTCGCCGCGCACCTCGACCGCGCCGGGGAGCGGCTCGCGCAGTTTGAGCGGCACGGTGCGAACGGTGCGCAGGTTCGCCGTCACATCCTCGCCGGTGAACCCGTCGCCGCGCGTCGCGCCGCGCACCAGTTGCCCGTTCTCGTAGGTTAGCGCGACCGCCAGCCCGTCGATTTTCGGTTCGACAGCGAAGGTGATCGTGTCGCGCCCGATGAGGCGATAGACGCGCTCGGCCCATGCGCCGAGGTCGTCGCGCGAGAAGACGTTGCCAAGCGAGAGCATCGGCACGGGGTGCGTCACCGTGCCGAATTGCGCGGATGGGGCTGTGCCGACTCGCTGCGTCGGCGAGTCGGGCGTGACGAGCGCGGGGTACTCCGCCTCGATCGCGCGGAGTTCGTTTATCAGCGTGTCCCACTCAGCATCGGTCAGCGTCGGGTTGTCGTGGACGTAATACTCAATATTCGCCTGGTCGATGCGCTGCCGCAACGCGGCGACGCGCTCCTCGACCGCCACCGGCGGCGCGGCCTGGAGTGTTGCTTCGATCTGCGTTTTTTCGGTGGCGCTCACGCGGGCAATTCTCCTCGGCATCGTTGCGTTCACTGCGCGAAAGTATACCATGTCCGTACGCCAGTGAATGGCGGCGGCGCAAGAGTCGCGCTCGTAACGAATGTGTTTGGGAGGAGTGCGATGAAGATGGCGGCGCAGTATGCCCTGTTCGCGTTCATGGCCGGTGCGGGCGTGGCATTCCAGTTCGGGGTCAACGGCCAGTTGCGCCGCGTGTCGGGCCAGCCGGTCTGGGCGTCGCTCGCATCGTTTTTCATCGGCACGCTCATCCTTTCCGTCTGCTTTCTCGCCACCCGGCGCGGCTGGCCGAGTGCGGCGCGGTTCGCGCACGCGCCGTGGTGGATCTGGATCGGCGGCGCGCTCGGCGCGTTCTACGTCGTCGCGAGCGTCGTCGCGGGGCCACGCCTCGGGGCGGCGGCGCTGATCGCCTGCGTGATCGCCGGGCAACTGGTCGCCTCGGTGGTGATCGATCACTTCGGGCTGGTCGGCTTCGCGGTGCATGCCGCCAACCCCGGCCGGATCATCGGCGCGATTCTGCTCCTCGGCGGGGTCGCGTGCGTGCTGCGATACTGAATTCCTGCTACCTACCGCGTGTCGAAAAACTCAGGGTCGTAGCGAGCAAGCGCGACAATGTTTACGAGACGGGAATCGAAACACAAACGACAGACGAGGTTAATTGATGCTGAACAGCGTTCGATATTGTGGGAAATTCGTTCGAATGTGAGAAGATGCCTGAGATTTGACTATGAGGTGGTCGCCGCTGCCTGGAGGAGTGAGGGATGCTATGACCCGCCGCCCGAAAGACCCCGTGCGTGTCCGCACTGCCACGCAACAGACTGCCCTGGAACGGCTCAGTCGGGCACCGAGGACCCTGCCAGCCCGGTCGTCCGCGCGACGCGCGTGCGTGCGGTCGCGGCGGGACCGCGCGACACCGCTGCGGCACCGGGGGGCGGGCGGCGCTCCGGTGATGCGGTGGCGACGGTGGTTGCCCGTTTCAACACGGGCAGCACCCCACGCAGCCAGGGCAGATCAGTGACGCAGTGGAAGCAACGGCTGAGGGGTGGAACCGGGTAGCGACGCCGTTTGTCTGGGGAGGACGACGCGACGGGCGCGGGCGCGGGCACGATGCCCCACGGCAGGAAGGTCAGGTGCGCGGGCACTGCGACCGATTGGCAGGCGCGAGACGATCACTGAGCACTGGCGAGACGCATGACAACTGACCCACTAGATAGCGTGATGATGCCCGCTTCCCCGCGAACGCGCGAGGGTACGCTGCGGGCGGGAAGTTCGAAGCCGGGGAGAACCGCAGAGGCGCAGAGGAAGAGGAAAAGGCTTTCCCTCTGCGTTCTCTCTGCAGCATCGCCGAAACGAGCAGCAACGTGACCCACCGATGCGGGCATGGGCGCGACCCCTCACTCTCGGCGGCGTTTCGCTATTCGCTGCTCGCGGTGATCCGGTAGCCCGCGCCCCGGACGGTGTGAATCAGCGGCGTTCCCGCCCCCTCGTCGATGTGCTGGCGCAGACGGCGGATGTAGACATCGACGATGTTCGAGAGGCCATCGTACTGCTCGTCCCAGACGTGCTCCAGCAATTCGGTGCGGCTGACGACCGCCTCCGCGCGGTGCATCAGGTAACGGAGGATGGAGAACTCGCGGTCGGTGAGCGGGACGACGCGCGCCCCGCGCGTGACGACGTGGCTGGCGGTGTCGAGCGTCAGGTCCGCGACGTGCAGGAGGGTGGTGCGCCGCTGCCCGCTCTGCTCCCGCCGCAGGAGCGCGCGGACACGGGCGAGCAGTTCCGCGACGTGGAACGGCTTGACGAGGTAATCGTCCGCGCCGCTGTCGAGGCCCGCGACGCGGTCGGTGACGCCATCGCGCGCGGTGAGGATGAGGATCGCCGCTGGATTCCCCGCCGCCCGCCACTCGCGGCAGAGCGTCAGCCCGTCCTTCTTCGGCAAGCCGAGATCGAGCACGATCAGGTCGTATGGGTTGATCGAGACGAGGTACGAGGCCTCATCCCCGTCGCTCGCGCCATCGGCGGCGTACCCCTCCTCGCTCAGGGCGGTGCGAACCAGGGTGTTCAGCCGTTTTTCGTCCTCGACCACGAGCACCCGCACCGATCATCTCCCGTCATCGTCGTCAACACGCCGCGAACGCACCGTATCATACGTCACCCACTGCTCGTGCGTGAATGCGCCCCCGGCAACATCGTCCGGCGGCATCTGGCTTGCGACGAAGGAGATGTGGCGACGCAACAGCGCCGTCTCGACGATAAGGAGACGCAGGATGGAGAAGGACGCGAAGAAGCAATTTGCCGGCGACGCGACAGGAGCGGTCGGTTCCGTGCCGACGCGCTCCATCGCGCCGGATGACCTGCCCCACGACGCGCAAACCCCGAACGCGCAGGAGCACAACCCCGCACGGCCGTCGCACGAGGTTGAGGACGCCGGCTGGGTCAAGGAGGGGCAGGGTTCCGCGCTCGCGCAGGAACGCGAGGGCGTGCCGGAGAGCGAGATTCCGCACAACCTCCCGGAATCCGCCGCGCAACCCCGGCGGAAAGCGTAGCAATACCCCGCACTGCGGGCGGCGTGGCCGGGAACGAACCAGTCACGCGTTTTTGCACGCCTCGTATATGGGGATCATCCCGCGCGGTGTCACCATGCGCGAGATGTGCGATGATGCGCGCAGGTGGGGAGAGACGGGGAGAGACGCGGCGCATGGATGACCGGATGGGGCAATGGCTGGCGGGTCGGTACCGCCTTGACCGTCGCCTCTCGACGGACGCGGCGGGCACGGTCTACGAGGCGTGGGACGGGGAGCATCTGCTCCGCGTCTTTGTGCGCGTGCTCGCGCCCGCGCTCCTCGACGCACCTGATGCGTTCGACCGCTACGCGCGGGGGGTCGCCGCACTGCGCGCCATCGCCCACCCTGGTATCATCCCGGCGCGGAGCATCGAGCGCGATCACGGGACGGTCTTTCTTGTGCTCGACACGCCGCCTGGCGCGTCGCTCCGCGCGGTGCTGCGCGAGCGGAACGCGCCCTTCACCGCGCGCGAGGCGGCGCACATCCTCGGCCCGGTAGCTGACGCACTCGACATGCTCCATGATTCCGGCATCGTACATCGCAATGTGCGGCCCGATACCATCACCATTCGCCCCGACGGCACGGGCGCGCTCGCCGAACCGCTCATTGCACCCGTCACGCGGGATGCGGCCGTGCTCGGCCTTTCCCCTTATCTCAGCCCGGAGCAGGGAAGTGGGCAGACCGCAGGGAATGCGGCGGACACGTACGCCCTCGGCGCGATCCTATACGAGATGCTCACACTCGTGCCCCCATTCTCCGGTGAGCACGCGCCCTCGGAGGTCACGGAGCAGCAGCGCGTGTTGTGGGAGCAACTGCACATCGTGCCGGTTGCACCGCACGCGCGCAACGCGCTCCTACCGCGCCGCCTCGATTGGGCAATCCTCAGCGCGCTTCATCGCGACCCGACTGCCCGGCCACCGAGCGCGACGGATGTGATCGCCGCCATTGGCAATCTGCCGCCCGGTGGGGCGGGCACGACGACAATGGTGACACGGATCGCCGGTCCCGCCGCGCCCGCGCCGCCGTACGATGCGCCGCACACCGGCGTCGTGCCGGAAATCTCCGGCGAATACGCGCGGGCGGGCAGGCGGCGGTCGGCGGCGGTTCCCGCGCTCGCGGCGCTCACCGTGCTCGTGCTCCTGAGTGCGGTGGCGCTCGGCACGCTCGTCGTCCGGCGCAACATGACGCTGACGGTGCAGCAGGATCATTACGCGGCGGCGGACGCGGCGCTCGGTCGCGGCGACTACGACACCGCGATCGCCGAGTTCGGCGCGGCGGGCGTGTACCGCGACGCACCGGCGCGCGTGCAGGCGGCGCAAACCGCCATGGACGCGCAGGCGAACTACGCTGTCGGCGTGGACGCCTTCAGTCGCGAGGATTTCGGCGCGGCGGCGGACGCCTTCGGCAAGGCGGGCCTCTTCCGCGACGCGCCGCAACGCCGCGTGGATGCCCTTCGGTTGGCCGATCAGAAGCAGGCGTACGCCGAAGGGGAGGACGCCCTGACGCGCGAGGATTTCACGACAGCGGTGACCGCCTTCGCCCGCGCGGGGACGTATCGTGATGCGCCGCAGCGGGCGACGCAGGCGCAGACGTTGATCGGGCAGCAACGGCAATATCAAACCGGGCAGGACGCCGTCGCGAAAGAAGATTACTCCACCGCCGCCGCCGCCTTCCGCGCTGCCGGTGCGTACAAGGATGCGCCGCAGCAGGCGACGCGGGCTGAGACGCTCCGGGGCCAGAAAGCCGCATACGACGCGGGCGTTGCCGCCGCCGCGCGCGAGGATTATCAGGCCGCACGGCAGCAGTTCGACGCGGCGGGCGATTACAAGGACGCGAAGGCCCGCGCAACGCAGGCGGATCAGGAGCGCGACCTGCTCGCCCGCTACAACAGCGCGCAGGCGCACCTGAAGGCGTCCGAGTGGAAGGATGCGTACACCGATCTCCAGGCGATCAAGCGGGTGCGCCCGGACTACCGGGATGTCAGCGCGGTGATTGGGCACCTCGAAAACGATGTCGTCAACCCGACTGCCGTGGATGTATTCGCCCTCTTCAATCAGCGCGCCGGGTTCAAGGAGGCGTGGGTGCCCGTCAACAACCTGATCGGGCAGCCCGTCACATGGCTCTACATCCAGAACCGGCAACCCGCCGCAACCGACAGCCGCCCCGAGCAGATCGGCGCGGTCTCTGTCTCGCTCGTCGCCAAGCAGGGGAGCACGACCGCGCTCAACACCGACCTCCCGACGCTCGCGACGGGCGGCGCGCCGCCCGACCGCGCCACGCCACGTCCGGGGGAGAAATCGTTCGCCGTCACGGACAAGGGGCAGACCTTCGAGGCGACGGAGTTCGGCAAATACCGCGTCCGCCTGACGATCACGGACCTCGCGCTCGGCCAGAAAGCGGTGGACGGCACCACGCCTCCGCCGCCGCCCCTCACCCGCCTGACCTTCGACGTGACCCTCACGCCCAAGGCGGGGTAAGAAGCATGAGGAGAAACCAATTGAACCGCATGCTGCCCAGAGGGCGCCCGGCAGAGAAGTTGCAGAGAGCGCAGAGAAAGAAGAAAGGTCTCCATCTCTGCACTCTCTGCGTCTCTGCGACCTCTGCGTCGATTCGGTTTCGCCCCAGGGGGGTGTGGCATGAATGAGCGACGGCGGCGGGCGATTGTTGGCACGGTGACGGGGCTGGTGATGCTCCTGATGATCGGCGTCGTGCTCAGCATCGCGCTGCGCGACCGGGGCACGCTCCCCTCCGCCCCGCCGCAGGACACGAACCCGACCGGCCGGGAGACGCCGCGCAGCAACTTCCCCAGTTTCCCACGCGAGGCGACCGCGACCTCCGGCGCGCCGCCGACCGCGACGGTCGCGCCGTCGCACGGCACCGTCGTCTACGAGCGGGACAGCACGGTCCACCTGCTCGTGCTCGGCGGGCAGGAGCGCACGCTCGTCCCCTCCGGGCAGCAGCCGAAGATCGCGCCGGACGGCTCCCGCGTCGTCTACATCGGGCGCGTCAACAGCGCGGAGGCGCAGGTGCTGCTCGTTGATCCGCGCTCGCGCCAGATCTTCCTCGTCACGGACAAGGCGCGCGCCCCGGCCCTGCCCGCGTGGTCGCCGGACGGTCGGCGGATCGCCTTCCGTGCGGCGGTGGGCGACACGACGGAGATTTTCTCCGTCAACGCGGACGGCACGAACCTCCAGCAGGTGACGCGCGGCGCGATGCGGATGGACGCGGCGACGCAGCCCGTCTGGGCGGCGGACGGCGCGGCGATCTTCTACAAGAATCAGGGCGACGGCGCGTTCTACCGCATCCCGGCGGCCGGTGGCGCGCCGACGCGCATCCGCGCGAGCGACGGCGAGCAATACGACCTCGCGCCCTCGCCGGATGGCGCGTCGCTCGCCTTCACGCAGCGCGGGCGGGGGGAGCAGGAGTTCGCGCTCTCCGTGATGAACGCCGACGGCTCGAACGAGCGTCGCGTCGCCGTGCTGCCGACGATCACCGCCGCGCAGCAACTCGGCGGGGTGGCGTGGTCGCCGCAGGGCACGGCGATCCTCGTCGCCAGCGGCGGCTCGTTCCGGCAGGAGGTGTGGGACCTGAAGAGCGGCAAGCCGACCACCGCCATCGCGTACGGCGCGTGGCCCTCCTGGATCGCCGCCGAGGTCGCCGCGCCATGAGGTGGTTGTTGCGAGACGTTGATGCCGCGCGCGAGGAGGGCGTGCACGAGCGCGGCGGGCTGCTGGCCGTCCACGGTGAAGGTGACGATGCCGCATTGTTCCGTAGGCTGACCGCGCGGGGAGGAGAAGGGAATGCCTGGACGGGGCCATCGTCGTGACTTCAAGGGAAACTGCCGACCGTACTCCGGCTTGTCTGTATCATATAACAGGTGTTCTGTGACCTTCACCTGTCACCATTTCTTATTGGGTGACGCTGATCTCTATTCCCTTTGATGGCAAGGAAGATCGGTTCGTCTCACATCGCAAGCAACGCATCCCGAACTACGGGCTTGATGGGAAGGAACATTTGTGCGATGGTTTGCATCGTACACGAACGCCGCGAAGGAAGAACGCTGATGACAGACAATAACGATGCTCAAACGCAACAGCAGCCGCCCATAAGCGCACAGGGAACGTTTGACGTGACGGTCACTCCTCAGCCGCCGGACGACGAAGCCGAAAACGTACCCGTGAGCAGGCGGTCCATCGACAAACGGTTCCACGGCGATCTCGAAGCGACCAGCAAGGGGCAGATGCTCGCCGTCGGCACGGACGTCGAAGGCTCGGCCGGGTACGTCGCGATGGAGCAGGTCACTGGGACGCTCCATGGCCACAGCGGCACCTTTGCCCTGCAGCACAGTGGGACCATGACGCGCGGCACCCCCCGGCTGGCTGTTACTGTTGTCCCTGATTCCGGCACCGCCCAACTGATTGGGCTCTCCGGCACACTGACGATCGAGATCGTCGACGGACAGCATCGGTACGATTTTGCATACACGCTCCCTGAATCTCGATCATAATCTTGCCCGACGGCTTGCGGCAGCAGCAGCCGATGGGAGGAGAAATCATGCAAAATAACTATATCGCTTTGCTGCGAGGAATTAATGTGGGCGGCCACACGGTGAAGATGGATCGACTGCGGGAACTGTTCCGCGAGCTGGGTCTCGGCCATGTGCGGTCGTACATCCAGACGGGGAATGTGTTCTTCGAGAGCGGTGAATACGACAGGGAGATTGTGCGGACGAAGATCGAAGGGCAATTGCTCGCTTCCCTGGGCTATGCGGTAGCGGTCTGTCTGCGCACGGTCGAGGAGCTCGAACAGCTCGTGCTACTCGATCCATTCAAGGGAGTAACGGTGACACCGGACGTGCGCCTTGCGGTGACATTCCTGGCCGAGCCGGCCGCCGTGACTCTGCCTGTTCCCTCTGTCACACCGGATGGTGCGTTCGAGTTGATCGGAGCGACCCCGAGTGAACTGTTTGTAGTATGGCATCTACAAGATGGTCGACCGGGCAAGTCATATGGTCTCTTCGAAAGGAAGATCCAGGTTCCGAGCACCACGCGGTTTTGGCATACAACAGCGAAGATCCTGTCGGCAGCCCGCAACGAGTAACGGGTGGCCCACCGTATTACATTGCTCACCCCCGCCCCGCTCCCCTACCGGTTTGCCCTCCGTGACGCTTAACAGGAGCGGTGCGGTCATCGTGTTTACACCACGGACCTGACGCAGTTTGTCTCGTATCTGCATGAGAGCGATGTCACCGTGACCAACGCAGCCAGTCTTTTTTTCTCCACGTCCTCTGCGTCGATCTGGTTTGGCCGCTTGCTGTCAGTTGTCGAAGAGCGCGGCAAGCAGCCCGCCGAGCAGGCTCGGGATGATGTCGAGCAGGAGGTCCAGCGCGACGCTCACCCCGATATCGGCGGCGAAGTCCACGAGCGCGTTGCCGCTGACGTTGCTCGCGCCCGCGATGTGGGACGTGGACGCGATGCCGGACGAGAGCGCGGCGGCGTCCGACTGCGTGCGCTCGTGGAGGCCGCGCGCGACATCGCGGAGCCGCGCCTGCGCGACGGGGCGTTCGTCGTCGCTGAACAGCCCACCGTCGAGCCGGTAACTGACGATCAGCGCGGCGAGGACGGCGATGCGCGCGTCCGGCTTCTTGTCGTGCAAGCAGACATCCCGCAACCGGGTGCGGAGGTCGTGCTCGATCTGGCCATCTCGCTCGGGGAAATGCTCCGTCATCGGGCCGACCCGGAGCACCCGGTGGTGCGCGTGGTGCAGCACGCCGCGCGCGACCAACCCCTCGCGGACGCGCGCGGCGATGTCCGGCATCCCTGTCTCGACCACCGCGTGGCACTCCTTCACCGTCTTACCGGTCGCAGATTGCGCGATGCACCGGAGCGCGTGCGCGCACACAGGGTCATCGGCGGGCGTGCGGCCCACAATCGCGACATGCCCGCCCTGCGTGGCGATCTGCCCACCGAGTGCGAGGTCCATCACCGTCGCGGTGGCGAGCGCGCGCCGCAACTCCTTCTCCGGCAGATGCGACGTGCCGCGCTCATCGTGCAGCGCGAGCAGGAGCAAGTCTTCCGCGAGGCTTTCGCGGTGCGGTGCTTCCATCTGATTACCTCCTTTTGTTTCGGTGGCGTAGGGCTTCAGCCTGCAATCCTCCGTGACGATGCCCGCGCTCCCACCAACCCCGCGCTGGGCGCTATCGGTGAGACGACGGAGTGTGGCTATGCGTTCCGCCCGCAGGCTGCGGGCTTCGGGCTTCGGGTCAGGAAAACGGCAGGTGGCCCGGGAGCGAGGATTGGCGGGAGCGGATGTGCGCCGCGCGCGTCGCCACCGCGATGGGGATGCTGCACGCGAGCACGATCACGGCCCAGAGGCCGGCGAGCGAGAGCGTTTGCGCCGTGACGCCGGTGAACTATGCGTCGGGCGCGAGGGCGTCCGCGATAAGCGGGCTGATCGACCAGAGCGAGAGCGCGGCCACGGTCAGCCCGCCGAGCGCGAGGGCGAGCGCGAACGCGACGGCGAAATCGAGCGGGCGCACACGGAAAGCGGGCATTTGTCGCGGTTCCGCGCGCACACCAGCCATCACCCGCGCCATCAGGAGGGGCGGCGTGGGGCTGTCCATGGCGTGCGCGAGCGACCCGAACGCCAACTCCTCCTCGTACGCGGCGGCGCAGGCGAGGCACGCCGCGAGATGGGCGCGCACCGTCGCCTCCTGCGCGGCGGGCAGGCGACGCCGGATGTATTTGGGCAGCAGGGCGGTGGTAGCGGCGCAATTCATGGTTGCGAAACCTCCGCCGCCAGCAGGCCGCGCAGGGCCGCTTTCGCGCGGTAGAGGTGCGTCTTCACGGTGCCCATCGGCAGATCGAGGATCGCGGCAATCTCCTCGTATGTGCAATCCCGCCAGTAGTACAAGTCGAGCACGAGGCGGTACGCGGGCGAGAGCGCGTGCATCGCCGTCACGACGCGCTCGCGGTGCTCCTGCCGCAGGACGAGGGCGGGCGGCTCGTCGCTCTCCGACACCGGGACGAGTTCAGCGGCACTCGGGGTCATGCGTCATGGGGAGCGCAAGGTTGTAGATGCCCTGTTGATTCCGCTGACCAACCGCGCGAAGGCGTCGTTGTCCCCCGCCTGCCCGCGCCGCACCAGTTCACTCTCGTCATCGATCACCGCCGGGCGTCGCGCCCAGCTGCGCGTGAGATGCTGCGTTATCAACCCTGTCTGCTGCACCATATCACCTCCTCCACCCATTCTGACTGGCGGAGCGCCCGGAATGTTTCACCCAGTATTGCAGTTCGCACGCATCGCTACGTGTAGTGCTTGACGCGCGGCCAGAGGATGCGGATCGGCTCTTTCGGCCCGCGCGCGACGAAGATCGGCACGTTGTTCTCGTAGTCCATGCAGTAGGTACAGTGCGTCGTGCCCACTGGTTCGACCCGTGCGAAGAGGGGCTGCAACGCCGACGTATCGTGGAAGCCAACGATGATGACAACCGCGCCGGAGGCGTTGCCCGGCCCCCACAGGAAGTAATTGTTGTGCCCGCTGATCACCGGTGGGAGGTGATATGGGCCACTGAAGAAGGTGAGTGCGCCCGCCTCGCCGTAGTTATTGGGGAAGATTACGGCTTGTGATTGGTCATCCGGCGGCAGCCCCGTGTACACCCGCCCGACCGCCGCCATTAGTTCCTCCCAACCGAACTGGTCAGCGAAGTATTGCGGCAGTTGCGCGCTCTTGCCCTGCTCCCGCGATGGGTCCTGTACGCTCGCTCCCGTGAGGCGCTGACGATGATCCAGCACGGCATGACGCCGACTCAGCCGCCCTCGCCGCCGTCCCCGCCCGTCATGATATACCGCCCGAACGCCGAGCAGCAGGTCGGTGCGGGGCGCGGCACATTCATCTGGGGTCTCGTGCTCGCGGCGATCGGCGTGGTGCTGACGCTCGCGCTCTGGCCGATTGGCTTCATCGCGAACAGCGCGACCGGCAACAGCGTGCGGTTTCCGCTCGGCCTCGGCCCGTGGATGCTCGGGGGGTTCATCCCCCTCTTCGTCGGGCGGGCGCTGATCCTCGGCTACGTCATCCTGCGGCCCAACCCATCACAGGCTCCGCCCGCACCGCCACACTACCCACCCTACGACGCGGGGAGCGACGCATCCCTGCCTCCAGTGGCGACCGCGCCCTCCGCATCGACCGATGACGGTGGTCAACCCTGAAACACCCGTTTCACGCCTTGTGGGTTCACACTACGGGCCAGCGGCGACGGTCACAGTGAGAGTGGTGATGTACGTCCCGGCGGCGGCGTTGCTCGGCACCGCGAGCTGCGAACTGAAGGTGACGGTCGCCTGCCCGGTGCCGGTGCCCACGGCGGCGTTGTATACCTTGCCGGAAGCGGTCGGAATCGCCACCGGATATGCCACGCCATTCGTCGGGGGGGTCCCCGTCGTGCCCGATGCCGCTGCACTCTGGATTGTGTGGTTCGCGGCGGCGATGGTGTCTGCGCCGGCTGTGAAGGTGCCGACCGTCGCCTGCACGTTCCAGCCCGCGTTGTTGCCCGTCGAGTCGTTGATGCCGACGGCGAAGGAGGAGGCGAGGTTGATCTGCGCGCCCGTCAGCGTCCCGCTGTACGAGAAGTTCGCGGGCTGTGCGGTGATCGTCAGGATGCCGACGTAGGTGTAGCCGTTCGTCCGTGTGCCGGTCTGCCCATCGGGGTTCGTCGCGACGACGTTCACCGCACCGGCGGCGTGGGCGGGAGTTTTGGCGGTAATGGAGGTCGCGCTGACCACCGTGATGTTTGTCGCCGCGACACCGCCGAACGTCACCGTTGTGCCACTCACAAAGTTCGTGCCGGTGATCGTGACGGCCGTGCCGCCGTTCGTTGTGCCGGAGGTGACGTTGAGGCTCGTGACGGTCGGCGCGCTGGCGGCGGTGTAGGTGTAGCCGTTCGTCCGCGTGCCGGTGCCGCCGCTCGTCGTTACGGAGACGTTCACCGCGCCTGCGGCGTGGGCGGGTGCAGTCGCGGTGATCTGCGTGTCGGTGTTGACCGTGAAGGCGGTCGCGGCGGCACCGCCGAAGGTGACGCCCGTCGCGCCGGTGAAGCCGGTGCCGGTGAGCACAACGCTCGTGCCGCCGTTCGTCGTCCCCGATGCGGGGCTGACCGTCGTGATCGTCGGCACGGCGGCGGCCGAGAGGCTGCTTTGGCTCGGTGCGACCGCTGCGGTACGGCTTTGCCGCGATATGGCCTGATAGGTGAACCCGCCGGTAATCGTCGCGGTACCGCCCGCTGTCGTGACGGTGACATCGGCGGCGTGGGCATCGGTGACGGCGGGGGTGGTGATGACGATGCTCGTCGTGCCCGGTTGGGTCACGGAGGCGGTGAGGCCATCGACACGAACCGTCGCCTTATCGAGATAGTCGCCGCTGATCGTGACGCTCGTCCCCCCGCTCACCGGGCCGGTGTTCGGCGTGATGCTCGCAATTGTCGGTGCGGCGAGGTAGGTGAACGCCACGCCGGGTGTGCTGCTCTGCGTGTCCGCGTTCGTGACCACGACGAGCGCGGATCCTGCCGTGCCTGCGGGGGTTGTCATGCTGATCTGCATGTCGCTGAGGATGGCGACGTTCGGCACTGCCGCGCCACCGAAGGTGACTTTCGCCCCCGGCGCGAAGTGCGCGCCGGTGATTGTGACGCTCGTGCCACCTGCTGCGGGGCCGGAGAGGGGCGAGACGCCGGAAACGGCGGGCGCGGGGTCCTGGTAGGTGAAGGCGCTCGCGCTCGTCGCGCTGCCGCCTCCAGTCGTCACGCTCAGATCGACCGCGCCTGCCGTGTGCGGCGGGGCGGTGACGACCAGTTGCGTATCGGTCTGCGCGGTGACGGCGGCGGGTGCGCCGTCGAGGGTGACGCGGCTCGCATCGAGGAGGTGCGTGCCCGCGATCGTGACGCTCGTGCCGCCGTCCGTCGGACCGAGGCGGGGCGTGACGCCGCTGATTGTCGGCGGCAGGACGATGTAGGTGAAGCCGCTCGCCTTCGTGCCGCTGCCGCCCGTCGTGGTCACGACCACGGTGACCGGCCCGGCGGCGTGCACGGGCGTCGTCGCAGTGATCGTCGTCGCGCTCCCGACGCTGACTGCCGTCGCGCTCGCGCCGTCAAAGGTGACGGTCGCGCCCGCTGTGAAGCCCGCGCCGGTGATGGTGACGGTCGTGCCGCCGCCGGTGGCCCCGGTGCCGGGGCCGATGGCCGCGATCGTCGGGGCAACCACCGTCGCTACCGGCGTGGCGGTCACGGTGGGCTTCGGCGTCGCGGTTGGGGTGGGTGTCTGCGTCGGTATTGCCGTCGCGGTGGATGTTGGGGTGATCGTGGGGGGCACGGTCGCTGTTGACATTGGGGTACTCGTTGGCGTTGCCGTGCTCACTGGTATTGCTGTGCTGGTGAGCATCACGGTGGGCATCGCGGTGGCCGTGGCCGTTACTGTGCTTGTCGCAGGGGCTGCGGTAGCGGGCAATGGCGTCGGCGTCGGCGTGCTCGGTGCGACGAAAGTGTAGCCGTTCTTCACCGTCACGCGCTGCGCGTCGGGGTTGGTGACGACGACATCGACCACGCCCGCAGCGTGGGTGGGCGTCTTCACCGTCAGGCTCGTCGCGCTGGTGAAAGTGACTTTCGGGGAGGCCGTCGTGTCGAACAGCACGGTCGCGCCGCTCTGGAAATCCGCCCCGGTCAGCGTGAGCGTCGTGTCACCGGCGGTCGTGCCATTGTCCGGCGTGATGGTTGCAACCGTGGGCGCGGCGAGTTTCGTTACCGATTGGGGCGCAGTGGTCGCGGTGGCTGCAACCACTGTTGCGGTTGCAGGTGGTACGGTCGGTGGCGTTGTTGGCGTCGCCGCCGCTGTCGCGGTGGGCGGGACGCGCGTCGCCGTTGGAGGGAGCGAGGTCGCCGTCGGTGGGATCGCTTTTGGCGTCGCGGTGGGCGGGATGGGTGTCGCGGTGGGTGTCGCTGTCGGCGCGATCGTCGGCGTCGGGGACGCGACGGGCGGGGCGCTCGTGTCCGTGGCCGGTGCAGCAGCATGCGCGACCGTGCCGGGGGCCGCGACGAAGAGAAGACCGGCGAGGATCGCTGCGACCAGCGACAGCCGTGTCACGCGCTGCCCACGCGCCGCGTTGTTCATCTGTTCGACGCGCTCCCGTGTGTGTACATCCCGCCGCACTCCTGTTCTGGCCAACTGCATTCCTCGACCTGTCGCTCTCTGATGGTGGTGGGTTGCATCGGCAGCGTTGCCCGATGCAACCCACCGCGTGGGGCTTATCTAGCGTTGTGCCCGTTTGCGCGAGCGGGCGAGCATCGTCACGAGACCGATGCTGACGATGGCGAACCCGCCGATGATCACGCCGAGGATCAGCACGAGGGGCGAGCTACCACCCTTGGATTCGGCGGCGGCGACTGCGGGCGCAACCACCACGGCGGGTGCGGTCGGTCGAACGCGGCCCGCCGGTGCGCCAACGATCGGGGTCGCGGTGGGGCGGATGCTCACGGTCACGGGGCCTTCAAACACTGCGGGCACGCTCCCGCCGAAGTCCAGCGTCGCGCGGACGCGATACGTGCCGGGAAGCGCGGGCGGTTCCGCTTGCACCGGGTAGTTGATCGTCGTCCCCGGCACGATGGTGTCGAGCGTGATCTGGTTCGTCAGCACAGTCTTCCCCGCCGCGTCCGTCATCGTCACCTCGCCCTTCGACTTGACGAGGACGCCGCTGTCGTTCTGGACAGCGAGGGTTAACGTCGGCAGGCCGTCCACCTCGGAGACCTGCGCGCCGTTGATGCGCAGCGAAGGCGTCGCGGCGGTGATGTCACCGATGTTGACGAGGACGGCGCTCACGGCACGGGTGATCGTCGTGACGCCGAAGGAAGTCTGCCCCTGCGTCGCGCTCGGCGTGCCACGGTCGAGCTGCGCCGCGATGCCGCCGAGGTGCTGACCGACCGGGACGCCCGCCGGAACATCGATGGTGAAGTTCACCGTCGTCTGTTTCTGCGGCGGGACGGTCACCTCCGCGTTTTCGAGTTTGATCCACGAGCCGACGTTTTTGCGCGGCTCGGCGCTGCTCATGTAAACCGCGCCGCCGCCCTGACCCGTTGTGGCGTCAACGGGGTAGAGGAGCACCTTGACCGGCACGGTGCCGGGATTCGCGACGATGAGTGCGTCCTTCACGGTCTCGCCACTCTGCGCCTTGATGGTGAAATAGCCGCTCGTTGTCGGATCCGCGCCCGGTGTCGCGGGCCGGATACCACGCTGCCTATATCGGTACTCAGCATCCGATCGTCGCTCACGGACCGGAGATAATTGTCACGTCGAGCGGAGTGGAGATGGTCTCCATCCGGGTCGCACTGGCGGGGACGCTCAGCGTGGCGTTGAAGGTGAGCGACGACTTGCCCGCGCCGGAACCCGCCGCCGCGCTGAAGATCGTCTCCCCGTCGGTGCGGAGCGCGCGCGGGTACGCGAGCGTGCTCACCGGCACTCGCCCGGTAGTCGGCGTCACATCCGCTGTGGTGATGGTTGCCGTTTGCACCGGCACCGGCGCGCCATCCGGCCCAATCGCGGGGCCAAGCGCCGCCTGGACGTGCCAACCCGCGCGGCTACCCGTCGCGTCCGTGATGGCGATACTGAAGCCACCGACAAACGTGCGTGTGTCGTCGGCGGACGGGAGCGCGATATACGTCAACACGGTCGGCGCGCTGTCGATTATCAGTTTTCCGGGCAGCAATGTGACGCTCACCGTCGCGGCGTGCACCACGCTGGACGACCCGAGCGTCAGGCTCGCGGGGAGAAGCAAGCTAAGAAAAAGGAGCCACGCAAAAACGAGGAGCGGGAGTTGCCGCCGCTGCATTCAATGAACTCCTCGCCAACGGCGGGATATCCCGTATCGCTGCAAATCCGCTCAAACAGGAGCAGCGCTGGCAACCCGGCGGTCTCTGCGGAGATCCGTGGCTTTGCGTCCCCGCCTCACGACGGGTTTGCCGCATCAATCCTCTGTATCTGGACAACAACGTATCGACCTAATGGTGTGGGGTAAAGAATCATGAGAACTTTGTCATGTCTCTTTCATTGGGCAGTCCCGCCATTTCATTATGGCGCGAATACTCGCTGGCGCGTGGCTGCGCTCCTACAATCCAGATCTCAGCGACCACCTACTCAGTTGAGAGAGTTGGTGTAGCGCGGTGGCTCCGGCGGATCGTCCTCTGATTTTGGCGACCGCGTGTCGTCGCGGGCTCCGTTGATCGGTGGTCGCCGTGGCCACCACCGCCCCGGCGCGAGAAAGAGGAAGAAGAAGCCGCAGATCAGTGCGGTAAAGAGGACAATCGTCACGGTTTGCATCGCGTTCGTCCCTTCGTGCGTCTCACGTCACGCACCGCCATCGTCGCACTACGGGCGCCAGAGGCGCGCGGCGCGTCCATACATCCGCACCCGTGCGCGGCATTCGTCCCACACGAGCGACCCGCGCCGGAACGCGATGAATGCCCGCGCGGACGCGACGACAAGGCCCGTCCGCGTCAGCCGCGCCGCGCACCAGCGCCACCATCGTGGGTGATGCTCCGCGGAGAACCGTCGCCGCGCCCGGTGCAGCGCGAGGAACATTGCCTCTGGCGCTTGCCGCGTGCTCCGGCCCCCGTGATGCGTCACGACGACCTGCGGCAGGATGTGAACGGTGTACCCTGCTGCCCGGACGCGCGCGCAGAAATCGATCTCCTCCATGTACATCCCGTACGCCTCATCAAGCGGCCCGACGGCGTCGAGCACGTCCCGCCGCGTCGCGAGGCACGCGCCGAGCGGGAAGCCGACCGGGTACGGCGCGTCCGGTAGCGGCTCGACAAACCGACCGTTAAGGCGGGAGTGGTAGAAGCGGCGCGGCCACGGCACGAGATCGTACCAGACCTGAAAGAGGCTCGGCGGCGCGAATCCGGCGGATTGGAGCGAGCCGTCGGGGTTGACCAGTCGCGGCCCCGCCACTCCGACCGACGGGTGGCCGCGCAGGTATGCCGCGAGCGCGGTCAGGGCGGCGGCGTGCAGCTCCGTGTCCGGGTTGAGCAGGATGCAGACATCGCCCGTCGCTCCGCGCAGTGCGATGTTGTTCGCCGCCGCGAAGCCGGGATTCTCCGCGAGCGGCACGAGCCGCACCCACGGAAATTCCGTCGCGACCATCGCCGCCGTGCCGTCCGTCGAGGCGTTATCAACGACCCAGACCTCCAGCGCGGCGCGGTCCTCGTGCCGGGCGATGCTTCGCAGGCAGGCACGGAGCAGGTCGCGCACCTGCCACCCGACGATCACCACACTCGTTCGCCCGCCGACCACGCTGTCTGACGCTCGCATCCGGCCCATCTTCCCCGCGCTGCAACCCGCCCCTCGCTCCTCGTCACACAGGCAGATCATAACAGGCGCGTCTGGCGGAATCGCGGCGCGCGGTATAGCATGATGATCGCCGATCGTCGATCGTCGTGCATGGGATACAGAAGGGAACCGACGATGTCCGTGACCCCCGCGACGTACGACTTCAGCGCCCCGGCGGTGCAGGCGAACCCATACCCGATCTACGATCACCTGCGCCGGGAAGCGCCCGTCTTCTGGAACGGGCCAGCCTGGCTCGTCAGCCGCTACGACGACATTGTGATGCTGCTCAACGATCCGGCGCGGTTCTCATCGGCGCGGGTCGAGGCGACGTTCGCGGTGCTGCCGGAGGAGGTGCAGCGCGAACTCGCGCCGCTGCGCCACGTCCTCGGCAGCCGGATGCTCCTGAGCGACCCGCCGCGCCACACGCGCCTGCGGAACCTGATGACCAAAGCCTTCTCCGCGCGTGTGACGGAGGCGAAGCGGGAGCGCATTCAGCGCATCTGCGACGGGTTCATCGATCAGGCCCGCGCGCACGGTCGGATGGACATCATCCACGACCTCGCGACGCCGCTCCCCGGCTGGGTGATCGCGGACATGCTCGGCGTGCCAACGGACGATCAGGCGATGTTCACGCGCTGGAGCCGCGATCAGGTGCGCGTGTACGACCGCTCCGGCACGGCGAACGATCGTATCGCCATCATGCGGCAGGGGCAGGCGAGCATGACGGAGATGAAGGCGTATCTGGAGACGATCATCGCCGCGCGGCGCATGGAACCGCGCGACGACCTGATTACGATGATGGTGCAGGCGGAGGAGCGGGGCGACCGGCTGACGACCGACGAACTCGTGGTGATGACGATTGCGCTGCTCGTCGGCGGCAACAACTCCACCGCGCATCTGATCGGCAACGCCATGCTGACCCTCCTGCGCCAGCCGGACGCGCTGCGGCAACTGCGCGCCAACCCGGACTTGATCCGCCCTGCGATCGAGGAGGTGATGCGCTTCGAAAGCCCGGTGCAGGCGACGAGCCGCGTGGCGACGGCGGCGATCCCACTTGGCGATCGGGTGATCGAGCCGGGGCAGAATGTCTCCCTGCTCATCGGCGCGGCGAACCGGGACGCGGCGCAGTTCGCCGACCCGGACCGGTTCGACATCGCGCGGCAGCCGAACCGGCACCTGACGTTCGCGCACGGCCCGCACTTCTGCCTCGGCGCGGCGGTCGCGCGGGCGGAGGCGCAAATCACCGTCCTCACCGTCGTTCAGCGCTGCGCGAATCTGCAACTCGTCGATGATGACGTGGAGTGGATCGAGGGGTTCGCCTTCCGTGGCCCGAAGCGGCTCCCCGTGACATTCACCCCGGCCTGACCGGGGGCGCGCTCAGAGCAGCGGCACGCCGACGCGCCCCGCCGCGACGCGCAGCCGCTCATCCTGCGTCGCGAGCGGCAGGCCGTGGCGCAGCGCGAGTTCGAGGTATGCGGCATCGTAGGAAGTCAGCCCGTGTCCTCGCCCGAGGAGGAGCACCGCCCCGAATGCCCACGCCATTGATCCCGGATCGACAGTGATGGGAAGCTCCTGAAGGCGATGGGCGAAGCGTCGTGCGTGTTCCTGGGTCAGTCGCCGCCGCCGTTCCGCACTCAGTAACGCATTCGCTACTTCGAGTGACCAGATCGCCGGTACCATCCCACCTTCCGTCATCAAACGATCAAGAAGGCGTTCCGTTGCTTCCGTGGTTTCATCCTCGAAACACCACGCCATCGTCACGGAAGTATCGAGAACGAAACTCACCACCGGCGTCCATCTTCGATGAGATCACGAATCGAAAGGTCGCCGAGTGTCATGCCCTTCCGAAGTTCCCGGATTGCTGCGATTACCGCGCCAGGGTCTGGTCGTTGGGCAGCTGGTAGTGGCACAAGCATCGCGACAGGCACGCCATGCTTCGTGATCGTGATCGTTTCCCCATGCGCCACCTCATCAAGAAGACGTGGCAGGTGGGTTTTCGCTTCGTACGCACCGATGGTTCGCATTAGAGCCTCCATTATCTTGCAACTAGTCTGCGACTAGTCTATCATAACACCCCCATGTGGCGAACGTCTCTGCCGTGTGATCGGGGCGGAGATCGACCATCCGGTGCGTGTCCAGATTGACGAGGGGCGCACCCTATCCCCACCCAAGCCAAAACCATCCCGTTCGAGCGCGCCCTTCTCCCGCATGAGAGGAGGCTGGCGCGTCCAGCCGACCGCCTTCTTGAACACAGCAGAAGTGCCGGAGAACCACTTTACAGCAGAAGAAAACAAAACCCGCTCGCGGATGCGGTACTGGCTGGTTACGCCGAACAGGAACCCATGTGTCTTCTTATCCCTTCGTCGCCCCAACATTGACGCCCTGGACGAACTGGCGCTGGAAAATGAGGTAGAGCGCTACCGTCGGGATGAAGCTAATCACCGTCGCGGCGAAGACGAGACTATAATCGGTCGAGTACTGCGTCGAGAAGCGGACGAGACCCGTCGCACGATCGGCCTCGAGAAATCGGACGCGATGCAACTGGAAGACACTCCCGCCGCCGTGCAGGCCATCGGTGAGGCAGCATGGCAGGTGAACCGCGACGCGATGCTCCTCTGCCACGGTGGCTCGATCGCCACGCCGGAGGACGCCGGGTATGTGTTCGCGCGCTGCGACGCGGACGGCTTCGTTGGCGCATCCTCGATGGAACGCCTGCCCGTCGAGGTCGCGATCGCGGAGACCACACGCGCCTTTAGGTCCGTCTTGCTGAAGGGGAGGGGAAGATGACCTACCAACGCGAATACGAACGCAAACTCCGTATCGGGCTGATCGGGGTTGGGAGTCATGCCTACCGGAACATCCTCCCCGCGCTCCACTATTTACCGGTCTCGCTTGTGGCGCTCTGCGACATCAATGCCACGTTGTTGCACCGCACCGCCGGGGAATACCCTGGTGTCGCGACCTTCACGGACGCGGCGCGGATGTACGCGGAGGCGGACCTCGACGCGGTCCTGATCGTCGCGGGGCCGAAGCAGCACCCCGCGCTTGCCAGCGAGGCGCTCCAGGCGGGCATCCATGTCTGGATGGAGAAGCCCCCTGCGATGCGTGCCGCTGCGGTGCAACAGCTTCTGGCGGTGCGCGGCGACCGGATCTGCGCCGTCGGCTTTAAGAAGGCGCACATGCCCGCCGTGCGGAAAGCGAAGGAGCTGATGAGCCGCGCGGAGTTCGGGCCACTCCGCTCACTCCTCGCCGTCTATCCGATGACGATGCCGGTGGACGGCGCGGGGGTGTTGGAACGGGGCGAGTCCACGAACTGGCTCGGCAATGGCTGCCACCCACTCTCGCTGATGCACGAATTGGGCGGGCCTGTCCACGCCGTGACGACCGTGCGCGGACCGCGCTTCCCCGCCGCGCGTGGAACGGGGATGGAGGCGGCAGGCGCGGTACATCTCATCTACGCGAGCGGCGCAATCGGCGTCTTCCATCTCGTGGGCGGCTCCCCCTCCGGCTACCCTGTCGAACGGTATGAGCTCTTCGGCAACCGGCACGTTATCAGCATCGACAACAGCGCCCGGGTTGCGTACCACCGGGGCATCCCCTTCGAATATTCGCGGACGCACGACTTCACCGGCCCCGGCATCGAGACAGGGAGCATCGTCTGGGAGATCGAGCATCGCCTCGCCACGCTCGAAAATAAAGCACTCTTCGTCCAGGGCGTTTTCGACGAACTCGCCGATTTCTGTGCGGCGATCCTCGACCAACGCCCCTTGCGCACCACCGATCTGGAGTTCGCCCTGCACATCATGCGGATCTATGAAGCGGCGCTCGTGAGCGAGGGGCAGCCCGTTGTGATCGCGTTGTAGGGAGGAATTATCCATGGAACCGCTCATGTTTGCCCACGAGACCGAGCGCCGACTGCGTGTTGCCTTCCTCGGCACCTCCGGACACGCCTTCCGTAACTTCCTCCCGAACTTCCCATACCTGCCGATCGAGTTGGTCGCCCTGTGGGATCCAGACGCCGCGCGGGCGGCGGCATTCGCGCGGCAGTTCGGCGCGGCGCAGCCGTACACGGACCTTGATCGCCTCTTCGCCGAGGCCGCGCCCGATGCGGTAATGATCGGCGTCGAGGGTTTCGACGGGGACGAGCCGCAGAATGTGGCGCTGATGGCCCGCGCACTCGATGCGGGCTGCCACGCCTGGACGGACAAGCCGCTCGCCGCCACCGTCGCCGCCGCCCGCCGCCTGATCGCGTTGCGCGACCGCGCGGGTAAGGTCGCTGGCGTGGGCATCAAGACGATGTTTATCCGGCCCACACGAAGATGCGGGAGATCATCGCCGCTCCTGCCTTCGGGCGTCTCGTCTCGTTCACGGCGCGCTACCCCCAGCATATCCCGTCGAGGGAAGGGCTGGCCGCGTCTGATCCTGCGGTGCGCAGTTGCCTCGGCCATCTGTGGCATCCGTTCGGGGTGGCGCTCGCGCTGGTTGGCCCGCTGGCGACGCTGCACGTCGAGGCCGCGCCGCGTGGCGATGGCGGCGTCGCGCTTGCCACCTTCCGCAATGGCACGGTTGGCACGTTCCATTTCAGCGCGGGGCAATCCGGCATGAGTCCGCTCGAACGGACCGAAGTGGTCGGTGAGGGGGCGAACGTCGTGGCGGAGAACGCGCTGCGCGTCACGTACTACCGCAAAGGCGCTCCCGGTCCGTACGGGCGGACGGCGAGCTTCTTCATCGATGAGGCAGCGGCCCCGCTTGTGTGGCAGCCGGAGATGAGCCTCGGGCAGCTCTACAACAGCAACAACTTCATCCAGGGCTACGCTCCGAGCATGCTCGCGTTCGCGGAGGCCGCGCTCGGTGGCCCGCCACTCGCGCGAGGGACCTTCGAAGACGCCGTCGAAGTGCTCAAGGTCTTCGAAATCCTGCGCGAAGGACCGCAGGGGGTCGTGGCGATTCCCGGAGACCGTTGAGCCTTGAGCAACGACCAGGAAAGGCGTAACGCAATGGCAGCACGGAAAACATCCTTGCGTGCGGGGGTGGTCGGGTTAGGGATTGGCACACACCATGCGGCGGCCTATGCGGCGCATCCGCAGGTGGATCTCGTGGCCTTCTGCGATGGTAACCCGGATCGGTTGGGCGCTTTTCTGCAGCGATACCCATCCACGCATGGGTATGTGACGCTTGAGGCGATGCTGGCAGACGAGCGCCTCGATCTCGTAAGCATCTGCACGCCGGACTGAATGCACGCCGACATAGGGAGTGCGGCGCTCCAGGCGGGGGCGCATGTGATCTGCACAAAGCCACTCACCACGACGATTGAGGATGCGCGCCGTCTGATTGCCGCTGCGGACGCCAGCGGACAATACCTGATGGCGGCGCACGAGCCTCGCTTCACCCCACTATCGCGGGCAATTAAGACGGTGCTCGACCAGGGAATGCTCGGTGACCTGTTCTATGTCGCCATTGACTATTTTGACCATGAGGAGCGCCAATTCACCGGATGGCCGCGAGGGAGCGCGCACGGTAGCAGCCTGCCTCGCGGTTGTGGAATCCGCCCGGACAGGCGCTTTGACATGGCCAGCGGCTTTCTAAGGCATGTATCCGATGAGGCCGTAGCCGCAGCAGCGCGGGCCGCGCGGCGGAAGGCTGTCTGCGGTAGCATGATCGCGTGATCAGAGACTTCCGACATTCGCGGCGTTGGTATGAAGGGATGGCGTGACGGTGACAGGGGCGCATGACCAATCCCGCGATCCCGCAGCGCCGCAGCAACGGACGCGCGACCTGCGCATCCTCAACGCCGTGGCAGAGGCGCTCAACAGCGCGCTCGACGTGCGCGAGGCGCTGGAGCGCACGCTCGCCCTCGTCACCGACCTCCTGGGTCTCGAGACGGGGTGGGTCTGGCTGCTCGACCCAGCGACGCATCAGTTCTACAGCGCCGCCGCGCAACATCTCCCGCCGTATCTCCGGGAGCCGGTTCGTATGACCGGCCATTCCTGCTGGTGTATCCAGGCGTTCCAACGGGGAAGGCTGACGCCCGAGAACATCGACGTGATGGAGTGCAGCCGCCTGCGCCCGGCCGTGCAGGCGCAGGCGATCGAACTGACGCAGGGGCTGCGCTATC
>JAABUT010001129.1_pt1 | contig 32703 bp, 31 predicted proteins | sample 5559281 | NCBI WGS metagenome assembly JAABUT01 (sample SAMN10711880, study PRJNA513359) | rock metagenome | isolation source: Antarctica rocks | place: Antarctica: Victoria Land, Ricker Hills nord | collected 2016-01-04 | reverse complement strand
ACACAGGTGCCCTCGTCGGGGAACCTTTTCTGAAATTCGAATATCGACAGGCTCTTGAATCTTTGCTCCATACCTCGGATTTACTAATTTTATTGGTATTTAACAAACGCCTATTTCAATAAATTTAATATTGTTAACTGTACGTCTTTGGGTAAAGTCTTTGCTGATTTTGCAAAACTTTTTTCGATGATACATTGCATCTTGTTGTGCGCCTTTTATTCCTGGTTGGTAAAAGCTGTTTAAGGTTTTTAATTATTTAGCCAGGTAAGCTAAAAACTCTGCTTTTTCTTCAGATGATAAAACCTCTCCTGTGGCATGTTTGTGGATAGCACGAACCATAGCTTGATCATCTTCCTCCTCAGTAATTTCTAAATACTGGACTGAAATATTTAGTTGTTGCGCTAATTGGATGATGTTTTCCTTCTGTTCATCTGTAGTTATGTCTAAAACCAATTTCATAATTACAAATATACTTACTTTGGTTGATGCAAAAATGACTATTTTGTAGCAGTTACGCGATCAGGTTCGATTGGTTTTGGTACAACAAGATTTTAACCATTAAAATATCAAAATGAAACACAGTTTATTTACCCTTTTATTTTTTTGCCGGATAGTTTGCTTTGCACAAACCGATACAAAGCTAAACCAACAGTTACAAAATGCTGTAAAAGGTTTTAACGGACAGGTGGGGATTTATGTCCATAACCTTAAAACTGGTAAAACCGCTTCCATTAATGCGGATACCCTGTTCCCTACAGCCAGCATGATCAAGGTAAGTATACAGTGCGGACTGATGGACAAAATTGAAAAAGGCGAGCTGCAATACAACCAAAAGCTGGTTTACCGCGATTCGCTATTATACCCCGGCGAAGATATTTTAGGTTCTTTTAAGGATAAAGATACGATACAACTAAGCAAGGTGGCCATGCTGATGATCACTATGAGCGATAATACGGCCAGTATTTGGCTGCAAAAATTGGTGGGTGGCGGGTATATCAACAATTGGCTGCAGCAAAACGGATTTAAAACAATGCGGGTAAACTCGAACGTGCTTGGCAGGGAAGAAATCCGTGCAAAATATGGATGGGGCGTTAGTACACCTTATGAGATGTGCCGCTTATTTACGATGATACGTGAGGGAAAAGCCGTAAGCCCTGCCGCAAGCGAACGTATGTACCGTAACATGGGCAGGATTTATTGGGATGATAAAGCGTTATCGCAAATACCGCCGTTCGTGCAAACTGCATCTAAACAAGGTGCACTCAACGAATCGAAATCAGAAACAGTGATGGTCAATGCACCGCATGGCGATTATGTGTTTTCGATCATCACCAATCATAACCAAGACCAAAGCTGGAAGCCTGACAACGAAGCTTGTACTTTGATTCGAAAAGTGTCTGCCTTATTATGGCATTATTTCGAACCTACAAATACTTGGAAACCAGCGGCAGGAATAGGAAAATATATGACCAATGAATAGTTTTACCAAATCAAAAGGTCTTTGAAGGATTGGCTGAATAAATTAACTTTATCACATGAAAAACAGGTTTAAAACAGTGTTATTTTGCATGATCTCTTTTGCATTGATTAGTTGTGATCAGGTAACAAAAAAGTTAGCAAAAAGTCACTTAATGGATCAAGAGCCTGCTTCTTACTTTCACGATACATTTAGATTGGAATATGTAGAAAATACAGGTGCGGCTTTAAGTTTAGGTGCTAATTTGCCTCAGCCTTATAATTTTGTGTTGTTAAGCATCATTCCGTTACTGGTTTTGCTGGCCTTGTTTGTTTACGCGATTATCAACATAAAAAAATTTAATACAATACGAATTTTAGCATATTCTTTAGTTTTTGCAGGCGGAATCGGAAATATTATAGACCGAATTTTACACGACCGGCATGTAACTGATTTTATGAATCTGGGGATTCAAAACTTCAGGACCGGCATATTTAACGTGGCCGATGTTTGTATTACTGCTGGAGTAATCGGCATTTTCATTTCTTATAAAAACCAGCAAACCATCCAACCTAAAGCATGAAACTCAACTTAATATTATTTTTTCTTTTTATCGTTTCCCTTAGTTTTGGCCAGCAGCAAACAGATACTTCAAAGCATGATGTTTCTCCAACGCTGATAAAAGAAGATTATCAGGACGACTGGGCTGATTTGCACCATTACGCAGCAAAAAATGCAGCATTACCTGTTCCTGCAAGAGGTGAGAAAAGAGTAATTTTTTTAGGCAGTTCGATATTTGAGCGTTGGTCTGTTTTAATGCCCGAATTTTTTAACAATAAAAATTACGTAAACAGAGGTATCAGCGGGCAAATAGCCCCACAATTGTTGATTAGATTTAGGCAGGATGTGATTGACCTTAAACCTAAAGCAGTTATTATTCTCGCCGGAAGTAATGACATTGCCGGAAACAGGGGCCACGTAACGATGGAAACGATTATAGACAACATAAAATCAATGACCGAACTGGCAAAGCGGAACCATATCAAGGTAATTCTTTGTGATTATCTGCCCGTATTTGATTATCCTTGGCGAAAAGGCATAGAACCTGCCGAAAAAATTATTGCTTTAAACAAGCAGATTGAAAATTACGCCAAGAAAAAACATCTGGTTCTTTTAGATTATTTTACCCCTTTAGTGGATAACAGAAACGGGCAAAAGGCAGAACTGACTTTAGACGGCGTGCATCCCAACGCCGCCGGTTATCGCATTATGGCCGAAGCAACCGAAGCAGCAATTAAAAAAGCTTTGCATTAAGAGCCTGTTTAAATTTATACAACAAAAATTCCCAATGCTTCTTTTACCGTACAAAATTTGGTGTTTGCTTCACCTAAAAACTTACCATTTTTTAGGCGATAAAAGAAGTATATAAAATAGATTGAGCAAATTTTAAACAGGCTCTAAAAAGCTTAAAATTTAACTTGTTATTTTTTTGTTGTTATTGGTTAATTTGAACAACTTGTCCAATAATCACCAGTGCAGGATAAGTCAATTTATCCTTTTCCGCCATCTCCGGCAAATCTTTAACCATACCTTTTACCGATTTTTGATAAGGCAAAGAAGCATGTTGGATAATGGCTGCCGGAACGTTTCCTTTTCCCGCTGCTATATACGTTGCGGCAATTTCGGTTAGCTTTTTCATACCCATATAAATTACAACGGTTGCATTACTTTGCATGGCCAAACGCAAATCATCAGAAAGCGAACCATCTTTTTTGGTGCCCGTAATCGCCCAAACGCTTTCGCTTAAATTACGGTGCGTGAGTGGGATATCTTCAAGGCCGGATGCCTGCATACTCGTAATTCCTGGGATAAAAAACGTTTTGATGCCGTTTTCTCGGGCGAATAAAATTTCCTCAAAGCCTCGTCCAAAAATAAATGGATCGCCGCCTTTTAAACGGATCACCTGGCCTTTTGCAAATGCGTAATGCTTGATCAGTTCAAGGATTTTCTCCTGTGGCGTGTACTCGCCGTACGGCTGCTTGCCTACGTAAACCATTTCACAGGTTTTTGGGGCGAGATCGAGCAATTGCTTATTGGCCAGGTTATCATACAAAATAACTTTGGCCTGCTGCAGCAATTTGTAAGCTTTAACGGTAATCAGTTCAGGATCGCCCGGGCCGGCACCTACCACATATAATTCCGGTTTTACTTCCTCGTCCATGCTTCTTTTATCGGCATTTTTTTATGCGCGAAATTAATTATTTGCTTTTCATCGCCATATAATCCAGCGTTAAATTGCACATCGCTTTTACGCCCAAAGTGAAGCCGCTTTCATCAATATAGAAATCCGGTGTATGATGTGAAGGAGCCGTTAAAGGATCGCCGCCTTTTGGCATTCCGCCCAAAAAGAAAAACAAGCCGGGCACTTTCTCCTCAAAAAAAGAAAAATCTTCTGCACCGGTTACAGCCGGGCGAAGCAAAACGTTCGCTGTACCAGCTGTTGATTGTAAAGTAGGAAGCATTTTGGCTGTTAAATCCGGGTTATTATAAGTTACCGGATAATGCGTAGTGTACGGAATTTTTACTTCTGCTGTGGCTCCTGCCGCTGCCGCTGTATTTTGAACAATGGTTTTGATGCGTTCGATAAACATTTTCTCATCCGCAGCACTTAAATTTCGGATGGTGCCCAGCATTTCTACCTGTTCGGGAATAATATTTGAACGATTTCCACCATTGATGGCACCAACTGTAACCACGCCGCCGTTTTCAGTCACGTTCAAATTACGGCTCACAATCGTTTGTAAAGCATTGATAATCTGTGCCGAAGCAACAATCGGATCCACCGACGACCATGGATAAGCACCATGTGCCTGCCTTCCCTTTACTGTAATTTTAAAATCATTTACCGCAGCCATTGCGCCGCCCGGGCGATAAGCAATTTTTCCAACTTCTGTTTGCGAGTTGATATGCAGGCCAAAAATGGCATCTACTTTCGGGTTTTCCAACACGCCTTCTTTCACCATTAACGCTGCGCCGCCTTCCTCGCCAACGGGTGCGCCTTCTTCTGCGGGCTGAAAAATAAATTTTACGGTTCCGTGCAAATCGTTTTTCATGGATGATAAAACCTTGGCCACGCCCATTAAAATTGCCACATGCGAATCATGGCCGCAAGCTGCCATCACGCCAACTTCCTGTCCGTTGTACATCGTTTTTACTTTGGATGCAAACGGAACATTTACCCTTTCGGTAACTGGCAAGCCGTCCATATCGGCGCGCAAAGCTACAACCAGACCAGGTTTTCCGCCTTTCAAAATCCCGACAACGCCGGTTTTGGCCACGCCGGTTTTTACTTCGATACCTAAAGATTTTAAATAATCGGCCACAATACCGGAAGTGCGCACTTCATGATTTCCCAGCTCCGGATGTTCATGGAAATCGCGGCGCCAGGCAATTACCTGTTTTTCAAGTGCATCGGCTTTTTTGGCAACTTCATTTTTATAGGAAGTTTGTGCAAAAGCAGAAAGCGAAAAAATGATCAAGGGCAAAAAGTACACTTTTTTCATTCAAGTTTTTATTTGGAAGAAAGATAGTTAATTTGATGATTGTTAAGAGAAATTAATTCAAGTATTGATATGGTTACAATCTGCCCCACTCTGCCCAAACTTAACCGGTCCCAAAAAACTATCGATAAAAGAAGTATGCTGCGGATATATATTTTTCTTGCAGCGTTTTTGTTTCCGGTTGTGTCTTATCCGCAAGTAACTTCGATAATTTCTTCGGATACAATTCTTTCAAAATCAACGGTAATTGCAGACGGAGAAAAACCACGGTTGATTTCCAAACAATTCAGCTTTACAGAAGGCCCGGCGGTTGATAAAAAAGGTGATATTTTCTTTACCGACCAACCGAATGATAAGATCTGGGAATACGATACCAAAGGCAAACTTTCTGTTTTTATGGATAAAACCGGCCGCTCTAACGGTTTGTATTTCGACAAAAAAGGAAATTTGATTGCTTGTGCGGATGAGCATGATCAGCTTTGGCAAATTTCTCCCAAAAGAAAAATAAAAGTGCTGGTTGATGATTTTAAAGGAAAATTACTGAACGGCCCGAATGATTTATGGATCGATGCAAAAGGCGGAATTTACATCAGTGATCCTTATTATCAGCGCGATTACTGGACGCGGAAAAAACCGGATCTGGACGGACAAAAAGTGTATTATCTGCCAAAAGGGAAAAAAGAGCTGGTGCTGGTTGCCGATGATTTGCAACAACCGAACGGAATTGTAGGTACACCGGACGGAAAATACCTTTATGTAGCAGATATTCAGGCCAATAAAACTTATAAATATGAAATTGAAGCCGATGGATTATTAATTAACCGACAACTTTTTACAGCAAAAGGAGCTGATGGAATGACGCTGGATAATCAGGGAAATTTGTATTTAGCCGGAAACGGGATCACCGTATTTAATCCTGAAGGAAAACAAATTGAGCACATCAACATTCCCGAAAATTGGACAGCAAACCTTTGCTTTGGCGGAAAAAATAAAAATGAATTATTTATCACCGCTTCTAAAGGAATTTATTTATTAAAAATGAAAGTAAAAGGTGTAGAATAATTTTGTACCTGATACTGTTTTTATACCGGTAAAAACAGTATCAGGCAAATAATTTTTGCAGATCAATTTGCAAACCCGGCAAAGTGGATAAATTAATTGTTCCGTTTTGCTTCTCTTTTTGCTTCAGCATAAATCCTTCGTTTATCAAATTATAAACTTCTGCATCTCGGCTGATAGGATCAACAATCAAGTATTCCTTCACACCAAAACGTTCATAAACATCTTTTTTCTGGCGAAGATCATAGTAAGCCGTGGATGGCGAAAGAATTTCAATCACTAGATCCGGAGCACCCATAATCTGGTTTTGCAGCAATTGGGTTTTTCTTTCTGCGGAAATATAAATTAAATCTGGTTGAAAAATATTTTCATCATCCAAAACCACATCAATTGGTGCATAAAGGCAAATTCCGCCTAAATTATTTTTTTCAAGAAAATTATCAATAATCTTGAATAATCTTCCTGAAAGTATTTGATGATAAGAAATAGGTGCTGGCGACATAATTAATTCTCCGTTGATGAGTTGAAAAGGTGCGCCTTCTTCCAGCAAGTTATAATCTGTTCCGGTATATTTTTTCTTCTCGGCAATGTGCATAATCAAATATACATTTTTAGGGCGATAAAAGAAGCATCTGCCTAAAACAGAAAAACCCTGCACGAATGCAAGGCTTTTCTGTTTTAGCAAATTATATTACATCTGTTTACTTTTTGGTGAAAGGTCAAAAGGGACGATAACTTTAAAACTAATGTTTCGGCCCATGTTGAAAATGCCAGGCTGAACATCGGCAGGTACATTAGCACTGTCAAAATATTTGAGCCTGCTCATGTTCGATTGGTAATTAACGTTGGCAAGGTTTCTTCCTTCAATAAACAACCTCACTATTGTTTGCCCTTTACTATTGGTCAGGTTTCCACCAATGCCGGCACTTAATAAATTATAGCCTGTAGTATAGGTTTCTGTTCCATAAGCAGAAAAGAAACGGTCTTGTGCATTATAATGATCAAACCCAACAAAAACATACAAGTTTTTAATATTGTTTAGTCCTTTATTAAAGTTGCCCCGCAGTTCGGAGTGTGTGTGCAAAGGAGGGATGAAAGGCAAGTATTTTAAACTATCGGCAACTTGACCGCTGTTACCTAAATTTCTTCCATAGGTTAGCGTTAATGAATTTTCAAAATGCAGCCATGGCAGAGGGTGGACATCCAGGCTGATCTCACCGCCCTGAATACGTGCCTTGCTTTGCACATAGGTGAAAATATTATATAGCGGAAATGCAGGGTTAACTGCAGGAGAGCCATCAGGGTTTAACAACTGCTGCTGAAATATATAATTTTGAATGTTGTTGTTAAAAAGCTCAACGCTTGCAGAAATACTTGGTAAGGTTAAAAAAGCACCAATATCTTCCTGCACACTAAACTCTGGCTTAAAAGTGCTGTTGCCCACATGATAGATTTGCGAACCTGGATCCGGGCCATTGGCAGAAAGTTCGGCAATACTTGGCGCCCTGAAACCTCTTGCAATATTTGCCTTTAATAAAAACGCATTAGAAAAATTGTAGGTTCCGCCAAAACTTCCGGAAAAACCGGAAAAAGTTTTATTAAGAGCTGTAAATTGCTCCGATACACCTGGTGCTGTGGTTGGGTTATTGCCTTCATACAATTGCGGATATTTATTACTTAGCGTATCAATAAAGGCTGCCTGGCCGTTAAAGGTACGAACATCATACCTTGCCCCTGCTGAGAGGTCTAACTTGCCAAAAGACTTTCTAACGATTGCAAACGGCCCTACATCAAACTGGTGATAGGCAGGTATTGGAAAGGCTGTAGCCTGGCCGATGGTATTGTTTTGATATTGCCCGTTAACACCAACCGTAGCTTCATAGCCGCTTGCAAAATTATAATTGTACTTGACATCATACGTATAAGTGCTTAAATGCAAGTTTAAACCAGCAATGCTGGCATCTTCCGGGTGCGTATATTCTCTTCTGTGGCTGAATTGGTAGCCCAGGTTAACAATCAGGTTACCATTACCTAAAACAAAATTACTGTTATTATAAATCCGGTAAAGTTGCACATGCTGGTGCAGGGTTGGAATATGATAAGAATTTAATTCAGGACCGGATACAATTGGACGGAACATATCGTCTTCTGTGATTTGCCTGGTAAACTGGCGGGTTGCAGAATCACGGCTTCCATCAGGGATATCCTGCAAATCATCATATAAAGAAGCATGGAAATAAGAATAGCCCCAGGATTTGTTCAGGCCAACCATTACCCTGGCATCTTTTTCCTGGTAACCGGTAGCATACACCCGTCCGTCGTGCTGGTTCTGGTAATCTTTTGCTTCTTTAGCTGATAGCACCGTTCCCCATACCAAACCATTTTGATTACCGTACAAGCGGAATGAACCATTTAACAAGTCTTGGTTGGTTCCGTAAAGTCCCTGTACAGATCCTAATATCTTTCCTTCGGGAACAGGTGCAGGAGTAATTAAGTTAACAACGCCGCCAATCGCATCAGAACCATAACTTAAGCTTGCCGGCCCTTTGATAATTTCTACCCGGTCTATAGAATTTTGATCCACTTCAATACCGTGCTCATCGCCCCATTGTTGGCCTTCCTGGCGTATACCGTCTTGCAAAGTAACAACCCGGTTGTAGCCTAAACCGTGAATAAAAGGTTTAGACACATTCGGGCCTGTAGTAACTGCATTAATGCCGGGTAAATTAGCGATCTGGTCAATAATATTGCCTGATGCAGCGCGCCGGTCTAAATATTCCTTTCCAACAGCAACAAGTGGTATCGGGCTTCTTTTAATTTCTGTAGCCCTGCTCACACCGGTAACAACAACTTCACCGGATTCAATTGCAGAAAGCTGTAATTGGATATTGAGCACGCTCGTTTTCGAGAAATCTACCCTTTGCGTAACACTTGCATAACCAAGGTAGCTAACTTGTACTAAATAAACACCTTTGGGTACCTGGTTGATAATATACTCTCCTTTGCTATTGGTCGAGGTTCCGGTCCTTAAATCAGGGATACTTACAGATGCACCAAAAATAGGTTTGCCATCAGTCTTATCAGTTACAATACCTGTAAGTCTTCCTACAGCTTCATTATCAACACGGGCAAGTTTTATAGCTGCTTTTGAAACGGTTGCAATACCTGCCAGCAGCAATGACAAGCAAAAAAATATTTTTATTTTCATATCAGAAAATTCTCCTTAAAAAGTTTAATTAATAACAGTTCGGTTAATTTTTTACCGAAATTTTAATGATTAAACCAACTCCGGCGGCGATAATCCGTCGGCATGAATCAAAGAGTTTCCTTTGTAGAAATGATGTGCAGGAATGTACAGCCGAACAACCGGACTTACCAGATGAGAATAATTTAAAACTTGCACCAAATTAATCGGCGCATGGTGCATCTGATCGCAAAAATTACACTTTTCGTAAATAATCTGCGGATGAGAATGGCTTTTTTGAATCGAAAAATCAGCGTATTTGGTATGATGCTGATGCGCAAAAACAATAATCTGTCCGGCTACAAAAAAAAGCAGCAACAGCCAGGATAAAATTAAATGTGCTTTACGTTTGTTCAAAATACCAGCTTTTGGATGTTTAAAACTTCCACACAAATATCTTCTATTTAAACTTGTTTTTATATATTTTTTATTAAAAATCGTTATTTACTGCATGATTTATCAATAAACAGGCGGTTTAGGGTGTAACAATATAATGACATGTGATGAAATGCTGTTTTTATCGGCATAAAATTAATGTCAGGCTGATTGCGGCAACGCTTATATTTGCTGATATGACCGCAGCAGAAACAAATACCAAATGGGCGAAATTGCAGGAACGCATTGCCGCAGACTTTGATTCTGACGTGCCGGATATTAAAGTCATGCTTTTTCTGATCGGCGTGCAGGAACTGGGCAAAGGGCCGCAAAAATTTGGCAAGCGGCAAAAGGAAGAACTGATGCACATTGCCACCTGCAAACTATTTAGTCAGTTGGGTTTTTACGAGCTGGAAGGTTTGGACCAGGATGGCTGGCCGCACTGGAAACTTATCAAAACCATTCCAAATTATACGTTGCTGGAACAGGAAATGGTGATGAAATCCTTGGTGATTAATTATTTTGAAGAGGAGGAATGAGCTTTTAGCAATGAACTATTAACTATAATCTAAACGCAATCAATGCTTCTTTCACCATGAAAAAATTTGCCTCTGCTTTTATTTTGCTGTTGGTCACTTTCAGCGTTTTTGCCAAAGCTCCTAAAAATCAATACGTTCGTATTAAAACTGCTTTTGGTGAATGCATTATCCGTTTATATAACGAAACGCCAAAACACCGCGATAATTTTATCAAACTAACCAAAGCAGGTTTTTACAACGGAACATTATTTCATCGGGTGATCCAGAATTTTATGATCCAGGGCGGCGACCCAACTTCCAAAAAAGCAATGCCAAAAGAAGCATTGGGCGAAGGCGACGTTGGTTATAAAATTGATGCAGAAATTCGCGACAGCTTGTTCCATAAAAAAGGCGTAATTGCAGCTGCGCGGGATAATAACCCTAAGAAAGCATCCAGCGGTTGTCAATTTTATTTGGTAGAAGGCAAGCGCTTTACAGACGGAGCTTTAGATACTTTAGAAAAAACACGTTTAAAAGGTCGGAAAATTCCGTTATCAGAGCGCGAATATTATAAATCTGTTGGCGGTGTGCCGCATCTCGACCAAAATTATACGGTTTTTGGCGAGATCATTTTTGGATTGGATATGGTTGACCGGATTGCAGCCGTAAAAAAAGATGAAAAAGACAGGCCGCTGCAAGATGTACCGATGATGGTTAGTTTACTCAAGAAAAAAGAATGCAAACAATTAGATAAGATTTTGGACTTTTAGCTTTCAGAAATCGGCTTTCAATCTTTGCCTGTCAAACTAAAACCCTTCATCTTTGTCCTTTTCCCTCTCCAAAAAATGAAAATCATCACCTACAACGTTAACGGAATCCGTTCCGCCATCAGCAAAAACTGGCTGGCCTGGTTGCAAGCTACCGATGCAGATGTGGTTTGTTTACAGGAAATAAAAGCCTCGCCAGAGGTAATCCAAAGCGAACTGTTTTTGCTGGAGCAAATGGGTTATCATCATTTTTGGTTTCCGGCGCAGAAAAAAGGCTACAGCGGCACTGCTGTTTTTACCAAACAAAAACCGTTGCATGTAGAATATGGTTGCGGCATCACGGATTTTGATTTTGAAGGACGCTGTTTACGGGTTGATTTTGAAGAACTTTCGGTGATGAGCGTTTACTTTCCGTCCGGCTCCAGCGGTGCAGAACGACAGGCTTTCAAGTTCAGGTTTCTGGATGAGTTTGGCGATTACCTGCACAAACTGCAATGGGCTTACCCCAAACTGGTGGTTTGCGGCGATTACAACATCTGCCATAAACCAATTGATATCCATAACCCAAAATCTAACGCCAACAGCTCCGGATTTTTGCCAGAAGAACGCGAATGGATGGAGAAATTGCTGGAATCAGGATTTGTAGATACTTTCCGCCATTTCAACAAAGAACCGCATAATTATACCTGGTGGAGTTTTCGCGCAGGTTCGAGAGGCAAAAATTTAGGCTGGCGTATTGATTATAACTTAGTTACGCCAGCTTTGAAACCACATTTAAAACGTGCTGCTATTTTGCCTGAAGCAAAACATTCTGACCATTGCCCGGTGCTGCTGGAATTGGAGTTTTAGGTTTTTCTTGTCATCTCGAACCGTAGGGAGAGATCTTCTTTGAAGTGAATTATCTTTTAATATCTGAAGAAGATTTCTCCTATTGTCGAAATGACAGAATTTTTTCCGGAGTAATACATTGATGCAGCTTCACATCAAATTTATTTGCATCTGATACTTCTTTTATCGGACTAAAAAAAGACAAGCCGATAAACTGTGTTCCGGTTTCGCATTGTGCCAAAAAACGATCGTAAAAACCGCTGCCATAACCAACTCGGTTTCCGACCAAATCAAAAGCTAAAAGCGGCACAATTACGATGCTGTTTTTATCGATATAAAATTGGTTTCCGCTAACTGGTTCCGAAATACCAAATTTGTTTTCGGCGATAATTAACGCTTCATTATCCAAAAAATGCGTTAATGTTTTTTGCTGAAAATTAGTTTTCGGGAAAACACGTTGTATTTGCGGATGCTCTTTTTGCAGGTAATTAATCAAAAGCTGCGTATCTGGTTCCTTCGTCCGCAGCATCGGCAAAAACAGATGAACGGCAGTTATTCCTTCAAAATCAAGCTGTTTAAATTGCTGCAACAGTTGCTGGTTCAGCGTTTGATATTCCGTTTCCGAAAACTGCATACGCTTTTCCAGGTAGATTTTGCGGAGTTCCTGTTTGTTCATACAAAAGATAAATTATTTACAGCAATTTTTTTGAAGCAAAAAAGGCGTACAGAAAATCTGCACACCTTTTTTATAGTGATAAAAGAAGCATTATTACTTCACACGCTCTACATAACTGCCGGTTGCGGTATCAACTTTAACTTTATCGCCCAGATTGATAAACAACGGCACTTTAATTTCGGCACCGGTTTCTACGGTTGCATTTTTTAAGGCACCGGTAGAAGTATCGCCTTTTACCGCTGGCTCGGTATAAGTAATTTCCAATTCTGCAGATGCCGGGGCTTTGGCCATGATCGGCTCATCACTTTCAAAAGCTACGATCACGTTGGCACCTTCTTTCAAAAACTTCACTGAATTGCCAAACAAAAACTTAGGGATACTAAACTGCTCAAAAGTAGCATTATCCATCACGATCAAATCATCACCATCTTCATAAAGATATTGATAATCAGTAGTTTCCACTCTTGCAATTTCAACTTCTTCATCCGTACGGAAACGGTATTCTACCAGTTTTCCGGTTTTAACATTGCGCATCCGGGCCTGATAAAATGCGCGCAAATTTCCCGGTGTGCGGTGGATAAATTCTTCTACCTGTATCAGTTCGCCATTAAAACGCAGGATGTTGCCATTTTTTATATCGGATGCCTTAGCCATAATCAGTTTATATTTTCAGAGCCGCAAAATTAGCAATCGGCCGGGAAGAAACAAACAGGCTGACGGGCAACAGCCTGATTTTATGCCGATAAAAACAGTATCAGGGTTTCTTTTTGTAATCCAGAATGTTCAGCTTGTTTTGGCAAAAATTATATTCATGTTCCTGGTTGGAACAAATAATGGTAAGCCGGTTTGCCGCAAATTTTTCAATCAGTTGCAAATACCAGTCGATTCCCTGCGTGTCCAAATTGGCCGTTGGCTCGTCCAGCATCAGCAAAGGCGTATCGGCACAAAAAGCCAATGCCAATTTTACGCGCTGTTTCATCCCGGAAGAAAAATAGCGGAGCAGTTTACTTTTACTGGCTTCCATTTGCAGCAGTTCAATGGTTTTATGCCGGTCCATCCCGGTTACATATTTTTTAAACTGAAAATGGAAGTCGATCATCTCGGTCAAACTAAATTCTTCAATCAGTTCCAAATACGGGGCAGCCAAACTGATGTGCTGGTAAACCTGCTCGATCTCTAAGTTTTTATGCTGATAAAAGAAGCATATTGTTCCTGCGGAGGGCGACAAACTGCCGTTCAGGATTTGCAGCAAAGTAGATTTCCCCGAACCGTTGATGCCCAAAACGGCATAAGTTTGCGGCTGGGAAAAAGTGTAGTTGATGTTCCTGAAAATCCAGTCGCGGTTGAAACGGCGGCCCAGGTTTTCAAGGATAATTTCCATCAACCTTAATCTTGAGGTTTAAAATGAGGAAGGATTACCAAAACCCTTCATAATCCCGCGGTTAGAATTTCGGATGAAATCCAATATTTCATCCCTGATTTCTGTTGGCTGGCGTTCGGCTTCGATCATGTAAAGCGCATTGCTCAGGTTGTGCCTTTTTACAAAAATTGTCCGATAAATATCCTGGATTTCATTAATTTGTTCGGAAGAATAACCCCGGCGGCGCAAACCAACCGAATTGATCCCGACATAAGATAATGGCTCGCGCGCAGCTTTTACATATGGTGGCACATCTTTTCGTACCAAAGAACCACCGGTTACAAAAGCGTGTGCACCAATTTGGCAAAACTGATGCACGGCAACCATTCCTGCCAAAACCACATAATCATCAATGGTAACATGGCCGGCCAGCGTGGTATTGTTAGAAAAAATGCAGTTGTTCCCAATCTTGCAATCGTGGCCCACATGGCAATAAGCCATAATCAGGCAGTTGTTGCCAACAGTGGTTTTCCAGCGGTCTTTTGTACCTCGGTTGATGGTTGCACATTCGCGAATGGTCGTATTGTTGCCGATTTCGACCGTGGTTTTTTCTCCGGCAAATTTCAAATCCTGCGGAATGGCAGCAATTACAGCACCGGGAAAAATGCGGCAGTTATTGCCAATCCGTGCCCCGTCCATAATGGTTACGTTGGAGCCGATCCAAGTGCCTTCGCCAATTTCCACATCACCGTAAATGGTAGAAAAAGGCTCAACCGTTACATTATCAGCGATTTTTGCATTTGGATGAATATAGGCTAATGGCTGGATCATGCGTTTTTGTATCTAACAATTTGTGCCATTAGCTCGGCTTCTACTACTACTTTTTCCCCCACAAAACCAACACCTTTCATCTGTGCGATGCCACGACGGATAGGTGCCAGCAAATCACAACGGAAAACTAACGTATCGCCCGGCAAAACCTTGTCTTTAAAGCGCGCATTTTCGATCTTTAAAAACAGTGTCAGCCAGTTCTCCGGATCCGGGACGGTATTCAAGACCAAAATGCCGCCGGTTTGCGCCATCGCTTCAATCTGCAAAACGCCCGGCATTACGGGTGCGCCCGGAAAATGGCCTGCAAAAAAAGGCTCGTTCATGGTAACCGCTTTAACGCCAACTACGTGTGTTTTAGTCAGTTCCATAATTTTGTCGATCAGCAGCATGGGCGGCCGGTGCGGCAAAATATTCATGATCTGCACCGTATCATAAACCGGTTTGGCGTTAGGGTTGTAGTAGTGGAAATTCTTTTTGGCGCGTTCCTTTTTAATCAACGCTTTTATTTTTTTGGCGAAAGCAATATTGGCTGCGTGGCCGGGGCGGGCGGCCATGATGTGGCCTTTTAAAGGAACACCAACCAAAGCCAGGTCGCCAATCATATCCAGCAGTTTGTGCCGCGCAGGTTCATTTTGGTGCCTTAATTCAATGTTGTTCAGGATGCCTTGCGGAGCTACATCAATATCTTTCCGGTTGAACAGCGTAGCCAGGTGCTGCAACTCTTCCTGGTTTACATCGCGGTCAACTACTACAATTGCATTATTGATATCGCCGCCTTTGATCAGGTTATGTTTCAGCAGCATTTCCAGTTCATGCAAAAAGCAAAATGTACGGCAGGAAGCAATTTCGCGCCGAAACTCGGAAATGGTAGAAATACTGGCGTGCTGACTTCCTAAAACCGGCGAATTGTAATCTACCATGCAGGTAAAACGATAATCGTCCAGCGGCATGGCTACCATATCCACTTTGCGGTCCGGTTCAGAGTAATGGATATTGTACGGAATGCTAAAATACTCACGGTCAGCATCTTGCTCTTTAAAGCCAGCTTCCGCCAAAGCATCTACATATTGCAGCGAGCTGCCATCCATAATCGGCGTTTCCGGTCCGTCAAGGTCAATCAGTACATTATCCACTTCCAAGCCAACCAGAGAAGCCAGCACATGCTCAACCGTATTTACAGAAGCACCATTTTGAGTAATCGTAGTGCCGCGGGAAGTATCCGTTACGTTATCCACATCGGCATCGATAATCGGCTGGCCTTCAATATCTATCCTTCTAAACTTAAAGCCGTGGTTTTCCGGTGCCGGATGAAAAGTCAAGGTTACTTTTTCGCCTGTATGCAATCCGGTTCCCGAAACTGAAACTTCAGCCTTAATCGTTCGTTGTTTTGTATTCATATTTATCAAATCGTTTATTGCTGAGGCTTCAGTTCGTGTTCAGAACTTTGCTGCAATTCGGCCAGTTGTTTTTCCAGGGCTTGTATTTTCTTTTCTAATTCGGGCAAACGGTTTACCCTGATTTGCGACCGCATATGGTCCTGATAATTGGTGGCAGGCGCACCCGCCCACTTTTTATTTTCTTCTTTTATCGTTCTGCTGATGCCGGATTGTGCCTGCACCTGAGAACCTTTGGCAATACTGATATGCCCGACAACACCAACCTGACCGCCCAAAACCACGTTTTCGCCAATTTTGGTGCTACCGGAAATGCCACTTTGCGCGGCTACAACGGTATTACTGCCGATCTCTACATTGTGCGCAATCTGGATGAGGTTATCCAGTTTTACGCCTTTTCGGATAATGGTCGAACCCATCGTTGCCCGGTCAATTGTAGTATTGGCACCAATTTCTACCTCATCTTCAATAATGACATTGCCAATCTGGCTTATTTTTTGGTAGCTGCCATCTCCTTGCGGTGCAAAACCGAATCCGTCACCGCCAATAATCACCCCTGAATGAATGATGACATTGCTGCCGATTTTACAATCAAAATAAATTTTTACCCCTGCAAAAACAGTAACGTTATTGCCCAGCTGCACATCATCGGCCAGATATGAATTTGGGTAGATGCGGCAATGATCACCAATAATAACATTTGGGCCGATATAAGAAAAAGCACCGATATAAACCTCTTTGCCCAATTTTGCTGTTGGATGGATAAAACTCGGCTGCTCAATGCCGGGTTTGGCAAGCTTGCTTTGATTATATTTTTCGAGGAGAACGGAAATTGCGATGTACGGATTTTCTACCCGGACGAGCGTTGCGCTTACAGGTTCTGCCAAAACCAGCTCGTTATCTACAATAATAATCGAAGCTTGGGTGCTGTACAAAAACTGTTCATATTTAGCATTGGCCAAAAAAGACAAACAGTTTGCTGTTGCTTCTTCAATTTTAGCCAGCTGATTAACCGTAACTTCAGGCTTACCTTCAACAGTTCCGTTCAATAACAAGCTAAGTTCAAGTGCGGTAAATTGCATCAGGCAAATTTAATTCTAAATATCAAAGCAGCAAATTATTAAAAAAGCTGTATTTGCATGGTTATAAGTCTTTAATCACACACAAAACATATTTCACTACCCGTTTGGAAAGTGAAATTAAATTGGAATTATCGCTCGCATCGGCAATATCCTGTACTTCGCCGTTTTTGAGCAAAATACGGATGTTTTCATCGCCAACTTTGTAAGCATCATTCACCACACGATCTGTAAAAACGTAATAACCGGCGTCTCCCTCATCCAGCAAATCTAATTTTTGCATGGCCAATTGCTTCAAAATCACTGTTTGATCCAGATCGGGCGGCATATTGGTTAATTCTACGCGATATAAATTTCGGCTGACAAAACGCGCGCAGAGGTCAGACAAAATAAAATCCGAATGGTTTATCCAAACTTTTACAGCGGATAAAATATCGGTATCGTCCAGGTTTACAAAAGCATCCAGGTTTTTTGGATCATAGATAAATGCTTCTTTTAGCACACTTTTTTGGAGGAAATGCGCCAGTGCAGGCGTAGCAAAAAGATCAAAACCGTTTAAGGCCAGCAAGCGGCTGCGTTCCAAAATTTTTACCAGCAGCATTTCTGCGGAGATCACGGTTTTGTGCAGATAAACCTGCCAGTACATCAGCCGGCGCGCAATCAGGAATTTCTCTACGGAGTAAATGCCTTTTTCTTCTACCACAATGTGATCATCAACCACGTTCAGCATCTTCAAAATCCGGTCAAAACTGATCACGCCCTCAGAAACTCCGGTAAAAAAACTATCACGGTTGAGGTAATCCATCCGGTCAATATCCAGTTGGCCCGAAACCAATTGATGCAGGAAATGCCGCGGATAAGTATTGTTAAAAATTTTGATCGCCGTTTCCAGCTGCCCGTTAAATTCTTCGTTTAGCCGGTCCATCAGCAAAGCGGAAATCATTTCGTGCGATACTCCTTTTACAAGGGTATTTTCAAGGGCGTGCGAAAATGGGCCGTGGCCAATATCGTGCAGCAAAATGGCAATTTCTACAGCTTCCTCTTCCTCCGCAGAAATCTCAATGCCTTTGGTACGCAGTGTTTCTACAGCCAAACCCATCAAATGCAGCGCGCCCAGCGCATGATGAAAACGCGTATGCAGCGCGCCCGGATAAACCAAATGCGTCATCCCCAGCTGTTTGATGTAGCGCAGCCGCTGGAAATAACGGTGTTCTACCAGATCAAAAATAAGTTCGGTTGGGATGGTGATAAATCCGTAAACAGGATCGTTGATTATCTTTTTTTTATTCAAAATCTACTATTTGAAACGAATGCGATTTAGCTAAAGTTATTCCTAAATACTTCTTTTATAGGTGTTAAAATTTGTTAATTTATGTTACTTCGGCAACAAAACGGTGTCGGATAGGTTTAAAATTTAAATATAACTACGATGCAGGATACCACTATTTTATGGGCCGATGATGAAATTGACTTTTTAAAACCACATATATTATTTTTAAGCGAAAAAGGGTATCAAATAAAAACTGCAACCAACGGGACCGATGCGGTTGACCTTTTCAAAAATAACAATATTGATCTGGTTTTTCTGGATGAAAACATGCCGGGTTTGACTGGTTTGGAAACGCTGACCGAGATTAAAAACATCAACGCCGATGTGCCGATTGTGATGATCACCAAAAGCGAGGAAGAACATTTGATGGAGGACGCCATCGGTTCCAAAATCGATGATTACCTGATCAAACCGGTAAACCCAAAACAGATTTTGCTCACCATTAAAAAATTGACCGAAAACAAGCGTTTGGTGACGGCAAAAACCACAATGGGTTATCAGCAGGATTTCCGCACGCTGGGCATGAGCCTGAATGATAATTTAAGTTATCAGGAATGGGTTGATGTTTATAAAAAGTTGATTTACTGGGAGTTGGAGCTGGAAAAACTGGAAGATGCCGGAATGCACGACATCCTGACTTTGCAAAAGGCAGAAGCCAATACACAGTTTTCTAAATTCATCGAAAAAAACTATTTGAAATGGGTAAAAGAACCGGAATCCGGGCCAATGCTTTCACCGCAAATGTTTAAGAAAAAGGTTTTTCCGCAGTTAAACCCAACTACACCAACTTTTTTTATTTTGGTTGATAATTTGCGCTATGATCAGTACAGAATTATCCACCCAATTATTTCAGAATATTTTCGGCTTGAAGAAGAAGACACATATTTCAGCATTTTGCCAACAGCAACACAATATGCGCGGAACGCTATTTTCTCTGGTTTGATGCCTTTGGACATGGAAAAACGTTTTCCGGAAATGTGGCAGAATGATGAAGATGAAGGCGGAAAAAACCTGTTTGAAGAACAATTTATCGGCGATCAGATTAAACGGGTTTTGCGGAAAGATATCAAATATTCTTACCACAAAATTTTAAATATTGACGAAGGCCGTGCGCTGAACGATTCCGTCAGCAACCTGATGCAAAATGATCTGAACGTAGTGGTTTACAATTTTGTGGATATGCTTTCGCACGCGCGTACGGATATGCAGATGATCCGCGAACTGGCCAGCGGAGATGCGGCTTACCGGTCGTTAACGCTTTCCTGGTTTGAGCATTCGCCCTTGTTTGACCTGCTGAAATACCTCGCCCAAAAACATGTTAAAGTGGTGATTACGACCGATCACGGAACGATCCGCGTTAAAAATCCAAGCAAAATTATTGGCGACCGGAATACAAACACCAACCTGCGCTACAAACAAGGTAAAAACCTGAATTACAACGCAAAAGATGTGTTCCATATCCGCAACCCGCATGATGCCATGCTGCCGAAACTGCACGTTAGTTCCAGCTTTGTGTTTGCCAAGGAAGATAAATACTTCGTTTACCCTAACAATTTCAACCATTTCGTCAATTTTTATAACGAAACGTTTCAGCATGGTGGCATTTCGATGGAAGAAATGATCATCCCGATTGCCACTTACGGGCCGAGGTAGATGACAATTGTTGATACTGTTTTTATCGGCATAAAAACAGTATCAACTTAAATTGTAATAATACTTTTGCAACTGTGAAAACAGTATTTTACAAATGGAAATTGATTTAGAAAATATCGAGCAGTTACCAAACGCCGCAAATCAACTAATTAATATTTTAGATAAGGCCGATAAAATCCTCCTCTTTTACGGCGAAATGGGTGCTGGCAAAACTACTTTTATTAAAGCTTTTTGTGCGGCTTTGGGGGTGGAAGATACCGTTTCCAGCCCTACCTTTTCCATTGTAAACGAGTATCATTATCCGCAGGGAATTATTTATCATTTTGATTTCTACAGGCTTAAAAATCAAACAGAAGCTTTGGATTTGGGCATGGAAGAATATCTTGATTCCGGCGAATATTGTTTGATCGAATGGCCGGAGAAAATCCCGGATTTATTACCCGAAAATTACCTCAAAATCAGCATTGAAGTGCAGCCTGATCAGCAGCGAAAATTAACAATTAAGCAAATTTAATCTTCTTTTCAGCTTATATTTGCTTAATTTCAGCAACCGGAAATAAAAAAAATATGAGTTCAGGGACTTTAAGCGGATTTTCCAACATCGCAAAGCAGGCCATGATGCAGCCGCAGGAATCGATGCTGGAGGTGAGAAACAAAAAAAATAAACTGTACATCGGCATCCCGAAGGAAACTTCTTTTCAGGAAAACCGCATTGCCATCACGCCGCTTTCGGTGGCCACGCTGGTAAATAATGGCCATACCGTGATCCTGGAATCCAATGCCGGGATGGGTGCTAATTTTACTGATAATAATTACAGCGAGCAGGGCGCACAGATTGTTTACGATACGCAGCAGGTTTATCAGGCAGATATCATCCTGAAAATTGCACCGCCCACGCTGGCGGAGATCGGGATGATGAAGGTGAACCAAACCCTCATTTCTGCGCTCCAAACTTCTACCATCAAAGCTGAATACCTGCACGCGCTCCTCAACAAAAAAATAACGGCTTTATGTTTTGAAAACCTGCAGGATGAAGGCGGCACACTGAGCGTTGTCCGCGCGATGAGCGAAATTGTTGGTGCCACTTCTATCCTGATTGCTGCCGAATATTTAAGTAATGTTTTTGACGGCAAAGGCTTGATGCTGGGCGGAATAACCGGCGTTCCGCCGACAGAAATCGTGATTCTGGGTGCCGGAACAGTTGGCGAATATGCCGCACGGACAGCCATTGCACTTGGTGCAGAAGTGAAGGTTTTTGATCCGTCGATCTATAAACTGCGCCGTTTGCAAAACAACATCGGCAGCCGCGTTTTTACTTCTGTTATCCAGCCGATTGTACTCGAAAAAGCTATTACCACCTGTGATGTTGCCATCGGTGCGATGCGTGCCAAAGCCGGCCGCAGCCCAAGTTTGGTAACGGAAGAAACCGTGAGCCGGATGAAGCCGAACTCGGTTATTATTGATGTGAGCATTGATCAGGGCGGCTGTTTTGAAACTTCCGAAGTAACCAACCATACCAACCCGGTTTTCCGCAAATATGATGTGATCCATTATTGCGTGCCCAACATTGCTTCCCGCGTTGCGCGAACAGCAACCTACGCACTGACTAATATTTTTGCGCCGATTTTGCTGGATATTGGCGAGCATGGCGGCCTCAAAAACGTAATTTGGGAAAAAGCAGGTGTGCGTAATGCTGTTTATATTTACCAGGGACATTTAACGAGCCAGGTTTTTGGCGAACGGTTCAACATTCCGAGCAAAGATTTGGACTTACTGATCGTTTCTAACTTGTAAATGTAACCATGCTGTTTTTATCGCCTAAAAATTGATATGAAAAAATACTTCGCCCTAAAATATCTGAAAAGGACCGGGAAAGTTTTACTGGCTACTTTCAACGGTTTTTTGGATGATCGCGGTTTAAAGTTGAGTGCTTCGCTGGCGTATTATACTGTTTTTGCATTGGCACCGCTGCTCATGCTGGTCATCTCCTTAATCAGTACGTTTTTGGGGAAAGATGCGATCCGGAACAATATTTATCCGCAAATAAAATCTTATGTAGGCAGCAGCGCGGCGTTGCAGATTCAGGAAATGATCAAGAATGTTTCACTTTCCGGCAAAACTACCATTGCCCTTGTTACCAGTGTGGCTACTTTGGTTATCGGTGCAACCAGTATCTTTATGGAAATCCAGGATTCGATCAACATCATTTGGCGCGTAAAAGCAAAACCGAAAAAAGGCTGGGTAAAAATGCTGACCAACCGGCTGATTTCCTTTTCCATGATTATCAGCTTAGGGTTTTTGCTGCTGGTTTCGCTGATTATCAGCACTTTAATCTCCGCTTTGAGCACGAAAATTACTCATTATTTTCCGGAAGTTACCATTCAGCTTTTTAATTTGATCAGTATTGGCATTACTTTTTTGGTAATTGCCGTGCTTTTTGGTATCATATTTAAGTTTTTGCCCGATGTGAAAATCACCTGGCGGGATGTGCGCACTGGTGCTTTTTTTACCTCACTTTTATTTATGCTGGGCAAATACCTAATCGGCATTTACATCCAAACTACCGGAACCGGTTCTACTTACGGCGCAGCCGGTTCGCTGATTGTGATTTTGGTTTGGATTTATTACACTTCTGCCATCTTGTATTTCGGTGCCGAGTTTACGCGGGTTTATGCGGATGACTACGGCCACAAAATAGAACCCGCAGAGTACGCTGTGCACGTGGAACAAAAAGAAGTGGAACGCGAGGTGAAGGAATTACCTTCGCAGCATCGTTTGGAAAAATAGGAATGTTTCTTTTATAGACCTAAATTAGTGTTAATATATGGCCTCTACAAAAATCAAAGTTATTATCACAGGAACTACCGGAATGGTTGGTGAAGGCGTTTTGCACGAATGTTTGCAAAACCCTAAGGTAGAAGCCGTTTTAATGATTAACAGGAAACCTTTAGGTGTGATTCATTTTAAATTAACTGAAATAATACACAATGATTTTTTTGATTTAACCGCGATAGAAGATCAGCTTAAAGGCTATAATACCTGCTATTTCTGCCTCGGCGTTTCTTCAGTTGGGATGAAAGCATCTGATTATTTTATATTTACTTATACTTTAACGCTGGGTTTTGCTACGGTTTTAAGCAGATTAAACCGAAATATGACATTTTGCTACGTTTCCGGAGCAGGTACAGATAGCACAGAAAAAGGAAGAAGCAGATGGGCGCGTGTAAAAGGTAAAACAGAAAATGATTTAATGAGATTACCTTTTCGGCAGGTATTTGCATTTCGGCCGGGTTTTATCAAGCCAACAAAAGGCTTAACCAAATCGCACCGTTTATACAACTATATTTCCTGGCTTTTCCCTTTAGGCAGAGCTTTGTACCCAGATGGTTTTTGTACCTTAAAAGAACTGGGTTTAGCAATGATTAATGTTGTACAGAAAAATTATCCTAAAAAAGTAATCACCGGCAAAGATATTATAGTGCTGGCAAAAGGATAATGCTTCTTTTACCACACCAATTTTAGTGCAATAAAAGAAGCATTCCAGAATTTCAATCTCCATAAATCCTATCTCAATTTCTTCCCAACTTCCAACAGCAATTCCTTCGCCGCCGCATCAAGCTGAGAATCTTTCGCATTTCCTTCACCCAAAGCCCTGGAAACGGTTAGATCAACCGGACGAGGATGCAGTTCCATATCTTTTCCTTCGTGATCTTCAATCTTACTAAAAGGCAAACGAACGGAAGAACCATCGATTAACGTAACGCTACTGGTAAAAATAATCCAGCCGCCGGTGGGTTCGCCTACCACTTTGCCTAATTTCATGGTGCGGTAACCTTCTGTAAAATCTTCTGCATCAGAAAGCGAATGCTGATTGGTTACCAAAATCGTTGGCAATTCCAGCGTGCGTTGTCCCAGTTGTGTTCGCGCCGGTGCGGCAGGCATCCCGCGGCCGGTCATAGTTAAATACGGTTTTCGGCTGAATATATCCAGCGCATAAGCATTTACAAAACCGCCGTTGTTGTTGCGGATATCTACAATTACGCCTTCTTTGGATTGGTTTTCGGCATCCAGATCCAGATATAATTGATTTAAAGCCTGTTCAGACATATCCACCAAATGCACATAACCCAAACGTCCATTGCTGATTTTGGTCACATAATCCCGTTGCTGCTGCACCCAGGCGCGGTAAAGCAACCCTTTTTCCGTCGCCTGATTGGTTGGCCGAACGGTAGTTTTCTGCGGATTTGCACTTGAAGCTGAAGTAATGGTTAGCGCAACACGGCGGCCAACTTTATTTTCCAGCAACTGGTTCAGATCGTCATTGGGCCGGATCGGCTGGTCATCAATCGCCGTTAAATAATCGCCCACATGGATATTCCCGGATAAATACGCAGCACTCAACGGAATAATTTCGGTGATTTTATAACGGCCGCTGTTTTCATAAACAGTTCGGTCAAAATACAAACCTAATCTTCCGGTTGCAGCCTGAGCCGCATTTGGTGGACCGGAAACGCCTGAATGCGAAGAATTTAACTCGCCAACCATCAAACTCAAAATCCGGCGCAATTCTTCCGGCGTGCTGCTGCCGGCGGCCAGCGGCGCATATTCACGGCGCACTTCGTTCCAGTTGGCACCGTGGAAATGATCATCGTAATAACCTTTATTTTGCGCTTTCCAAGCTTCCTGAAAAATCTCATTTTTTTCTTTGTTGAAATCCATTTCCGCAGTAACTGCAATTGGCCGAACTACTTTAGAATCTACCGAAACAGACATGATCCGGCCCTGTTCCATAAAATAAACTTCGCGGTCATCGGCAGAAAACTGTGCATCATTTTTGTTGCCCGGCGTGGAAGTCAGCTGTTTTAAAACTGCTCTTTCTGAAGACAGATCGTCCAACGGATACGTATATAAATTAGTTTGCCCGGCTACAGAAGCGGTGATCAACAGCTGTTTACCGTCTTTGCTGATCTCCTGATCGTTCACATTTACGCCAACAGGCAGCAGGTTTAAACGCTGGCCGATGCCTTCAGTCACAATTTTTATTTCTGGTATTCCGGGATTTCCGGTTTGGGGCGATGCTGTTTTTACACTTGTTTTTTTGGTGGTGTCCGGCAGCGACGGCGTTTTTTCAGTTGTGGGGCGAGGTGCGCTCGGATTAACCGGACTGGCAGGCGACATATTCTGCTCCACAAAGAGCTGCTGAAACTGATCTTCCCGGAATTTTGGCCGCTGCGGCACCAGGTCAATCCGGGCAATATTGGTGTTTTCCGTCCGCTGCGTGGTGCTGAACAAAATGTATTTGCCATCCGCACTCCAGTCCACGTTTCCGCCAAAAGTATTCGCCAAAAAACTAACCGCCTTAGCTTCTCCGCCCAAAACCGAAACTACATTTATGTTGCGGAAAGATTTCGTGCCGTAAGCCGCATAAGCCAGCCACTTGCCATCCGGCGACCAGCAAACGCTGCCGGAAGAGGAAAACGGCGGCCGGTCCAGATAACCTTTTGCAACTGTTTTTTCCTGATGGGAAGCCAAATCCAGCACCATCAATTCTCTACCATTGCGGATGAAAGCCAGCATTTTTCCGTTAGGGGATAACATCGGGCCGCCGTCATCTTCGCTGCTTTTGGTCAGCTGTACTTCTTTTGCGGTGATAAAATTATACTGATACAAATGCGCGGCATCTTCCCGGTCAGAAACGTAAATGAGCGAATTGCTGTTGGGCAGCCAGGCCAGCTGCGATTCGTTGCCGCTGGTTTTGGTTACGCGCAAGGCATCGCCACCTTCCTTGGCCGAAGCCACAAATACATCACCATGAGCCGTAAAAGCTATTTTTTTCCATCGGGAGATAAAACCAGATTGCGGAATTGTGCCGTCAGCCGCTGATGATCTGTGCCCGGACTTGCAGGCGCACCTCGCCGGACAATATTTATTTCGGAGGTTTTGCCAGAAACCGGATCATATTTCCAGATCTTAAAATCCCGCTCAAAAACCATCATCTTGCCATTATTGGAAAGCGTTGGCCAAAGCACGCGGCCTTTGTTAAAATGCGTTAATTGCTTTGGTGCGCCGGATACTGTTTTTACCCATAAATTTTCAGTGCCGCTCCTATCCGAAACATAATAAATTTGAGAACCGTCTTTGCTCCACATCGGCCACAATTCTTTCGCTCCGCCTGCGGTTATTTTTTGGTACGATGGTGTGCCATTATCTTTCATCAGCCATATTTCGGATTGATCCAAATGGCTGCTGCCGTTGCGCCACCACTGCGAATTAGCAATGCCGCGTGCCGATAAAGCAATCGTTTTGCCATCCGGGGAAGGCATCGCAAAAAACTCGTTCATGTACCGGTTTTGGCTCACAGGCATCGGCGTGCCGCCAGCTGTTTTTACGCGGTAAATATCGCTCATGCCCAAAATATCACGGCTGGTGGAAGCGTAATAAACATATTTCCCATCCGGCGACCAGGCACTTAAACTTTCATTGCCATCATCAAAAGTCAGCCGTTTCAGTTCGTTGGTTTTGAGGTTGAAAATATAAATATCACCATTTCCGGTCCGGGTTGAATTGAAGGCGAGGTAGTTTCCATCCGGCGAATAAACCGGCCGCGAATCGTAAGCCGGATCAGAAATCAGCAAATGTGCTTCTCCGCCGGCAGCCGCAACCGTCCGGATATCTCCGCCGGAAGTAAAAGCAATTTCGGCACCATCAGGAGAAATGGCCGGATCCGAAAAATAAGGTATTCCTGCTACAGTTTTTTCTACCAGCTGCTGTGCAAATACAGCGGGCGCAGCAGCTAACAAGAATGCCAAACAAGCCGCATGTAATTTTTTACACATAAAAATATTGAGTTTTTGCTGAAGTTAAAAAGCTTTCAATATAAGTTTTTACAAAGTTGACTTATGTAAAAGTTTTGTGGTAAAAATATGCAGCAGCATTTTTTAGGTGATAAAAGAAGTATGTAAAAGTTTTAAACCAGCCGCTTCACTTTCCGAAGCAGTTTTTCTACTGCAAAATCTACCTTTTTTAAGTAGGCACCATGCAATTTCAGATTGATGGACGAACAAACATCTTCATCAGCAGGCGGCAGCAAACGCAATTGCTTGATATGCGTACGGAAATAATAAACCAGGTGAACGGCAATGGTATCCGCATCGGTTTTCAGTGCAAAATTTGCCATGATCACCTGCTTGCGATCAAAATAACTGATGCTCCGGCTTTTGGCCGCCAAAAAACTCCATATCGTTTGTTCCAGCCAGGGAATGCCTTTTTTAATACCTTTATTTATCACGGCATCGTTAAGCAACTGTTCCAAAAAATCCATTTTGAAAAGATGTTTTGGGAAGTAAAAGATGCCTGTATTTACATTAGGAAAAATCGGAATATTAATTTTCAGCAGATCAACCGGCGTAAAAGAATAGGCATTTTGCGTATCCCACATAAAAACCGGCATCTCCTCCATTTTAGGCAAAACAAACTTTTTCAGGAAATAAATATCGCTGTCGATATAAAACACATCACGCGCATCAAACAGCATCACATCAAAAATTTTCTGTGCATAATTGGTGCTGTTTCGGTAATGCCGGCAAGCGGGATAATCGGCCAGCATCGGTTCTAACTTGGCATCACGCGCTGATTTACGGATAACTACGCTGTTTTTCAAACCAGACAAAAGCTTTGCCTCATCCTCATCGGTAATGCTGCCGTCTTCAAAAATCTCCAGCAAAATTTCATCACAGGAATGATGCAGAAAACTTTGTAAACATTCAATCGAAAACTCCAGGTTTTGGTGCCCAAGCAGCGTTTTGCAATGTATCTGTTGTGCCATAAACTGATTAAGATTGTACAAAATTTACGCAGCCAATCCATTAAGGTGCAGTATTGACTTTGGTTTATTTGGATAAAAGGTGATCTAAATTAATGATTAATTGCTGATTATCAGTAATTTCTATTGGTAGTTTTCAAAATGAGATTTAAGTTTTTAAACCGGCTTACCCCAAATACGATATTGTTTTAGCCAAAGTTTCAATCAGCCAACACAAAATTTAGGTGATAAAAGAAGTATGTTAATCGCCCAAAACACTTTCAGGTACAGCTTATTATTTTTATTTTTGAGTTGAAATATGATACAATCCGGAAGTAATTACGATTTACTGCTAACCAAAATGGATGAGTTCATCCGGAGGTATTACTTAAACAAGTTGCTCCGCGGGTTCATTTTTTTGGGGGCCGTGCTTTTTTTCAGTTACCTTATCATTACTTTTTCAGAGTATTACGGGCATTTCAATACTTTTTTCCGTTCGGTTATTTTTTACGGGTTTATCCTTTTAAACCTATCACTTTTTGGCTGGCTGGTTGCGCCGTCTTTGCTGTCTTATTTCCGTTTGGGGAAGTTGATTTCACACGATCAGGCGGCAGAAATCATCGGCAAGTATTTCCAAAATGTGCAGGATAAACTGTTGAATACGTTGCAGTTGAAGAAAATTGCCGATCAAAACCCGGAACGAAAATCGCTGATCGAAGCCAGCATCAACCAAAAAATTGCTGAACTTAAACCGGTTACGTTTTCAGCTGCGGTAAAAATCAACGAAAATAAAAAGTTCTTAAAATGGGTTTTAATTCCGCTGGTTTTAATTATTACCGTTGCTTTTGTGGCACCGTCGATCATCCATGACGGCACGGAACGCATCATTAAACACAACCAATACTTCGCACCGAAAGCCCCTTTTAACTGGCATATTTTAAACAAATCACTTTCGGTGGTTCAGGGCGAAGATTTTAAACTGAATTTGAAGTTGAGCGGCAATGAATTTCCGGAAAGCGTTTACCTGGAATCGGGCAAAAACAGCTTTAAATTAGATAAAGAAAACCTAAGCTCTTTTTATCATACATTTTCTAATATCCAGCAAAATATCCGTTTTCATTTGGTTGGGAATGATTTTTCTTCGGAGGAATTTGAGATCAAAGTAAACCCAAAACCTTCTTTACTGCATCTGGATGTGAGGTTGATTTATCCTGCGTATCTGCATAAACCCGCAGAAAATATAAAAAATGCAGGTGACTTAACTTTGCCCGAAGGAACTTTGTCACAATGGCAACTGCATACCGAAAATACCAGTGAAGTTTTGTTCTCCATCAACCAAAAAAATACATTACTTAAAGCTGATAATGAGGTTTTTACACATCAGGAAAAGTTGTTAAAATCCGGCTCTTACACTGTAAAACCGATTAACAATTTTGTTTCTTCTGCAGATTCTGCTGCTTACCGGATTGCGGTGATCCCGGATTTGCCGCCGGTGATTTCTGCGGAGCAAAAGGCAGATTCGATCAGTTCCAAAGCTTTTTATTTCAACGGGAAAATCCAGGATGATTATGGTTTTTCATTGCTCACATTTCATTATTCGGTACAAAATCCTGCTTCTCCGCAGAAAAATAAAAATTACAGTTTGCCGGTTAAAGCAGATTTCGGGCAAACTTCATCAACCTTCTTCTATTTTTGGTCGATAAAAGAAGCATCGCTAAATCCGGGCGATGAAGTAATTTATTATTTTGATGTAGCTGATAATGATGGCGTTAACGGTGCGAAACACAGCCGCACGCCGGAACAAACTTTGCACATCCCAACGGAAACCGAGCAAAATAAACAGCTGGATGCCGGCACGCAATCGGTAAAAAATAAAATGCAATCGGCTATCAAACTTTCGGCGCAGGTGGAACGCGATGCGCAAAAGCTGAACCGGTTATTGCTGGATAAGAAAACGCTTTCTTTTGATGAGAAAAAGCAGGTGGAAGATTTGCTGCAGAAACGCCGCGAACTGGAAGATCTGGTAAAAGATATGCAGCAGGAAAACGAGAAAAACCTGTACAATCGGCAGGAAACGAAACAGCAAAATCAGGAAATCCTGGAGAAACAAAAACAGATTAATGATTTGTTTAAAAATGTTTTGGACGAAAAAACGAAAGAACTGCTGAAAAACCTGGAGCAAATGCTGCAGCAAAATCAGAAAGATGAAGCGCGGGAAGATGTGAATAAAATGCAGATGGACAATAAATCTTTGCAAAAAGAATTGGATCGGATGCTGGAACTGTACAAGCAACTGGAGTTTGACCAGAAGCTAAACCAGAACATCAACCAACTGGATAAACTGGCCGAAAAACAACAAGCTTTAGCTGAAAAGAGTGCACAAAAGAAGCAAGACAACAATCAGCTGAAACAGGAACAGGAAGCGATTAAAAAAGATTTTCAGGACTTGAAAAAATCATTAAAAGAGCTGGAGCAAAAAAACGGGCAGCTGGAAAAAAAGAATGATTTTGAAATGCCAAAAGACGAGCAGAAAAATGCTGAGCAGGAAATGGACAAAAGCTCGGAAAACCTGAACAAAAATGACCGGCCAAAAGCAGCACAAGCACAAAAACAAGCTGCGGATGCGATGCAAAAAATGAGTAGTAAAATGAAGGAATCGCAGCAGCAAGGCGAAGAAAAAGAAACAGAATTAAACGCGCAGCAGCTTCGGGCAATTTTGAAAAGTTTGGTGACGAGTTCTTTTGACCAGGAAAAAGTGATGCAGACTTTTAAACAATTAAACGCTTCTGATCCTGATTATGTAAACCAAACCCAGCAGCAGCAAAACATAAAAGATAACCTGAAAACAGTAGAAGATAGTTTATTTGCACTAAGCAAGCGCGTGCCGCAGATTGAATCTACGGTGAATAAAGAAATCACAGCAATTAACAATAATATTGATCAGGCCATTGCCAATCTGGGCGACCGGCGGACGGCAGAAGCTACGCGCGGACAGCAGTTTGCGATGACTTCGATGAATAACCTGGCTTTGATGCTGAACGAGGTTTTGGACCAGCTGCAAAACATGATGAAAAATGCCAAACCCGGAAGCGGCAAAAAGAAGCAGCCATCGATGCAGCAATTGAGCCAAATGCAGCAGGAACTGAATAAAAACATGCAGAAAGCCAGGCAGCAAATGCAGCAACAAGGCAATCAGGGACAACCACAAAACCGGCCCGGCCAACAAAAAGGTGAAGGCATGAGCGAGCAGATGGCTAAAATGGCCCGCCAGCAGGAAATGATCCGCAGGGCACTGCAAAACATCAACCAGCAAGAAAACAAAGACGGGAAAAGCGGGTTAGGTAACCTTAACGAGATCACCAAACAAATGGAACAAACAGAAACCGATCTCGTAAATAAGAAAATTGAAACGGAAACGTTAATCAGGCAACAGAAAATACAAACGCGGTTGCTGGAAGCTGAAAAAGCTGCTCAGGAAAGGGATCAAGACCAAAAGCGGGAAAGCCAGGCTGGCAAAATCATCGCTCCCGGTTATCAGAAGGCATTGCAGAGTTATCAGCAATTAAAAAATAAGCAAACAGAACAGCTTATTACCATACCGCCGGATGTAAACCTGTTTTATAAATCAAAAATAAAGACTTACTTTAACGAAATTAATCGCAAATAAATAATGGTGCAGCCAGTAAAAGTATCAGACGGCGAATTATATACGCTTCAGCTTCCCTCAACAATGGAAAGTATTGCTCGCCTGGAAAGCCTGGTTGAAGAAATTTCAGAACGTTATCATGTAAGTGAAGATACTTTTGCCAATATGATGACTTGTTTAAATGAAGCATTGATCAACGCAATTGTACACGGAAACCTGTCAGATGCGAATAAAACGGTTTTTGTAAATGCAGAAGTTAAAGATCAAAAGAGGATTATCTGGACGGTAGCAGATGAAGGCCCGGGTTTTGATTACAACGATATCCCTGATCCTACAGCCCCGGAAAATTTGGAAAAGCTAACCGGCAGAGGTGTTTTTATCATTAAACATCTGGCTGATCAGTTTATATTTAATGTTAGGGGAAACGAGGTGGAACTGCATTTTAAGATCTAAAAATGCCTGCCAAGATTAATTTTTTTTCAGAGGAAATTGATTTCAGATTAAAAAACAAAAAACAATTACGACACTGGATTGAAGGAACTATCCTGGCCGAAAATTATATCCTAAAAGAAGTAAACTATATTTTTTGTTCTGATGCTTATCTGCTGAAAATCAATCAGGATTATTTGCAGCATGATACTTACACCGACATTATCACTTTTGATAATTCTGAGCTAGAAAACGAAATCGCAAGCGACATTTTTATATCGATAAAAAGAGTATCTGAAAATGCTTCAACTTATCAGTTAACCATGCTGGAAGAATTATACCGGGTGATGATCCATGGGGCATTGCATCTTTTGGGCTATAAAGACAAATCTGCAAAAGATAAAAAACTGATGCGCGAGAAAGAAAACTTTTATTTATCACGTTTACCTGTATTAATAAAATAAGCTACCTTTACATAAACAAACACAAAAATGATCAAATCAATCGCTATAATCCTTGCTTTAATCTTTTCTGCACCAGGCTCAGTTTATGATTTTAAGCTGAAAACTATTGACGGGAAAAATTTTAACCTGGCAGCATACAAAGGCAAAAAATTGCTGATTGTAAATACAGCTTCTAAATGTGGCTTTACGCCGCAATATGCTGAATTGCAAAAGTTGGCCGATCAATACAAAGA
>JAABUT010001126.1_pt1 | contig 32721 bp, 31 predicted proteins | sample 5559281 | NCBI WGS metagenome assembly JAABUT01 (sample SAMN10711880, study PRJNA513359) | rock metagenome | isolation source: Antarctica rocks | place: Antarctica: Victoria Land, Ricker Hills nord | collected 2016-01-04 | reverse complement strand
CTGAAGGGGGAGGCTACGGTTGAGTTCCTCCTCGCCGGGCTGCGGGCGCGCCTGGTGATCCCCGCGCATTATGTGGCGGCGGGCCATCCGGCCGCTGCACCGCCGGCGATGCCTGCATCAAGGCCGCCCGCACGCTTGTCCGGCGCCGTCCTGCTGGTCGAGGACAACATCATCATCGCGCTGGACGCGGAGGAGATGCTGGCCAAGATGGGCGCAACGCAGGTGGATGTTGCGGGCAGCGTCGCCGACGCCCTCGCATCCATCGGCACCCACCGGCCGGACTTCGCCGTGCTGGACGTCAACCTGGGCGGCGAGACGAGCTTCGCCGTCGCAAGCCGGCTGCAGATACTTGGCATACCGCATGTCTTCGCCACGGGTTACGGCGAGGACGTGGCCTTCCCGCCGGAGCACGCGGGGACGCCGGTCGCCAAGAAGCCCTACTCGGTCGCGAGCCTGCAGGCGGTGGTTGCGGCGCTGGCCAAGCACTAAGGCTTGCAGAGCGAGGGAACGGGCAAGCACAACGCCCTTCCCGCCTATTGCTGCGCCTTCGTGGCGGGCGGTCGCCTCGTCGTGCACGCCCCACGCCGACAACCGGGTTGCCACTCCGGATTCCCCTGCCGCACACTGGATGGACCCACTGCTTCGGAACCGTCCCCCATGGAATTCACCGTCGGCTGCACCCTGGAATACGAGACGGAAGCGGCGTTGACGCCGTTCGTGTTCAACCTGGAGGCTGCCCGCTTCCCCCGCCAGGTCATCACCTCCGAGCGGCTGGTGAGCACGCCGGACCTGGGGAAGCCGGACCGCTTCACCATGCCGGAGGCCGGCAACCGCCTGGCCCGCTTCGTGGTGCCCAAGGGGAAGCTGAAGGTCGAGTATACCGCAACCGTCGCGCTCGATCCGCTGATGCTGGACCCCACAGGGGTGCAGGAGCTGGCGGCCGGGTCCATTCCGTTGGACGTGCTGCCTTATCTGAATGCCAGCCGCTACTGCCAGTCGGACCGGCTGGCGCGGTTTGCGGCCAAGCTATTCGACATGACGCCGTCAGGCCACCAGCGGGCGACGGCGATCTGCAACTGGATCAGGGACAACGTGGACTACGAGAGCGGCAGCACCGACGTGCTGACCAGCGCCTACGACACGCTGGGCGACCGGCGCGGGGTGTGCCGGGACTTCGCGCATTTGGCGATCACGCTGTGCCGGGCGGTGGGAATACCGGCGCGATATATCAGCGCCTATGCCTGGCAGTTGCAGCCGCCGGACTTCCATGCGGTGTTCGAGGCCTACCTGGCCGCACCCGGTGGGGGAGGGGCGTGGTACCTGTTCGACCCCACGCGGATGGCGGCGCTGGATGGGCTGGTGCGGATCGGCGCCGGGCGGGACGCGGCGGACGTGGCGTTCTGCTCGATCTACGGTGCGGCCAAGTCGGAGGCGCCGAAGGTTTGGATCAACGGGCCGTCGCCCAACCCGATCCGGACGGTGCAGGCGGTCAGCACCCAGGCGGCCTGAGGCGCCGCTCCGCCGCGGCCTGCGGTCCGGTTGATCCTGTCGGTGCGCCGCACGCCCCAGCCCGGTCGTTGCGCCCCGGCATCACCGGGCTTCGTCATGCCCGGACAGCGTCCGCGCCGCGCCGCGCATGGCGGCCCGATAGGCCTCGTCGAAGCTGACGCCCCCGACATCCCACGTATGGTCCCGTCCGTGCCAGGGCAGGGTGAAGCGGCCAGTCCAGCCCGCACCCTCCACCCAGGACACGGCGCCGCGCAGCGCCAGCTCTGGCGGCGGTGGCGCCAGGTCAGGCCGTGCCGGGCCGGCGGCGGCGGTCCGGTCGAGCGGCAGCACCACCTGCAAGCCCGCCCCGTCGGCGGCTGCCAGCAGTGCGGCGCGATGGCGCTCGTCTGCGGTCGTGTCGGCGCGTAGCGGCATCACCGGGCCGCTGCGCGGCTCGATCCGCAGGTTCACAAGGATCGGCGGGCGGGTGCGCCAGGGGGTCTCGCCCAACCCTTCCAGCATGGCGTCGAGGCTGACGGGGTCAAAGCGGACCAGCAGGTCGTAGGGGCGGTCGCGGCTGCCCTGCTCGTCCTGGTGCGGCAGGTCGGACATCTGGTCCAGGTAGGCGAGGGACGCCATCAGGCCAGAGGCGGCGGGAGCCAACGCCGCCACCTTCGGGTCATCGAGCAGCGCCGGGTTGCCGCTAACCTTGGCTAGCACCTGCGCCAATGCCCGCCCTAGTCCCTCCGGACGGCTGCGGGCGTCAGTGCCGGTGACGATCACCGAGGCTTCGTAGAGGCCCAGGGCTTGCGCGGGTAGAGGAAGAAGGAGCAGCAGAAGGATGGTCCACGCGCATAACCGGCTTCCTGCTCCCTCTCCCTCCGGGAGAGGGTCGGGGTGAGGGGGTCTCGGTTGCAGGGCAGGGTGTGGCCAGCGCCAATGGCACGCAATCTTGCATCGGCCAGGATTGTCCTTGAAGACCCCCTCACCCCGGCCCTCTCCCGGAGGGCTACGGCATTCACACATCTTGTTCCGGTAAGCCCAGTAACTCGTGCATCTACAAGGGAACAGCAAGCAGAACAACGCTCTATGCAATCCGGTATCGAGATAATCTCGAAAGTAGTCCGATTTGCAAGTCCTTGTTTTCCTTGTTGGGCGAAGAGATGTGTGAATGCCGTAGCCCGGAGGGAGAGGGAGAAGGGAGCTGCTGGCCATTTTAGCTACAGCATCTCAAGCGGCTGCTTGCGCCGTGGCGGCGGGAGGGCGGCGTCCAGCTCGGCGCAGTCCTCTGGGGTCAGGGCCAGAGTGGCGGCGGCGGCATTCTCGCGGACGTGGCCGGCGTCGGACGCCTTGGGGATGGACACGACGCCGGGGTGGCGCAGGATCCAGGCGATGGCGGCCTGGGCGGGCGTCACGCCGTGCCGGGCGGCGACGGCGTGCAACGCCTTATCGCGCAGCAGGCTTCCGCCCTGGCCCACCGGGGAATAGGCCATCACCGGCACGCTGTGCGCCTGGCACCACGGCAGCAGGTCGAACTCGATGCCGCGCGCCTCGGGATTGTAGAGCACCTGATTGGCGGCGCAGCCCGGCGGCAGGCCCTCCATGTCCCGCATGTCGAAGTTGGACACGCCCCAATGCTTGATCTTGCCGGCCTCGCGCAGCGCCTCGAACGCTGCGACGGTTTCCGCAACCGGATGCTGGCCGCGCCAGTGCAGCAAGTACAGGTCCAGGCAGTCCGTACGCAGCCGGCGCAGGCTGCGGGCGCAGGCCGCGGGAACGCCGGTTCGGCTGGCGTTGTGCGGATACACCTTGGACACCAGGAACACCCGGTCGCGCTGCCCGGCGATGGCGTCCGACACCACCTCCTCCGCCGCGCCGTCGCCATACATCTCGGCGGTGTCTATCAGCGTCATGCCGAGGTCCACGCCCAGGCGCAGCGCGTCCGCCTCCTGTTTGCGGGGCACCGCGCCCTCGCCCATGTGCCAAGTGCCCTGGCCCAAGCGGGGCATGGTCCGGGGCATGGGCGCATCAGGCGGCATGGGACCGGGCCTCCGCCGCGTCCTCCGCCCGGCGGAGCAGGCGGAGGAAGTTGCCGCTCCATAGCGCCTGGATCTCCCCGGCGCTGTAACCGCGGCGGACTAGCTCGGCCGTCACGTTGCCGCTCTCGCTGGCGTCGCGCCAGCCGGTGATGCCGCCGCCGCCGTCGAAGTCCGAGCTGATGCCGACATGCGCCAGGCCGCAGCGGCGGATGACGTATTCGATGTGCTCGCAGAAGTCGTGAACGGTAGTGTCGGCCTCCTTGCCGCCGGGCTTCACGAAGCTGCAAAGGGCGGTGATGTTGATCATGCCCTCGGTATCGCGCAGGGCGTCCAGCAGGGTGTCGTCGGCGTTGCGGGCCACGTCGCACAGGGCGCGCACGCAGGAGTGGGTGGCGAGCACCGGCGTGCGCGAGTGCATCGCCGCCTGCAGCGCGGCCTGGCGGCTGGTATGGGACACGTCCACCAGCATTCCCAGGCGGTTCATCTCGTGGATGGCGTCCTTCCCCGGCCCGCTCAGCCCACCGTGCAAGGTGGGGCCGTCGCCCAGGTCAGCGCGGGGATTGCTGCTGTCGCACAGAAGGTTGTGGCCGTTGTGCGTGAGCGTCATGTAACGGGCGCCCTTGGCGTAGAACCGGGCGAGGTTGCCCAGGTCCTCGCCCACGGCGTGGCCATTCTCGACGCAGGGCATCACGGCGATGACGCCGTCGCGGTGCGCGGCCTCCATGCCGTCCGCCGACGTCACGACGCGGGCGGTCAGGTCGCCCTCGGTGCGGCCGGTGGCGTTGATGGCGTCCAGCATGGCCATCGCGCGGCCGGTCGCGGCCTGCCAGCCCTCCGGCGTGCGCGGCCCCTGCGGCACGTAGGCCGCGAAGCACCCGGCGCGCAGCCCGCCCGCCCGCATCTTCGGAAAATCCACCCGGCGGCCGGACTTGTCCCGCGGGCTGTCGGTAAAGACGTCGGGACCTCCGGGCCAGGGGATGTCTATGTGCGTGTCCAGCGTCAGCAGGTCCGCGTGCAGGGCGGCGGCGTCCAGCGTCATGCTAGAACCCCACCCGGTCGCCGCCCTTGAGGTGCAGGATCGCCCGCGCCTCCGCAGGGGTTGCGATCTCCAGGCTCAGTTCCTCCAGGATGCGCCTGATCTTGGCGACCTGCTGGGCGTTGCTCGTGGCCATCTGGCCGCGTCCGATATACAGGCTGTCCTCCAATCCGACGCGGACGTTGCCGCCCATGATGCCGGCCATGGTCGTGAACGCCATCTGGTGCCGCCCGGCGGCCAGCACCGACCAGACGTACTTGTCGCCGAACAGGCGGTCGGCGGTCTCCTTCATGAACTGCAGGTTCTGCACCTCGGCGCCAATGCCGCCAAGGATGCCGAAGATGGTCTGCACGAACAGCGGCGGCTCGACGATGCCGCGCTCCAGGCAGTGCGCCAGGTTGTAAAGGTGGCCGACGTCATAGCACTCGAACTCGAACCGGGTACCGTGGCCCTTGCCGAGCTGCTCGACGATGCCCTCGATATCTTTGAATGTATTTCGGAAGATATGGTCGGTGGTGCGGGCGAGGTAGGGCTGTTCCCAGTCGTGTTTCCAGGTCTTCACCCGGGCGCCGACGCCGGAAATGTTGAAGTTCATGGACCCCATGTTGAGGCTGCACATCTCCGGCTTTGCCAGCAGCGGCGCCTCCAGCCGGTCGGCGAGGGTCATGTTGAGGCCGCCGCCGGTGGTGATGTTCAGGACGGCGTCGGTGCTCTGCTTGATGACCGGCAGGAAGCGCATGAACAGCGCCGGGTCGGGGGAGGGTTCGCCGGTAGCGGGATTGCGGGCGTGCAAGTGGATGATGGCGGCGCCGGCCTCGGCGGCCTCGATGCTGCTGGCGGCGATCTCCTCCGGCGTGATCGGGAGGGCGTCGGACATGCTGGGGGTGTGGATGGCGCCGGTGATGGCGCAACTGATGACGACTTTGCCGGGCATGGGCGGGGGCTTCCTCGGATGGCGTTCGGGCGATGTTGCACCCCTCTCGGCCCGGCGGCTAGACCGGGCGGGCTGACGCAGGTATGGTGTTGAAGTGTCGTCCGCGTAGCTCAGCAGGATAGAGCACAGGATTCCTGATTGGTTGAATTGGGCGCGGCGCGCGGAAACGGTGTCGTGGATCCGCTCAAAGTCGGGGAACGCTTCGGTGCGCTTGCGCCATGCCGATCCCGAGCCAAGCCCGGCCCGAAAGGGCGGGGACGGTGTAGAGACTGGACGGGCGGCGCCTGGGGGCCTCTGGTTGGGGTCTATGGCGAAGGGACAGTCCAGACCACGAACGGCCCGGCGCATGCCGGGGCGGCGGCGAAAGCCGAAGTGGGATGAATCCTGGGGCCGTGGGTTCGAATCCCGCCGCGGACACACTTTCTCAACAACTGTCGCCGCCGTCGCCTCCATGAGACGGGCCGCGTCTTCCTGTTCAGGTGCGAATGAGCGTTGCGATGCCGTCCGGCGGCGTCCGGATATAGCGCGCCAGACGGTTCCTCCCGCGTGCCCGGTTGCGTCCACGCTTCAGGACCGGCGCAGCGCGGGTTCCGGCCCGGCCGCGGTCCGAAAACATTTCTACCATACAACGGTAATGACGGCGCATGATGGCGTTATAAGAACCGTACGGCATCATGCATTGGTGAGACCGACGTGTGCCATGAACGCCTGTGCCGGCGACCGGCAATGACGCGCGGCTTCTTCCCCTTGGCGACCTTCCCGCTTTCGCTGGTGCCGTGCCGTCGCGACGCCGCACCGGCCAACCCAACACTGGTGTCCCCATGACCCACCCTGCCGCAAGCGCACCCGACACCGACCGCAAGGCGCTGATGGCGGCCACCGCCCGGTTCCAGGCCCCGTCGCTGCCCTACAGCCTGTGGCAATTCGCCTCGACATTCCTGGCATACCTGGCCGTGACCGCGGCCATGTATGCGCTGGTGGGCGTCTCGGCCTGGCTCGTGCTTGCCCTGGCGGTGCCGGCGGCCGGGCTGCTGGTGCGGCTGTTCATCGTCCAGCACGATTGCGGCCACGGCTCGTTCTTCCGGTCGCGCTGGGCCAATGACTGGCTCGGACGGTTCTGCAGCGCCATGACCTTCGCGCCCTATGAGTTCTGGCGGCGACAGCACGCGAACCACCATGCCAGCTTCAACAACCTGGACCGGCGGGATTCCGGCCTCGACATCTATTCGACGTGCGCGACGGTGCGGGAATACCAGGCGATGTCCCCCGTGCGGCGCCTGCTGTATCGCACGGCGCGCAACCCGGTGCTGACCCTGGTCCTGCTGCCGCCGGTCGTGTTCGTCCTGCTGTATCGCGTGCCGTTCGACACGTCGCCCACCTCCAAGCGGGAGCGGCGGAGCGTACTCGGCACCAACCTCGCCCTTGCGGCCGTGCTGGGGACGCTGATGCTGCTGCTTGGCGCGAGGCCGGTCCTGATGGTGCAGGGGGCAACCATCGTCCTGGCGTCCATCGTGGGGGTCTGGCTGTTCTCGGTGCAGCACCGTTTCGAGGAAGCGCAATGGGCGCACCAGGACGCCTGGAACCTGGTACAGGCGTCGTTGGACGGCAGCTCCTATCTCAAGCTGCCGCGCGTGCTGCAATGGTTCACCGGCAACATCGGCTTCCACCACGTGCACCACCTGTCGCCGCGCGTGCCAAACTACCGGCTGCAGGCGTGCCACATGGCCCGGCCGGAGATGGGCCAGGTGACGACGCTGACCCTGCGGCAGGCCCTGACAGCGCCGTTGTATGCGCTATGGGATGAGGACCGGGGCTGCATGGCGCGGTTTCCGCGGCGGCGAAGCGCTTGACCAGCCCGCCGCCTCGCGCTACGCCCCGCGCCGCTGTCCCGTTCGTCTAGAGGCCTAGGACACGGCCCTTTCAAGGCTGTAACACGGGTTCGAATCCCGTACGGGGCACCAGGACAGCATCTCCCGGCCCCACTGCTACGCCGTCCCGTCCAGCAGGTGCGCCACACGCCGCAGCGCTAGTTGGTAGCCCTGGGTGCCAAGCCCGGCGATCACCCCATCCGCCCGCAGCGACACGTAGGAATGGTGCCGGAAGGCCTCGCGCTTGTGGACGTTGCTGATATGGACCTCCAGCACCGGCCCATCGAAGGTATTGAGCGCGTCCAAGATCGCGACGGAGGTGTGGGTAAAGGCCGCCGGGTTGATGACGATGCCGCCCGCGTCCTCACGCGCCTCGTGCACCCAATCTATGATTTCGTACTCGCGGTTGCTCTGGTGGAACCGCAGGTCGAGGCCTAGCTCGGTCGCCAGCGCCCGGCAGTCGCGCTCCACGTCGGCCAGGGTTTCACGGCCATAGATCTCCGGCTGGCGGCGGCCGAGCAGGTTCAGGTTGGGTCCGTTCAGGACGTAAACGAGGCGGTTCACGTGGGGTCTCCTTGTAGTACGTCCGGTTGCGGCCGTCTCCCTCCCCCTCCGGGAGAGGGTTGGGGTGAGGGAAGGGCCACATGGACGAATGATGGCCGGTTATGGGTCGGTTTTGATTGGGAGAGTTTCAGGTTTGCGGCCTCCCTCACCCCGACCCTCTCCCGGAGGGAGAGGGAGCAGGACAGGCTTACACCAGCGGCACCGTCATCCGTTCGATCACCGCCCGGGTGTCCGGCCGCACCCCGCGCCACCAGGCAAAAGCTTCGGCTGCCTGCTCGACCAGCATCCCGACCCCGTCCGCCAGCCGGGTCACGCCCGCGTCACGCGCCAGGCGCAGGAACGGGGTCAGGCCGCGGCCGTAAACCATCTCGTAGGCCAGGCACCCCGGCCCGAATACCGCGGTGCCGATGTCCGGCAACTCGCCATACAGGCTGGCGGAGGTGGCGTTGACCACCACGTCGAAGCCGCCCAGGCGCCGCAGCCCGTCCAGTCCCGTGGCTTGGACGGGGCCATAGGAGGCGAACCGCCCCGCCAACTCGGCTGCCTTCTCCGGCTCGCGGTTGGCAATCACAAGCTCGGCCGGGCGCTGCTCCAGGAACGGCGGCAGCGTGCCGCGGGCTGCCCCGCCCGCGCCCAGCAGCAGCACGCGCCGGCCTCGCAGGGGGCACTCGAGGTTCGCCACGATGTCCCGCAGGAGGCCGATACCGTCGAAGTTGTCGGCCACCGCCGCCAGGCCGTCGAACGACAGGGCATTGACGGCTCCGGCCTGCTCCGCCCGTTCCAGCCGCTGCGTTGCATAGGCGGCGGCGTCCAGCTTGAACGGTGCGGTGATGTTCAGGCCGCGGCCGCCGCCGGCGCGGAATGCGTCCACGGCGTCGGCAAACCCGCCCACCGGGGCCAGCAGCGCCTCATAGCTGATGTCCTGACCCGTGACGGCGGCAAAGCCCATGTGGATGGCCGGCGACTTGCTGTGCCCGATCGGATTGCCAATCACCGCATAACGGTCGGTCATCGCGCCCTCGCCTCCACATGCAGCAAGCGACCCCGCACCAGAACATCCACCCATGCGTGCGGATGGCCCAGCCGGGCAGCTACGTCCCGGCTGGGCTGGCGCGAAAGTGGTGCCGGGCTACGAGGGGAAGGGCGGCAGTCCGGGCATCGGAAGGGCAGGCTGATGCTGCCGCTGAACGTGCAGCGCGGCATGGCGTCGTCTGGGATCGAGATCATGCAGCCATATAGCGCCATGTCCACGTGCTGTCCCCGACCCGAGTTGACCCGGCTGACGCGCCCCGCGCCCACGGCGGCGACCGCTGCCTGTGCGGGCTGAGCACGGAGCTGTTCCAGCACCGGGGAACGCCAGCGGCGGGATGACGCGGCCGTGTTCCCGCGGGCGCAACGCCGCCGTTGTGCCCCACGCCCACGCCACCTAACCTGCGGGGAATGCGACACTTGATGGTCCCTGCCGCGCTCCTGCTCCTGTCCGCCGCCCCGGCCGGCGCCGATCCGGTCCGTGCCCATTACCAGACCTACGCCGCCGGGCTGCAGGTGGTGGTGATGGACGCGGACTGGGATGTGGAGCCTGCCACGTATCGCGTCCATCTGGCGTTCCATACCGTGGGCGCACTCTCGCTCGCCTACAGCAGCCGCAACGACAGCGTGGCGGAGGGCCGGTTCGACGCCGGGCGCGTGCAGCCCCGCCGGTTCTTCAGCGCAGGCACCCAGCGCGGCGTGCAGCGGGTGACGCAGATAGACTACCCGGCGCACGACCCGCAGATACGCCAGCTCGTGCCGCCCAACAACGAGGAACGGGACCCGGTGCCCCCGGCCGAGCAGGCCGGCACGGCCGACTCGCTGAGCGCATTGGCGTTGCTGATCCACAACGTGAACCTGACGGGCCGCTGCGACGGCCAGGTCCGTACCTTTGACGGTCGCCGCCTGGGCGAGCTGGCCGTCCACACCGGGCCGGTGCAGGAGTTGGAGGCAACCAGCCGCTCCAGCTACGCCGGCCCTGCCCTGCGCTGCGATTTCGAGGGCCGGCAGCTCGGCGGATTTGTCCGCGACGCGGATCCGGCGACGCTGCGCCGGCCGCAGCGGGGAACCGCGTGGTTTGCCTCAGCCGTCCCAGGAGGACCGAAGCTCCCGGTGCGGATCGAGTTCCAGACGCGTTGGTTCGGCGCGGCGACGATGTATCTGGCCACGCCGTAAGCGGACCGGATTGGTTCGCGTCCAAGCCTGACGCGAACTGATCCAGCTTTGTTGGCGAATAGAGACGTGCGGGTCCGGTCGCGGCGCGTTTGCATCTGATACCAAACGCCGAACGTCTTCACCTGCGCCGCACTGCCGGCATCCGTCATTGCGAGGCACGCAGCGCCGCGGCAATCCAGGGTCCGCCCGCATAGTCACTGCCGCAACTGGATTGCCACGCCGCAAGGGCGGCTCGCAATGACGAGAAACGTCACGCGTCAGAACTTCTGACACTGATAGGACGGCAATCTACTTCGGGATTACAGCATCAGCCCGCCGATAGAAGCCGGCCACGCCATGTCGCGTTCCTGGGACGGGCAAGGCAGTGCTCGCCGCCCCTGGACCGCGCCGCCGTGCTCCTCACTACGACGGGGCAAGCGGTCAATGCCCCGGATTTGACGCCGCGAACGCAGCCTTCTGATCCGGCGTGGCATCCCGCTGGTGCAGAGCCTGCCACTGCTTGTAGGGCATCCCATACACGACCTCGCGCGCGTCGGGGTCGGTCAGCGGCAGGCCGTGCGCCTCGGCGGCTTCGCGATACCAGCGGGACAGGCAGTTGCGGCAGAACCCGGATAGGTTCATCAAATCTATGTTCTGCACGTCGGTCCGTTCCTGCAGGTGCTGGACCAGGCGGCGGAAGGCGGCAGCCTCCAGCTCGGTGCGGGTGGCGGCGTCCATCTCGGGTGTCGGCATGGCGGAGTCCTCGGTTGGTGTGGGCCATAGATGGCGTGCGGGATGGCGCAGCGCCACTCCCCGGGGTCTGGCCCAACCCGCCCTGACCCCGCATAGTGGCGCCGAGCTAGGAGGCGCCATGACTTGGGACGACCAAAGGGCGCGCATGGCGCTGCGGGCGATGTTCGACGCCGCCGTGGCCAGCGCCGACCCGCGGCAGGTCCTGGCCGCGCACCTGCCGCCCCGCAGCGAGCTGCTCCCCGGCGGCCGCGTGATCGTTGTCGGCGCAGGCAAGTCGGCCGCAGTGATGGCTGCCGCGCTGGAGGACGCCTGGCCCGACGTGCCCATGACCGGCATCGTCGTCACCCGCTATGGCCACCACCACCCGACCCGGCGCATCGAGGTCATGGAAGCGTCGCACCCTGTGCCCGACGCCAACTCCGAGGCCGGGGCACGGCGCGTATTGGACGCCGTAGCGGGCCTGGGGCCGGACGACCTGGTTCTGGCGCTGATGTCCGGCGGCGCCTCCGCGCTGCTGGAGCTGCCGGCGCCGGGCCTGACCCTGGCCGACGCCGACCGGGTCAACCGCGCCCTGTTGAAGTCCGGCGCCGCCATTGGCGAGATGAACTGCGTTCGCAAGCACCTGTCCGCCGTCAAGGGCGGTCGCCTAGCCGCGGCGGCGGCGCCTGCCCGCGTGGTCACGATCGTGATCAGCGACGTGCCCGGCGACGACCCCGCCACCATCGGCAGCGGCCCCACCGTGCCCGACCCCACCACCTGGGCCGACGTGCGCTCCATCGCCGCCCGTTACGGCCTGGCGCTGCCCCGCACCAACGGCGCTGAAACGCCCAAGCCTGGTGAGATCACCCCCGACATACGCATGATCGCCACTCCCCTGATGGCCCTGGCCGCCGCTGCCGCCGCCGCCCGCTCGCACGGCCTGACGCCGCTGGTCCTGGGCGATGCACTGGAGGGCGAAAGCCGCGAGCTGGGCACGGTCATGGCCGGCATTGCCGCCAGCGCCCGGCTGCACGGCCAGCCACTGCCGCCGCCGTGCGTGCTGCTGTCGGGCGGCGAGACCACCGTCACCATCGGCGCCGGCCCGTCCGGTCGCGGCGGGCGCAACACGGCGTTCCTGCTGGGCCTGGCGCTCGCGCTGCGGGGAACGCCGGGCATCTGGGCGCTGGCGGGCGACACCGACGGGATCGACGGGACGGAGGACGCGGCGGGCGCCGTCGTGACCCCCACAACCCTGGAGCGTGCCCGCGCCGCCGGGCTGGACCCCGCGCGCGTGCTGGCCGAACATGACAGCTATGGCCTGTTCGACGCTGTGGGCGACCTGGTCCGCACCGGGCCGACGCTGACCAACGTGAACGACCTCCGCGCCATCCTGGTCGTATAACAAGGACATCCCTCATGACTCCACGCGTGAAGATGCGCCGCCGCCGTCGCACGAAGATCATCGCCACCCTCGGCCCGGCCAGCTCCACCGCGGAGATGCTGGCCCGCCTGTTCCAGGGTGGCGCCGACGTGTTCCGGGTGAACTTCAGCCACGGCACGCATGAGGACCACCTGGCCCGCATCACCATGGTGCGCGCGCTGGAGGAGCACGTGGGCCGGCCCATCGGCATCCTCGCCGACGTGCAGGGGCCGAAGCTGCGGGTCGGACGCTTCCAGGGCGGGCGCGTGACGCTGCAAACCGGGCAGGGCTTCCGGCTCGACCTGTCCCCGGTGCCGGGCGACAGCCGCCGGGTGCAGTTGCCGCATACCGAGATCATCCAGGCCGCCGGCATCGGCACCAGCTTGCTGCTGGACGACGGCAAGCTGCGGCTGCGCGTCGTCCACGTCCGGGAGGACCATCTGGACTGCGAGGTCGTGACCGGCGGCCCCCTGTCCGACCGCAAGGGTGTCAATGTGCCCGATGTGGCGCTGCCGATCCCGGCACTGACGGCAAAGGACCGGGTGGACCTGGACTTCGCCCTGCTCCATGGCGTGGACTACATAGGTCTGTCGTTCGTGCAGCGCGGGGAGGACGTGGCCGAGGCCAAGGAGATCGCCGCCGGACGCGCCTGGATCATGACCAAGATGGAAAAGCCGCAGTCCCTGGATAACATGGACGAGATCCTCGCCTTGTCCGACGCGGTGATGGTGGCCCGCGGCGACCTTGGCGTGGAGCTGCCGCCGGAGGAGGTGCCGCTGGCGCAGAAGCGCATCATCCGCGCGGCGCGCGAGCGCGGCATCCCCGTCGTGGTGGCGACGCAGATGCTGGAAAGCATGATCTCGGCGCCCTCGCCGACACGGGCGGAGGCGTCGGACGTGGCGACCGCGGTGTTCGACGGCGCCGACGCGGTGATGCTGAGCGCGGAATCTGCCGCCGGGCAGTATCCCTACGAGGCGGTCAACATGATGGACCGCATCGTCGAGCGGGTGGAGCGCGACCCCGGCTGGCGGGCGCTGATGGACAGCAGCCGGCCTGTGCCGGAGCGCACGGCGGCGGCGGCCATCGCCGCGGCGTCCCGGCAGGTCGCGCAAACCGTGGGGGCCGCCGCCATTGCCGCCTTCACGCTGGGCGGCAGCACGGCACTGCGGGTGGCGCGGGAGCGTCCGGCCTGCCCGGTGCTCGGCCTGACCACCAGCCTGCAAACCGCCCGGCGCCTGGCGGTGGTGTCGGGCGTCCATGCCGTGCTGACGGGGGAGCTGCACACCATGACCGAGACCGTCACCCGTGCCGCCCGCATCGCCCGTGCGGAGGGCTTCGCCCAGCCCGGTGACGAGGTCGTCGTGACGGCGGGGGTGCCGTTCAACCAGCCCGGCACCACGAACGCGCTGCGCGTGACGCAGGCTTAAGCCGCCGAGGCTTGGCAGGAGATGCGAGGATTTCCGACAACAGGCCTGGTGCAGCATCACCCTGGGATCAAGAGGTAAAGTAGCTGTCTTGACCGACCTGCCTTGGATACAGCGCGCGCCTGGCTTGCCCTACTTCATCACCGAGCACGGCGACCCCTGGACCCCTATCGGCCAAAACGACGCAATGCCTTGGGTGGACTGGAACGGCGTGCTGCACCGGCGGGACCTGCCAGCAGTGGCCGGGCACCTGGCCTGGCTGCGGAAGCAGGGCGTGACCTGCCTGCGCTTCATGCTGGAGTATTCCGAGTTCGGCGGCCACTTCTTCGAGCAGCCGACCGGCGTGTTCAACCCCGTGCTGGTGCAGGCATGGGACGACCTGTTCCGCCTCTGCGGGGAGGCCGGGCTGCGGCTGCTGCTGACGCCTCTGGACACCTACTTCCACTGGGTCCGCTGGGACCTACACCCCTACAACAGCGCCAATGGCGGCCCCTGCGACGCGCGCACGAGCCTGATGGTGCATCCCGAGGTCCGCCGCCTGGTCAAGGCCCGTCTCCAATTCGCGACGGAGCGCTGGGGCGGGTCCGGCACCCTGTTCGCCTGGGACTTATGGAACGAGATGCATCCGGTCCAGGGCGAGGACCGGCCCGGCTGCTTCGAGGACTACATCGGCGACGTCGGCCCGTTTTTGAAGGAAATCGAGCTGCGCACGCACGGACGCGCCCATCCGCAATGCGTATCGGTGTTCGGGCCGGAGCTGCACTGGAAGCCCTGGCTGAACGAGCCGGTATTTCGCCACCCGGCCCTCGATTTCGCCAACAACCACTTCTACGAGGAGGACACGATTGACCATCCCTCCGACACGGTGGCGCCCGCGCTGGCGGTGGGCAAGCTGGTGCGGGAGGCCTTGGCGGAGATCACCGACCAGCGTCCGTTCTTCGACAGCGAGCACGGGCCGATCCACACCTTCAAGGACCACGGCCGGACGTTGGACGAGGCGTTCGACGACGAATACTTCCGGCACCTGCAATGGGCGCACCTGGCGTCCGGTGGCGTGGGCGGCGGGATGCGCTGGCCGAACCGCAACCCGCACCGGCTGACGCACGGGATGCGCCGGGCGCAGCGGAGCCTGGCCGACTTCCTGCCGCTGGTGGACTGGGCGACGTTCAACCGGTGTCCAGTTGACGCGCTGGTGGACGATCCCGACGTGGCTTGCTTCGCCTGTGCGGATGCGCGGCAGGCGGTGCTGTTCCTGTTGCGGACGGCGCCGCTGCTGGGGGATGGCCGTGTGGACCCGGCGGTGCGGCGCGGAGTGGGCATTGTGGTGCCGGGGCTGGCGCCGGGGCATTACCAGGCCTGGGCTTGGGACACCCAGACGGGGCAGGCCTGCGGCGCCATCTCGGCCGAGGCCGGGATGGACGGCCTGCGGCTGGACGTGCCGGCGTTCGCCGTGGGGGTGGCGCTGGCGGTGCGGCCGAGCGGGGGCTGACTGCGGCAGCGCCATGCTGGGCGGGCCGTGGCGGGCGCCCTTCACCGCCACGGACGCGTTCGTATGCAATGGTCGGCAGGACGTTTTGCCCTGTCAGCCCTGCGGTCACGCGGCAATCAGCATGCCGGGCTGGCTCGTCGCGCTCGCCTGGCCCGTCCCATAGGCGCTCAGCGCCTTGCCGAGTTGGGCGAGCAGGTCCGAGGCGGTTGAGCCGGACGCCTGCTGGGACGCGGACGCGCCGCTCGCGCTGGTGGCAGCCGCTGCACCCGTTCCGCCTGCATCTGCGGACTGGGAGCCAGACGGAGGCGCCCCATGCTGGTGATGGTGGTGCCCGCCCCCATGCACCTTGCCGAGGTCTTTGAGCACCGAACTCAGCCCGGTCAACTGGTCCTGGGACAGGCTGCCGGTTGGGGAGTTGCTGGCCGTGTCGCTGCTGGCTGCGCTGGCTGTCCCGTTGCCCGATGCGGCTCCGGTCCCGTCAGCCGTGCCGGCGCTGCTGGTGGCGCCCGTTGCCGCACCCGTCGGGGTGTTGCCGGCCTGCAAGCTGATCAGCAGCGACTTGACGTCGGCGATGAGCTTCGACGCGGAGCCGCTGATGCCGTTGTTTCCGCCTGTGCTCGTGCCCATGCCGTCCGGGCTTGAGCCGGCATCCGGCGGCAGGCTGGGGAACGACCCGCGGCGAGGTCCCTGGGCGCCGCCGGCACCGCTCGTGCTGCCCGCTTGCTGCGTCCTGCTTTCTTTTTGGTGCTGCCAAACCTGGGAGGCACCGCTCCCTATGGAACTGATTGACATGCCCTGCTCCTGTACGCGGAATCGCGCACCGGCACGCATTGCAACAGCCGTTCCAACCCGCAGCCCCGGATTTTCTGGGGAGATCGCCTGCCGGGCAGCAAGCATGGAGTGCCGGGCGGCAGTTCCTGCCGGCTGCTATCCGCTTGGACCCGTCCGCAAGCGGCTCGCAATGACGGCGCGCTTGCCGATGGGTCAGTGCAGTTGGCGGTTGGCGCTATGCAAACGTTTTCAGCTCGGCCACCTGCCGCCTACAGCTCAGTCAGCCACAAATCCGTATCGCCCGTCCGTTCCCCCGCCGCCGTCAGCATCGCATGGGCCTGTCCCCTGTGGTGGGTCTGGTGGTTGAACATGTGCGCCACCAGCAGCGCCGTGGGCCGCACCTGTTCCTGCCCGGTGGCGCCGCTGAACCAGGCCGTCGTGCCGTCCAGCCAGTCCTGGCGCACCCGGCCGGCCCAGTCCCGCAGATCCAGGTCTGCATCCACCCGCGCATCCCGCATCTCCGCGAAGCCGGCAAACAGGCTGCCGCTTTCCGCCAGCACGACGGCCGGCTTGTCCCACCCGTCGAACCGCGCCATCCACATCCGGTCCGCCCACACGAGATGGTTGAACGTCCCGTGGATCGAGCGCCAGAACGCGCCACGGTCCCGCAGCCGCTCCTCGTCCGTCAGCCGCGCCGCCGCGGCATACAGGCGGCGGTTCATCTCCGCATTGTAGGCCGTCAGCGCCTGCACATAGCCCGGCGTGATCATGCCGGCCCCACCTGGATCAGCCGCTTGCCCATGTTCTCCCCCGCATACAGCCCGGCGATGCTGCCCGGCGCCGTCTCGATCCCCTGCAGCACGTCCTCGCGATAGGCGATCCGTCCCTCCCGCACCCAGGGCGCCAGCCGGGCCAGCCCCTCCGGGTAGCGGTCGCGGTAGTCGAAGGCCAGGATGGCGGCGATACGGGCGCGCTTGACCAGCACGTGCCGCTCGACGCGCGGACCCACGGGCCAGTCGGACCAGTCCGCGACCGAAGCGGTGCCGCACACTACGACGCGTGCCCGCGGCGCCAGCAGCCGCATCACCGCGTCGCTGACCGGTCCGGCGGTGTTGTCGAAATACACGTCCACCCCGCGCGGGCAAGCCGCGGCCAGCGCTTCGTCCAGCCCATCCGCGCGGTAGTCTATTGCAGCGTCATAGCCGAACACCTCCCGGCACAGCGCCACTTTGGCCGGGCCGCCGGCGATGCCGACCGTGCGGCAGCCGGCGATCTGTGCGATCTGCCCGACGCAGGAGCCGACCGACCCCGCCGCGGTGCTGACCACCACCGTGTCGCCCGGCCGCGGCTGCCCGATGTCGAGCAGGCCGAAATAGGCCGTCAGCCCGTTCAGCCCCAGTACGCCCAGCGCGGTCTGGACCGGCAGCCCAGCAGTTGCGCCGTGGTCCACTCGGCGCTCGATGGCCGACGCCGGGACTGCCGCCCATTCCTGCCAGCCGAACATGCCGGTCACGGCGTCGCCGGGCTGGTAGGCGGGATGGCGGCTTTCTGCGACGCGGCCAACGGCGTAGGCGCGCATGACGGCGCCAACCTCCACCGGCGGCAGATAGTTCGGCGCCAGGTTGACCCAGCCGCGCATCGCCGGCTCGACCGACAAGTAGCTGTTGCGGACCAGCACCTGACCGTCGGCCAGCGCGGGCGCGGGAGTGCTGACGACCTCGAAGTGCTGGGACTGCGGGATGCCGGTGGGCCGGCGGCTGAGCAGCACTTGCTGGTTCTGCATGGAACGTCCTCCAGTTAGCTGGCAGCACGGGCCAGCGGTGTCATCAAGGCATCCGTCATCGCCGGCCACCCTTGCGGCGTGGCAATCCCGGATGGCCGACGCAGGTCCGGCCGCCCTCCCGTTGCCTCGTCGCTTCCCTGCTTTCAATGACGGGCGTGCGGGCCGAGGTAAAGGCTGTCGTGACGGGGCTGACCAGCGGCGCTGCTGCTCCTATGCTGCGTGGCAGGAGGCCGCCATGACCAATGAAGCCCTGCTGTTGCGCGACGACCGGAACGGCGTGGCCTGGCTGACGCTGAACCGTCCCGCTGCCCGCAACGCCCTGTCCGCGCCGCTGATGGCGGCGCTGCACGGCGCGTTGGATGAGATCGAGGCCGATCGCGCCATACGAGTCGCGGTGATCGCTGGCGCCGGCCCGGCATTCTGCGCCGGGCACGATCTGCGGGAGCTGCGCGGGCTGGACCGGGACGGGGTCGCGGCGCTGTTCACGCAGTGCTCCGCCTTGATGCAGCGCATCGTCGGGTTGCGCGTGCCGGTGATCGCCCGGGTCCACGGGATCGCCACCGCGGCGGGATGCCAGCTTGTTGCAAGCTGCGACCTGGCGCTGGCGGCGGACACGGCTCGTTTTGCGACGCCTGGCGTGAACATCGGCCTGTTCTGCTCGACGCCGATGGTGGCGCTGTCCCGTGCGGTGGGGCGGAAGGCGGCGATGGAGATGCTGCTGACCGGGGACATGGTGGACGCCCCCCGCGCCGCGGTGCTCGGACTGATAAACCACGCCTTGCCGGAGGCTGGGTTGGATGATGCGGTCTGGTCCTTGGCCCGGCGCATCGCCGGAAAGAGCGGCGCTGCCGTTGCTATCGGCAAGCCCGCCTTCCATTGCCAAGCCGACCTGCCCCTGGCCGAAGCTTATGAGTATGCCGCCGCCGTCATGGCCCGCAACATGGCCGAACGCGATGCAGAGGAGGGAATAGACGCTTTCCTGCAGAAACGGGCGCCGGTCTGGAGCAGCTAGCTCTTCGTCCGCGGGTTCCGCGGGTAATGCGTATGGTGCTTATCGCGCTCCCCACCGCCGCCTGGTACCTGGCTGCGGTCTGGGCTGGCAATTTCGCCCGGCGACGGCAGGTTGTTGTTTCGACTGCCGCTGCGATGCGGCTTAGTGGCGTCGTGCCCGCTACTGCCAGGGCCGCCGTGGTGCTGGCCGGTGCTAGAGCATGTTCAGATCAAACAACTTGGTTTGACCGAATAAATTCTCGCAAAAACAACGGCTAGAATAGGTTCGGTGCGGCTGTCCGTGCCGAACCTGTTCTAGGGTGCTTGTCCGGTATCGTCAGCGGTCCCCGCGCGCCGCGGGATGATGGGTGTTCTGCTTGACGTTGGCGTGGTCGCCTTGCTCGTCCGTGTTGTTGGGCGCCTTGTCCGGGTGGATCGGGTGCTGCTTGCCGGCGGTCGAGGCCTTGTTGTCGCCCGGCCCCTTCGTGCTTTGGTTGGCGGGCGGGACCGGCGGCGGATGTGCGGACATGTCATGACCTCCCAGAGTTCAGTGAATCGAACAGCGGGGACGCTGCGGGGATCGCAGAGGCCCGGCACACAACTTTGTCACATCCTGCCGATGCAGCCCAGCCTCTGTTCATCCGTTGTGCCGCCGCAACACGACGGGGATGCGCGATGAGCGACAAGTCACAGGCCAGCAGCCGCAAGGACGGCTTCGGCACCGAGGGGATCGGGGAGGATGGCGACGGCAGCATGGGCACAGCCGGGACCAGCGCCGGCGGCACCGGCGCCAGCGGCCAGGGTAGCAGTCACAAGGCGGAGGGTGCCCACGGCGAAGAGGACCATGGCGCCCCTGGACGGCGTAGCCCGGCCAACAAGCAAGGTCCGGACGGCAACGTCCAGTCGGATTAAGGGGAACATCATGCGATACCTAACCCTTGCGGCAGCGTGCGCGCTGGCCTTGGCGCCGGCGGCGGCGCAGGCACAGCAGAAGGACGCGACCCAGTCGTATGACAGGTCCAAGCCCGGCAGCAGCAACATCCGCAATTATACCCTGCGGAACACTGCCAACGAAACGATCAGTGAGGCCAGTGTCCAACTCACGGACAACTCGACACGCTCGCTGACCGAAACCGGGCCGATCACCAAGAATCACGCGCAGACCTTTGCGGCGCCGGGCGGGGCGTGCGTGACGGCGGTGCACGTGAAGTTCCAGAATGGGCGCAGCCTGGACGCCCAGGGCATCACGGACTGCACCGCACAGACGCTGGTGGTGGACGATGGCCGGATACTGGCCCAGGGGTCGCCGACCGCCGGGCCGCCGGCACCGGTGCAGGTGTCGCCGGCACGCTGATGCGGCGGGCCGGCCCGGCTATGCCCGGTTGCCGGCCACCAACTTGAATAGGATGGCCGCAGCGACGGGCAGGCCGTCCGCGCCGACGGCATAGCCGGGGATCTCCCCAGCAACGGTCCAGCCCAGGCGGGCGCATAGCTGCACTGCTGCACCGCCGGCCTCGGCGTTTAGCGTCAGCAGGGTCCGCCCGGCACGCGCAGCCTCCGCTTCCCCGGCGTGCATCAACCGCGTTGCCAGCCCGCGACGGCGGAAGTCCGGATGTATCAGCAGGTCCGTCATCTCGGCCCGGTGCCGCTGGTTGGGCGGAGCGTCGAGTTGCAGCCGCACCATTCCGGCCAGCACGCCGCGGGACCAGGCCCCCAGCAGCACGCATCGTCCCTGCGCCACACCGCTGGCCACCGCGCGCATGTGCTCCTGCGCGGCAGTGGGCGCGAGGGGCGGCAGGTGGGACACCGATCCGCCACCATTAACGCAGGCCACCAGGATGTCGGACAGGCGCCGCACGGCGGAGGCTGCGGCTGCCGCGTCGAGCACGGCGACGCCGTCCACCGGCTTGGCGTAGCCGAACTCCAGGACGCCCGGGTCGCTCTCCAGCATCCGGATCGGCCCGGTGCGGACGTAGGACCGCTTCTCGTAGTAGCGGTGCGCCCGGTCGAACTGGGTATCGGTCCACAGCAGCAGCCGGGTCGCGCCGGCTGTGAGGGCATGGGCCTCTGCGGTGTCGAGAAGCCGATGCGCCAGTCCTGTGCCGTGCCGGCCGGGATGGACGTAAACCCGGCAAACCTCCCAGGCGCCGGTGTCGCGCGGCACGGCAGCGATCATGCCCGTGACGTCGCCGGAGTCTTCCGCAATCCACAGCGCTCCCCCCTGTGCGGCGTAGTAGGCGGCTGGCGCCAGCAGCCCTGGGGCGTCCCCTTCCACGTCCAAGACATAGTTGTAGTCCGCCCAGCAGTGGCTGATCAGGGCGATGACGCCGGGAGAGTCTGCGTCCCGGCCGGAGCGGATCAGGGCCATCGTGTGGGTGCTACCACTGCGGGCGATCCGGAGGCGCCTTCTCCCTCTCCCTCCGGGAGAGGGCCGGGGTGAGGGAAACAGCAAGCGCTGCCCTCTCGCCGAACGCGGACAGTTCGCCAAAGTGGAGGTGCGGTGCGTGCGGCTTCCCTCACCCCAACCCTCTCCCGGAGGAAGAAGGAGCAGCAGGCAGCGGTGTCACCGCAGGTTGATGCAGAACGCCACGATGCGGCGGCACGCTTCCGCAAGCGACGCATCGTCCGTCGCGTAGCTGATCCGCACGTGCGGCGACATACCGAACGCCGCGCCGTGGACCAGCGCGACGTGCTGTTCCTCCAGCAACGCCAGGGCGAAGTCTTCGTCCGTCTGCAGGCGGACGCCGGCCGGCGTAGTCTTGCCCAGGCAGCCCGCCACGCTGGGATAGACGTAGAACGCGCCCTCGGGCCGGTGGCAGAACATGCCCGGCGCCGTGTTCAGCGCATCCACCACCAGGTCACGCCGCCGGCGGTAAGCCGCAACCATGTCCGGCACCGCATCCTGCGGCCCGTCCAGCGCCGCTGCCGCTGCTGCCTGTCCGATGGTGGATACCCCTGCAGCCACCTGGCCCTGCATGTTGACCATCGCCTTGACCAGTGCCCGCGGCCCCGCGGCGAAGCCGATGCGCCAGCCGGTCATTGCATAGGTCTTTGAGACGCCGCTGACCGTCAGCGTGCGGTCTCGCAACCGCGGCTCCACGGCGGCCATCGTCGCGTGGGCGCCGTCGAACACCAGGTGCTCATACATGTCGTCCGACATGATCCATATGTGCGGGTGACGCAGCATGACCTCGCCCAGGGCCGCCAGCTCGTCCGCCGATGCAGCCGACCCCGTCGGGTTGTTGGGGCTGTTCAGGATCAGCCACTTGGTGCGCGGGGTGATGGCGGCGTCCAGATCCTCGGGCCGCAGCTTGAAGCCGTTGTTCTGCGGGCAGGTGACGATCACCGGCTCGCCGCCGACCACCCGGGTCATCAGGGGGTAGGCGCCCCAGTAGGGGGCGGGGATCAGGATCTCGTCGCCCTCGTCCACCGTCGCCATCAGGGCGTTGAAGATGACGCCCTTGCCGCCGTTGCCTACGGTGATCTGGTCCAGCGCGAAGTCCAGGCCGCTGTCCCGCTGGAACTTGCGCTGGATGGCGCGCTTGAGGGCGGGCTGGCCGTCCTGGGGCGGATACTTGGTATCGCCGGCCAAGGCGGCCTGATGCGCGGCCTCGATGGCGTGGGGCGGGCTGGCGAAGTCCGGCTCGCCAATGGTGAGCGCGATAACCTTGACGCCAGCGTCGCGCATGGCGCGGGCCTTGATGGTCATGGCGACGGTGGCCGCCACGGGGACACGGGCGAGGCGACGGGCGAGGGCGGGGGAGGCGCCTGCTCCCTCTCCCTCCGGGAGAGGGTTGGGGTGAGGGAGGCTCACAGGGCCGGTTCTGGGATTTGGCGCACGTCTCCGGCGAGAATTGCCAAGGCTCGCCTGGTTAAGGACGCTCCTGCCAGGTCAACGTCCGCGCTGGCGGCTTTCCTCACCCCGGCCCTCTCCCGGAGGGAGAGGGAGAAGGGCGTCACTTCAAGCCTTCGCAGAAGTGCTGTATCCGCTCGCAGGCCGTGCGGAGTTGCTCCGTCGCGGCGGCGTAGCTGATGCGGATGTGGCCGGGATACATGAAGGCGCTGCCGTGCACGGCGGCCACGCCTTCCTCGTCCAGCAGTGCCAGGACAAAGCTTTCGTCGTCGGTGATGCTGGCGCCGCCGCGGCTGGTCTTGCCGATGCAGCCGTGGACGCCGGGGAAGACGTAGAACGCGCCCTCTGGCGTGTGGCAGTTGATGCCCGGCGCCTGGTTCAGCATGGACACCACCATGTCGCGCCGCTGCTGATACACCTCCACCATCTCGCCGATGAAGTCCTGCGGGCCGTTCAGCGCCTCGACCGCGGCGGCCTGGCTGATGCTGCTGGTGTTGGAGGTGCTCTGGGATTGCAGCTTGTCCATCGCCTTGACGAGTTTCGCCGGGCCGCCGGCAAAGCCGATGCGCCAGCCGGTCATCGCATACGCCTTGCTGCACCCATTCATGGTGACGGTGCGGTCGCGCAGGCGCGGCTCAACCTCTACCAGCGTCGAGAACTTGAAATCGCCGTAAACCAGCTTCTCGTAGATGTCGTCGGTGAACACCCAGACGTCGGGATGGCGCAGCAGCACGTCGGCGATGGCGCGCAGCTCCTCGGCGCTATAGGCGGCGCCGGTCGGGTTGTTGGGACTGTTCAGCAGCAGCCACTTGGTGCGCGGCGTGATGGCGGCCTCCAGGTCCTCGGCCCGCATCTTGAAGCCGTTGTTCTGGCCGCAGGGTACGAAGACCGGGGTTCCGTCGGCGAGCGAGACGATGTCGGGGTAGCTGACCCAGCACGGCGTCGGGATGATCGCCTCGTCGCCGGCGTTCAGGGTGGCAACCATGGCGTTGAAGATCACCTGCTTGCCGCCGGTGGAGACGATGATCTCCTCCGGCTTGTAGTCGAGTCCGCTGTCTCGCTTGAACTTGGCGGCGACGGCCTGGCGCAGCGCCATCGTGCCGGCGACGTCGGTATACTTGGTGTCGCCCTGCTGAATCGCGCGGATCGCGGCCTGCTTGACGTTGTCCGGCGTGTCGAAGTCTGGCTCGCCGGCAGACAGGCTGATGATGTCCCGCCCGCCGGCCTTGAGCACCCGCGCCTTGCTGCTGATGGCGATGGTCTGGCTGGGGCTGATGCGGTCCAGGCGTTCGGCGATGAGGTCCATGGGAGGTCCGGCTGGGTTTGGGAAGGGCGGGACATTAGGGCCGGGGCGGAGGAGGGGCAACAGCGGGGATGCCGGGCTGGCTGACATGCTGGACACCGGGCGGGATGACGAGGGCAGCAGCCGGATCAGGGCTGGGGGTGTCAAGCCGGACCTCCCCGCCGGGGCAGCGCCGTGTCAAAGGGCCGGCGTCGTACCGACGCTTTCCAGAAGCCTGGTGCGGCTGGAACGCAGGAAGCGTTCCAGCCGCGCAGGACAGCTCCGGTCCTGTTGTGCCCAAACTGCCGGATGGTTGCTAGCTGCTGCCGATCAGGATGCCGAGCGCGAGCACGATCGCGCCGCCCAGCATGACCTTGGCGACGGCGGACACGGGTGGCGTGTCCATGTACTTCCACTGTATCCAGGCGATGGCCAGCAGCTCGAACAGCACCACCACCCCGGCCACGATCGTCGCCGTCCAGAAGTCCGGGATCAAATACGGCAGCGTATGGCCGATGCCGCCGGCGATGGTCATCAGCCCGCAGACCAGGCCGCGCAGGTAGGGGGTGCCGCGCCCCGACAGCTTGCCGTCATCGGCCAGCGCCTCGGCGAAGCCCATGGACACGCCGGCGCCGACCGATGCCGCAAGCCCCACCAGGAACGCATTCCAGGAGCTGTGCGTGGCGAACGCCGCCGCGAACACCGGCGCCAGCGTCGAAACCGAGCCGTCCATCAGCCCGACCAGGCCGGGCTGGATGATCTGCAGTACGAAGCGGCGGCGGGCGTCCGCGTCCTCCTTGACCCGGCCCTCGGTCGGCGGCGTGGTCTCGTCAATCTCGTCGGCGGTCCGCTCGTGCGCGGCTTCCGCCACGGCGAGGTCGCCGAGGACGTTGCGGATCGTCACGTCCAGGGTGCGGCTGGCAGCCTGGTGATAGAAGCGGCTGGCGTTGGCCTCCATCTGCCGGGCCTGGCGGCGCATGCCTTCCGGTCCCTGGAACTTCGCCAAGCCTGAGGGGCGCTCCTGCAGCAGGCCGCGCACGTCGGCGGCATCAATGTTCGGGATGGTCTCGCCGAACTTCGACTTGAACAGCTCGATCAACTGGTGGCGGTGGCCGGTTTCCTCTTGCGCCATCTCGGTGAACATCCGGGCGGTGTCGGGGTAGTCCGTGCGCAACGCCTCCGCGAACCCGGTGTAAGCCTGGCTGGCCTGCTCCTCGTTGTTGATGGCCAGCGCCAAGATTTCGGCGTCGCTCAGGTCCTCGATATGGCGGCCGCGCCGCATCCAATTGGTCGTCCTCTGCGTCGTCTCACTCATGGGGTCGTGCCCTTTCAGAAGGTGCTCTCGGTTATGGGCCTGGCTTGGCCGGTGTGAATGACCAGGCGTAGAACGCCGTACCTGCCGAGGCGTCGCCTTAGCCTAGCCGGTCTAGGCTCTCGCGCGCCGGCGGATAGTATGGTCGGATGCGGGGGTGCTGGCGCAAGCCGTGGCCGGGAGCTTGCAGCCCGGCACCGGCACCGTCCGCATGCCCAAACACCCAGGAGAGCGGCATGGCCCTGCGACGACGCACCTTGATGGCCACCAGCCTTGCCGCCCTGGCCCGGCCCGCCATCGCCCAGCCCGCCAGCACCCTGCGCTTCATCCCCGAGGGCGACGTGGCGGTGCTGGACCCGATCTGGACCACCGCCACCGTCACCCGCAACCACGGCTACATGGTGTTCGACACCCTGTATGGCCAGGACGCCACATTCCAGGTGCAGCCGCAGATGGTCGCCGGGCACACGATGGAGGCGGACGGCAAGCTGTGGCGCCTGACGCTGCGCGACGGCCTGCGGTTCCATGACGGGGAGCCTGTGCGGGCGCAGGATGCAGTGCCCTCCATACGCCGCTTCGCCGCGCGGGACGCCTTCGGCCGCGCGCTGATGGAGGCGACCGACGAGCTGTCCGCCGCCGACGACCGCACGATCCAGTTCCGGCTCAAGCGGCCGTTCCCGCTGCTGCCGGCGGCATTGGGCAAGACCGGCACCTCCATGCCGTGCATCATGCCGGAGCGCCTGGCCCGCACGGATGCCAACACTCAGGTCACCGAGATGGTCGGTAGCGGCCCCTACCGTTTCCTGCCCGGGGACCGCGTGCCGGGGTCGCTGGTGGCCTATGAGCGGTTCGGGGCCTACGTTCCGCGCCCGGATGGCCCTGCCACCTTCACCGCCGGGCCGAAGCGCGCCGGGTTCGACCGGGTGGAGTGGCAGGTGATCCCCGACGCCGGCACCGCCGCGAGCGCGCTGGCCAACGGCGAGGTGGACTGGTGGCAAAGCCCGGTGCCGGACCTGCAAGCGATGCTGCGCCGCAAGCCAGGCATACGCATCGAGGTGCTGGACCCCGGCGGCGGCCTGGGCTGCCTGCGCTTCAACCACCTGTTCCCGCCGTTCAACAACCTTGCAGTCCGGCAGGCGCTGCTGGGCGCGGTCGACCAGGCGGAGGTGATGCGCGCCGTGGCCGGGGATGACCGGGCGCTGTGGCGGGACCACGTCGGCGTGTTCAGCCCCGGCACGCCGATGGCGACCGACGCCGGCACAGATGCCGTGGTGGGCAAGCCGGATTTCCCGGCGGTCCGCCGCGCCCTGGCCGCCGCGGGCTATGCCGGGGAGAAGGTCGTCTTCCTGGACCCGACCGACTACCCAACCACCCACGCCATGGCGCTGGTGATGGCGGACGCCTTCCAGCAATGCGGCCTGAACGTGGACCTGGTGAGCACCGACTGGGGCACGCTGGTGCAGCGGCGCAGCAGCCGCAAGCCGCCGGCGGACGGCGGGTGGAACGTGTTCCTCACCTACTTGAACGGCACCAACAACTTCGATCCGGCCAGCCAGCTCGGCCTGCGCGGCAACGGCGACGGCGCCTGGTTCGGTTGGCCCAGCGCCCCGCGGCTGGAGGCGCTGCGGGCGGAGTGGTTCGAGGCGCCGGACCTTGCCTCGCAACAGCGCATCTGCGCCGAGATCCAGCGGCAGTTCTTCGTGGACGTGCCCTATTTGCCGTTGGGCGCCTATTACGACGCGACCGCGACGCGGCGGCTAGGGGGCGTGCGGATGGGGTTCCCGCAATTTTATGACGTGCAGCGGGCGTGAGGCCGGAAACACGGCAATCGCGCTGGCGGCAAGGCTGCCGGCTTTGCGGCCGGCGGTGCAATCCCAGCGGAGCCTTGACGGCGCAGGAGGCCGCCGCATCGGACCCGGACCCAGCGCGTCATGGGGAAGGGAGGTCCAAGCGCCATCCGGTAGGCGACGGCATCAGGGCCGCTTCGGTCCAGGTAAAACAGCGGGCGGACCCTGGGTGGCTATGCGTCCACACCAGCGGACGGCAGGCCTGACGAGATTATGGCTTTGTGCCTGGCTCAATTTTGTGTTGTTATCGCATTGAAATGGTCGCCCCACATCGCCGCCTCTGCCTCGCCCTGCCGGTATTGGCGCTTACAGCATGCGGGGCCGAGCTGCTGCCGACGCCTCGGACCGGGCAGGCGGACGCCAAGTTCGAGCCGGCTCCCATGCCCCATGCGCCCTATGCACGTCGGGGCAGCACTCTGGGCGCGCTTGAGATGCCGATCCCGCCCAAGATGCCATTGGGCACCGGGGCCGTGCCCGTGAGCAGCAGTGTCTTCCGCGGGTCCATCGTCACTGGGGTGAGGCAGAGTTTTTAGGTGCCCGCACGTCGCTGTCCGCTTCGCTGCATCCGGGCGGATGCGTCCCAGATCGGGCGGATGCTGGCTTCGCGATGACCTGCAGACCCTGGCCGACCGCTCGAGCGTCGCACGTTCGCGGTCGCCTGTTCGAGGCGCCCTACACCGGGTCCAGCGTCCAAGGCGCTGACGGGATGTTCCCGGGTGCCAAGGTGGACGCGCTGATCGGCCTGCTGAAGGAGGCCGGAGTGGGGGCGGCCTGACGCGCGCCTCCGGTCCAGGCCCCGCTTGACCGGCCGGGAACATGGGTACGGCGCCGGATGCCCCGGAGCTGTTCCCCCTGCCCCGCCACCCAGTGTTTCTGGTTTCCTACCAAGCGGCCGGGCGCCTTCCGGCAACTTCGAGATGGGACCGCTGATGCAGGCGCGGCAGCCAGGCTGCACGGCCCGGCGGTCAGCCGTGGCCCGCCCCGGCCCGAAATGACCACAGGGCCGCCAAGCCTCCGCCGCAATCGGCCGCTTTATTCATACGGGCGGCGCAAGAGCGCCGATGTCGGGACCAGGAGATGAACATGCGTGCAGTGACGGCGGCCCTAGCAGTCATGGGGATGTTCGGCGTCATCGCCGCCAGCGCCCCGGCCCGGGCGGAAGGCGGCTTCGACGACGGCTGGCACCGCCATGAGTGGCGGGAACATGAAGGGCGGGAGCACGAGTGGCGCGAGCAGCGCTGGCGTGACCACGAGGCGCGCGAGCACGAATGGCGCGAGCATGAGCTGCGCGAGCGGGATCGGCGGGCGTATGCGCCTCCGGCTTATTACGCTCCCCCGTCGGCGTACTATGCCTCGCCACCGGCCTACTATGCCCCACCGCCGGCCTATTACGTCCCGCCGCCCCGCGCCTACTACGCTCCACCGCCGGTAGTCACGGCGCCGGGGGTGTCCATAGGCTTCGGCTTCCGCTGACGCATGGCTGCGGCAGGCACGGGTTCCTGAGTGGCGGCTGGCGTGCAGAAACAATGCCCGGAGCTTGATTGATGCGCCTTCGCACCGGTCATCCTCCGGGCTAGTGATCTTTCCTCCAACCGCGCTGCTGGTGCCGACCGCCTTTTCCCACCTTTTCCCTCATGGCGAGGAACGCGGCGACGCGGTAGATCATGGGCGGCGAAATCCGCTCCAGAATCGCTGCGAGGGTCAGGCCATGACGGAACAGGGTCCATTTGAACGGCTGCGCGACGGCGCCGGGCCGCTGTGGACGGAGTTCACCGGCCATTCCTTTGTGCGTGGCCTCGGCGACGGGACGCTGCCCACCCCGGCGTTCCGGCGATACTTGACGCAGGATTATCTGTTCCTGATCCAGTTCGCCCGCGCCTATGCCCTGGCCGGCTACAAGGCGCAGCGCCTGGCGGACCTGCGGGCGGCCTCCGACGGGTATGCCGCGATCCTGGGCGAGCTGCCGCTGCATGTTGCCTTCTGCGCGGGATGGGGGTTGGACGAGGCTGGCATGGCCGCCGAGCCGGAGGCGCTCGAAACCGTCGCCTACACCCGCTTCGTGCTGGACTGCGGTGCTGCCGGCGACCTGCTCGACCTGTATGCGGCGCTGGCGCCCTGCGTGCTTGGATACGCCGATATCGGGACGCAGCTTGCGGGGCGGCTGGCGCCGGGCAACCCTTATGCGCCGTGGATCGAAACCTATGCTGGGCCGGAGTATCAGGCGGCTGCCGCTGCGACGCGGACAATGCTCGCCCGGCTCTGGGCCGAGCGCGGGGGCGACGCGCGTGCGGCGGCCCTGCAAGCGACGTTCAGCACCACCGTCCGCCTTGAAACCGCGTTTTGGAGCATGGGTTGGCGGGAGGCCGGGGAGGGCCGGGGTTGAGCCTGTTCTCACGGGCATGGGCGGCGCGCTGGCACGCCGGCGGGCGCGGGCCGTGGCGGTCACGACGCGCGGGCGCAACGCTTGGGCACGTTTTAGTCGAATCCCGGCACAGGGCGAAGGGACCTGAACCTCCAAGCGCCTGCTGGCAAGCAGGACGGTCAAACCCGGTTGGGCACGGACTTGCAGTGCAAGCCGCCTCAGGTGTGACGGGATTCAGCCCGGCCCACTCGCCCCTGCATCCACCACGCCCCGCCCAACGCTAGCGATACCACCAGCAGGATCACCGTCGCCAAAGCGTTCAGCTCCGGCGTCACTCCCAGGCGCAGGGCGGAGAACACCACCATCGGCAAGGTCGTCGCTCCCGGCCCGGACACGAAGGTCGCTACTACCAGGTCGTCCAGCGACAAGGTGAAGGCTAGCAGCCAGCCGGACAGCAGCGCCGGGGCCAGCAGCGGCAGGGTGACCAGGAAGAACGCCTTCAAGGGCGAGGCGCCGAGGTCCATGGCCGCATCCTCCAGCTCGGTGCCGGCGTCCGCCAGCCGCGCCTCGATCACGACGGCGACGTAGGACAGGCTGACGGACACGTGGGCCAGCATAATGGTCAGCGCCCCGCGCCCTTTGGGCCAGCCCAGCGTCTGCTCCATCTGCACGAAAAGCAGCAGCAGTGACAGGCCGACCAGCACGTCCGGCAGCACCAGCCGCGCGGATAGCAGCGCGGCGAAGGCTCCGCGCCCGGCAAACCGCCCGAACCTCGCCAGGGCCAGCCCGGCCAAGGTGCCTAGCACCGTGGCTCCGGTCGCCGAGAGAGCCGCCACGCGCAGGGACAGGCCGGCGGCCTCGATCAGCTTGTCGTCTTGCCATAACGCGGCATACCAGCGCAGGGAAAAGCCGCTCAGCACGGTGGTGAGGCGTGACGGGTTGAAGCTGGTGGCGACCAGCAGCAGCACGGGGATGTAAAGGAAGGCGTAGCCGGTGATAAGGCACGCGGTCAGGAACCGGCCGCGCTTCATGGCGCCCTGCTGGTGGCCGCGGCGTTCCGGCATTCCCGAAACCTGTCGCACGAGTGGTGACTGCTCCCTCTCCCTCCGGGAGACGGTTGGGGTGAGGGAGGACACAAGCACGGACCCAGGCTCCATACGGACCGGTCCTGTTCCAGGCAAGAACGGCGCTTGCAGTTTCCCTCACCCCAACCCTCTCCCGGAGGGAGAGGGAGCAGGCAAAGGCGTCGTGTCCCTGGGTGGAGGCGGCGGGTCATCCGCCTCATCCCCGTGTCCGCAGCAGCACCATCGGCACCAGCAGCACCAGCAGCAAGGCGTTGGCGACGGTGGCGGCCATCGGCCAGTCGCGGTTGCTGAAGAACTCGTTCCATAGCGCGCGGCCGATGGTCTGTGCGCTGGGGCCGCCCAGCAGCTCGGGGATGACGTATTCGCCCACTGCCGGGATGAATACCAGCGCCAGCCCGGCTGCGATGCCCGGCAGGGATTGCGGCAGCGTCACCGTCAGGAACGCCACCCAGGGCGTCGCGCCGAGGTCCGCCGCGGCTTCCTCCAGCGCCGGGTCGCGGCGGGACAGGCGGGCATAGAGCGGCAGGATCATGAAAGGCAGGTAGGCGTAGGTGATGCCGATATACATCGCCGTATTGGTGTAGAGCAGCCGCGCCGCCGGCAGGCCCAGGGAGGTCAGCAGCAGGTCTACCCAGCCTCCGTCCCGCAGCAGCCCGATCCAGGCGGTGACGCGCAGCAGGAAGCCGGTCCAGAACGGCAGCATCACCAACAGCAGCAAGGCAGAGCGCCAACGGTCCGGCGCACGGGCGATGGCGAGCGCCATCGGGTAGCCCAGCAGCAGGCACGCCACCGACGACACGCCCGCGACTGCCAGGCTTTTCAGCCCGGCATCGAGGTAGAAGCGGTCCTCGGTCAGGGTGGCGTAGTTGGCCGGGTCCGGGGACACGCCGAGCGGGGTGTAGGGCGGGACGCCGGGGACGCTGGTGGAGAACGAGAGCAATGCCACGATCAGGACGGGCAGCGCCACGGACAGCAGCAGCCAGGCCCAGATGGGGAGTAGGACGAGGAGGCGGTTCATGCTGGAGCTTTAAGGCTCCCCCTCCCTCTGGGAGAGGGTTGGGGTGAGGGAAACGGCAGGGGTCGTGCCCGACCAACTTGGGGCTGGTCCGGTATTATGGAGCAATCACACCTCACGGCTTCGTGACGGTGGTGCCGTCGTGAAAACCGTCGGACTGTCGATCCACTTTGAGGCCAGTGACCTGTTTATTCTGGCCCACATTGAAAATCTCGGCTCCGTGGCCGAGGCGGAGAAGGTGTTGGCCGCCCAACCGGCTCTTGCCTTCGATGATGAGTGGATATCGGTGCTCTGTCGCGGTCAAGCGCCGCGTAGGCTCTGCCCAACTGTCGGTGATGAGTGCGGGCGCTGGCCCGCCAGCGCGGACCGGAACTCTCCCGAGGACTACCGGAGCGCGCAAACCTCAATTCCGGAGATCAGGGCAGCAATCACGGCGGAGCATGTCTTTCAGCCGACTTGGTTCGGCATAGTAGAATACGAGAAGGATGCCGAGGGGCGTTTCAAAGACATCATCCGCTCAGTATTGGGTGATATCGGCACACCTGGGTGCTGCTGATAACATCAAGCGACACGTCAGCACACCGCACCAGCCACTTCTTTTCAGGTTCCCGGAAACTGCCCAGTGTCGGCACGCCGCAGACCAAGATGTTGCGCTCGCGGGCAATCCTGCGCGCAACCCCTTCGTCCGCGACGTAGAGGATTGGCCGGATAGCGAAAGGACTTTCCCCTTCGACGGTGCACCGAACTGCACGTGCCCTGACTTGCCAATGACCAAATTTTGTAGGCGTGATCCGGTCCCCTGCGATCTCCACGGCCAGCGATACAGGACGGTCCTTTCCCGGTCTCCTGCGGAACTGCCCGTGCGATAGTAAATATTGGTAGAGCTGAGTGTAGTTGTCACGGTCAAAGAAGTAATCCTCCCAGGCGATATTCCGGGCACCGTACTTGAGTCTGATCCACGCCGCCAACTCGGGATGCTCTTGCACCCTGCTAATGAGCGACAGAACCGCCTTCGCCACGCGGAGGTATGGTTTCAGGAGCCGTGAGGATCGAACGTAATCGGTTCCTATGCGTACATGTGCGCCCGCCAGTGCATCGGCCGCCATAGTGCACCATCCCCAGGGCTGTTCAACGCTTCCGAATGACGGTGAGTGAGAGCAGGTTTTTGATGCCTGCGAGACCGGCGCGGTAGCGGTCCTGGCTGAGCGTGTCGGTCTGGTTGGCCTTGAGAATGTTGAAGGCA
>JAABUT010001123.1_pt1 | contig 32796 bp, 28 predicted proteins | sample 5559281 | NCBI WGS metagenome assembly JAABUT01 (sample SAMN10711880, study PRJNA513359) | rock metagenome | isolation source: Antarctica rocks | place: Antarctica: Victoria Land, Ricker Hills nord | collected 2016-01-04 | reverse complement strand
CTCGTGACGCCGGGTCCGGCGTCCTACTTCCTTGGAAGTGGCATGGTCGGCGCGGTGTCGGTGGGTGCGCTGCGCTCGCTGTATCCAGTCGTTACTGGGCCGCCTCGTCGAGGGTGTCCATCAGCTCGTCAAGGGCACCAAGCGCGGTGTCGAGCGCGTCGGCCGCGGCCTCGGCTTGCTGACCCCGTTCTGTGCCCTGCAAGCTCTCGGGCAGGTTGTCGAACGCTTCACGTTCTGCGTCTGTCAGCTCGTCGAGTTCGTCATGGAGTTCACTCAGTCGATCGCGCAGACGGCTGATTCTCTGTCGACGGTCCTTATTCATCGTCTGTCCCCGGCAGCAGCTCTCAATCGGAGAGCAGGGCGTGCGCGCCCTGCCGGGAGATCCGCAGCGCCGCACCGATCGCGGTGACTGGTCGTCCCTCGGCGCGGGCCGCGCGGGCAAGTGCGCGGCGCTGCTGGAGGAGTTGCAGGCGCTCTGTCTCGACCTGCTCCAGCGCGTCGGCGAGCAGGGTCAGCGAGGTCAGTGTGGTCGCCGGCTCGGGTGTGGTCACGACCGGTCGTCGTCGGTGCCGGTGGGGCTGGGCGCGGACGCTCGGTGCCGGGCGCCCTCCTGGGCCAGGAGGCTGAGGGGGACATCGCGCTGGAGACGTGCTGCGCTAGCGTTCGACCAACCCTGTCGGTGCCAGCGCCCGTCGAACTCGACGCGGTAGTAGACGGCGTCGTCGGCGGCCTGCACTCGGTCGCGATGCCACTCGTCGTTGTGCATGACGATGGTGAGGCCGAGTCCGGCGGCAACAACGGGCCACTGTGCTTCGGCGGCCTCCAGCTCGGTGGTGATGACGTGCTCGTCGGTGATGGTGATCATGGCTGGCTCCTTGGCTATCGGGTCGGTGTGTTCGTCCCTCCTCAGAGAAGTATGTCACCCCCCCATGACACATGTCAACCCCCTATTACACGAGACACCTTTCGGGACGCGCGAACGCGGGTCAGACCGGGACCCTCCCGCCGCAAGGCGAGAGTGCAACATGAGCGCTATCCAGCACTCAGTTGCAACGGCGCGCACGCCCTGCTCTCGGACTGACAAATCCCAGATTCACCCCCAGCGGGGGCATCGGCTTCGCCGCCCCGCGCCTGCTCCACCATGTACTGCGCTGCGCGGGCCTCAGCCGGGTGGTGGGCGGCCGAGGATCTGTTGGTAGGCGGTGATCCAGTCGGTGGCGATCATGTGCTGGGCGGCGGTGAGGGTGATGCGGCGCGCGCAGAGAAGGTCGTGCAGTGCGCCCTCGAGTTTGTCCTTGGGGTTCGGGGAGGGTCCCGGCTGTGGCCAGAGGTTCGCCGCACTGTTGGGAGTGCCCCCCAACCCGAGCGGCACGAGGTGGTCGAGCTCGTACGCCGCGGGCCCGTCGCTCTGCCCGTAGGCGGCCTGCGCTAGACGTTTCTCACTGTTGGTGACGCTCGTCGGTGGCCGGACGGTGGAGGTGTAGCCGCCGCGTCGGCATACCGTGCTCTCAACTGTGGCGTCCGTGACATGAGGGTCGATGGCCCCGGGGGTACAGGCCGGGTCCGGTAGGACACCGTTGGCCACTTGCCGTGCGTGGCAGCTTCCCGCGGCAGGGAAAGGTTGCACCGCATTGTGCGGCGGGTCGGTAGCCAGCAGGCCGCCCTGGGGTGAGACAGAGGTGGATGCCGCCACTCCTGTGGTCGTGGTCGTGGGCGCGGCGGTGGTGTTCATCGGCGGGCCGGTTGCGCCGCAGCCAGCGGGGAACACGGTCAGGGCCGCGAACACGGCCGCCAGGCGGACGCGTACCCCGGTAGACACTGAGCCGTGGTTCACAAGGCGGCCCGGCCGCCCGCTGCGTCGTGGTAATCGGGGGCGTAGGTCTCCTGCGCCTCGATCCTGCGCTTGTAGAACTCCCACGCGGCCTGCTTGCTGACGCCGAGCGCGGCACCGACCTCGGCCCACTCCGCACCGTCCTCCCGTGCGGCCTGCATGACGTGCCAGCGGCGGCTCGTGAGCAGGTCGACCAGCCGCGCGTTCGCGGCCAGGGCCTGCAGCGCGGACACCGCCGGCGCCCTCGCGGCCGCGTCGTCGACCGCCCGCAACTGCTCCGCATCGGCGCCCTGCGCGCGGAGCTTCTGCCCTGCGCGCTCCCACATGCGCAGCTCGTTGAACTGATTCCAAGTCTCGAAAGACTCCCGCTCATCGGGGGGCAACCGCTTCTCATCCATACAGTCAGGCTACCTTGACCAGCCTTCCCCGTCAAGACGACTTCACCACGATGTCTGGGCGTGGTGCAGCCGGTCGGTGGCGGCGCGTTGCGCTTTTCCGATGCTCAGCAGGTGCTCGAACAACAGGTCTTGGGGTAGCTGTTCGGCGGCGTCGGCCATGGACTGCGCCGCGCGGTGAAACCCGCGACGGTAGGCGGCAGAGAGCACGGCCACCGCGTAGTGCCCCACCGTTTCCGGGACGGCACCGGCGACGGTGACCTCCGACAGTGCCCGGGTGAGTCGAGCACCGCGATTCCCACCGGTACGCCCGGACTGGGTGAGGGTGGCGGCGATGCTCCCCGGATCATGCGGTGCCCCGGTCTGAACCTGGGCGGCGATCACCTCGAACAGCTCACCGTAAACAACCCTGTCGAAGTCGGTGCTGCGCAACAAGTCGCTCACGTGCCCGGCAACACCGGGCGCCGACCACAGCAACGCACACAGGCACAGGGCTTCGACATCGGTTCGCGGGTCATCGAGGAGGTCCCCGACCTCGATCGGCTCGTCACCGCCGCCTTCGTGCGTGGCGCCCTCGTAGGTGCCTTCGGTGTTCATCCCCGCCTCCCCCGCGCCACGTCTGCCCGCGAGAAGGTCGCTGAACTCATGGTGTGGCTCGGCCCCTGTTGGCGGCCGGTCTCCTCGCCCACACCGCCCGCCGTGGTATCCGGGTGGGTCTCCGGTACGTCGCATTCCGGTCCCGACTCCCCCGCAGCGCCACCCGCAGATTGCATGGGCACGGCCGCGCTGTAGGGCTTGTGCTGACAGAAACACGCCCGGGCGGGTCCCGTCCTGCCCCCCAGGGCGTCCTCGCACACTGCCGCGTTGTGGGGCATCCGGCATGGCTGGCAGATCGGCATGGTCGTCTCCTTCGGTGCCGGTGGTGTTCGACTACCCCTACCCTAGTCGAACTAGTCAATCAATGCTAGTTGATGAAGCGCACCATTACGTGTCGTTTTCCCACTACGAGCACTGTTCATTGTGGTTGGGGTTGCGGTACTTGCGTTTGCTACTACCGCCCGGGTGGTGGGCTCATCCTCGCGGGGGTTTGTTGGGTAGTCGGGCGGGTGCGGGGGGCAGCTGATGGCTGCCGTACCGCTTACGGGTTTCGTTGATGGCGGCGCGGACGGCTTCGGCGACGAACTCGGTGCGGCTGGTCATCCGGGCCAGGGTTTTGCGGTCGGCCACGATAGCGGCCTCCATCGCCGCCACGGTGGCCTGCGCCACGGTGAAGCTGCGGGACGCTCCCCTGCCGTCCTTGGGTTCGGGTCCGAGCGTGCGGGCGAGGGTGGCGCGGCGTTCCGGGGACAGGCGGGCGTGTTTGTCGATGACCCGGTTGATCCAGTGGGCGAACCCGCTGGGGGCCTCGGGTGCGGTGTCCAGGTCCACGAGGTAGGCGCTTTTCGCGGTCTCGAAGGTGCCCAGTTGCCAGTAGGTGCCCAGCCGGGTGGTGGCCCCTGCGTCGGTGGCCGTGGCGGGGTGGGTCAGCTTCCCGGTGATGGCTTGGGTTTCCCGGTCGTACAGGCTTCGGCGTTTGGTGCTCACTGGGCCGCTTTCTTGGTCTGGTAGATGCTGGCCAGCGCCGCCCGGTAGTCCTGGGCGACGGCTGAGGAGGGTCGGTAGACGCTGATGGTCTGTCCTGCGGTGTAGGAGTCGCGCACGGCGACCGCCTCCCGGATCGGGCTGGTGACCTGCCCGGGGTAGGTCGTGGCCAGCATTTCCAGGACTTCCCGATCCAGGGTGCGCCGGGCGTCGTAGCGGGTGGGCACGATCCAGTGGATACGCAGTCCCGGTCGCACCCTTTTCTCCAGGGTGTGGGCGATGACGCCGGCCAGGCGGCCCACCTGGTCGTAGGACTCCACCGCCGCCGAGACCGGCGCGATCACGACGTCCGCGGCGGCGAGCCCGGCGAGGGTGAGCCCGGTCAGGCTTGGTGGGGTGTCGATCACCACGTCGTCGTAGTGCTCGCGCACTGTGGGGAGGTGATCGCGCAGGCTGGTCACCAGATCCGGTGGTGGTGTCGCCTCCACGGCCGAGAGGTCGTGGGTTCCCACCAGCACGCTCACCCCGGCCGCGGTGGGTGCTGGGACGGCGGCCTCGTCGGCGTCGGCCTCCCCCATCAGCACGTCGGCGGTGGCCGCCCCGATTTCCGTGTCGTGGGTGATGCCCAGTCGGGTGGTCAGGTTGCCCTGTTGGTCCAGGTCGATGGCCAGCACCCGCCTGCCCTGCTGGGCCAGGTAGTGCGCCAGCTCGGCGGCGGTAGTGGTCTTGGTGCTGCCCCCCTTGGGGAGAGCGACGGTGTACACAGTCACTGGATGTTTCCTTTGCTGGTTCTGGTTACCCGCAATTCCACTCCGGGTGTCCGTCCCACCGGACCTCGGTGGCTCCGGCGTAGCCGCACCCGAAGTCCCCGAGCGGGGCGTAACACACCTCCTCGCTGCCCTCGTCCTCGACGTTGCACGCCGCGACCCCGCTGTAGTAGAGGGTGCCGTCGTCGTCGTACAGGCGGAAGCGGTGTCCCCGCCCCGGCGTGTCGAGCGCTTCCAGGAGGGCTGCCGGGGCGTTGACGGGTCCCGAGATGCCCTCGGCGTTGCTCGCCGGGTTCGGGTCGGTGTGATCGTGGGTGATGATCCACGCGTAGACCGCGCTCACCTCATCGCTGCCCGGGTTCTGGTGCTGCACTGCGGTCATGTCGGTGTCCTTTCCGGTACTTGAGTTGATACTCCGAGTCTAGTCGAGCTGTTCAATAAAGGCTAGGTGTTCACTCGACGGTTTCTCGTTGTTTTGGCAGGTAGTTGCCTGTTCGGTGTTGCGTGTCTGTGCAGTTGAAGCTGCGGCGGCTTTAGGAGCTGGTAGTGGCCAGGAGTTCGAGCAGGTCTTCGGGCTCGTCGTGATCCAGTCCGAGCGCTGTGCTCAGCAGTCGGTCGCGCTGCTCGCGCAGCGCGGCGGCCTCGATGACCCAAGGCTGGTACACGTCGCGGTGCCAGGCTGCCCAGACCCATTCGGGTTCAGCGCGCAGCCAGGGCGGTGATTCCACCTGGTGGTGCCGTGTCCGCGCGTCTACGTCGCGCAGTGCTTCGCGCACCGGTCGGCTGATCGTGTCGGCGTAGGCGTGCAGCGCGGTCCAGGCGATGGTGAACCCCGCGTCCCGGGGGGTGGGGGTGCCCACCCGGATGCCGCGCGGCCCGCACTGGTAGCCGGTTCCGGGCGGCCAGGTGCCGCCGAGTTGGGTGCCGCCCTGCATGGAGCACCGCAGGTGGGGGATCGCGGTGTCCGGGCTGTGCAGGCATCCGGAGATGGGCCAGCCGCCGATGTCGGCCAGGGCTTGGCGGTGCTCTCGCGTCAGGGTGCTCATGGTGGTGGCGGCCTCGCTCGTCGTGGTGGCTGTGCTGGTACTCCTAGTCTAGTCGATCTGTTCATTCAATGCTATACTTCTGTTGGGTTATTTTGGCGCCAGCTCTACAGGTCAACATCTGTTCATAGTTGCGCTTTAAGGTGAACGGTGTCTACATGAGATGGGCCTAAGCGGTTGATTTCGCTGCCGACCATGCCGGGCTGGGTGGGGTGGTCTCATCGTCGGCGGGTGCCGTCTCGACCTGGGCGCCCGGCAGGGGGGCAAGCAACGTCCTACCGCTTGCGGCCCTGGTGGGGGTTCAGGTAGGCATCAGCCCTGTTCGTCGATGAGACCACCCCGCTTTCACCAGCCACACCACACCCACCGCAACCCCACCTGAGTACCCCTCATCCCCGGTGTCATCAGAGGCGGCGGGGGTCCGGGGCTGCCGAAGGCCCCGGGTCGTACCCCGAGGAACACCCCCAGGTGCGAGACCCGCCCCACCTGCCACGTGGAGCACTCGGTCACCCCGGGTCCACTGCGGGTTCAGTGGTGCGCTGTTGTGGTCGGTACCGGGTTCTAGGCTGCGGCCTATGACCGAGCTGGAGCCCGGAAACCGACAGGGGAGCGGCCGGCGGTGGAGGCTGCGGTGGTCCCGAGATCGACGCTGGGTTGTCGGGGTGGTCGTTGTGGTCGTGGGCCTGGCGGCGGCCGTTGAGGGCGCCCGCCGGTTCAATGTCGGGTTGAACCCCGACGGGACTGGGACGAGCACCGCACCGGGCTACGTCTTCCTCGTTTTGGTGGGCTACGCCCTGGTCGTGGTCGGTGTGCTGGTGTTCCTGCGCGGGTTGTGGTGGCGGTGGCGGACCTGGCCGCAGGCTCAACAGGCCCGGGCCGACGCCCGAGTGCTCTACGAGTTGCTGCGGTCCGACGTTGAGCTGACTCCGCTGCACGCGGGAGCCGCGGTGCTGCGCCCGGGCGAGACCGCGCACTTGGCGCTGCCGCTGCAGTACAGCCGCCTTACGTCGGCCGGCGACGGCAGCTACAGCCACATCACCGCTTTCGGAACAGGGTCGATCGGCATCGGAGTCATGGCCGGGTCGATGATCGGCAACTCACGCCGGAGGGCCGCGGCCGCGGCGGCGGCCCAACGGTGTTGGCGAGAGCACCAGGTTGTGCGCGCGACGGTGACCGATCAACGGATCATTTGCCCGACCCAGCACGGCCACCTCAGCTTCTACTGGTCGGCGGTGACCGCGTTCTTCCCGGACGTGCCCGGTTGTGCGGTGATTCTGGAGTTTGACGGAGCTGTCCCGCTGCGTCTGGCTGGTCGCGGCGCCGAGCTGCTCGCGGTCTACGCGACCCGCCGACTCCGGCCCGCGCACGAGTTCAACACTTCGCCGTATCTGGCCCAACTGCGTTGAATGGGTGTCACCGCGGCCCCGGATCTCTTGCGGCCGCGGCGGCCCCGCGGTGTTTGTTGAGGATGGCGCGGACTTGGGCGCGCCCGGGCCCGTTGAGGGCGGCTCGTCCGGCCTTGCGGGCGGTGGCGGCGGCGGCGAGTTGGGCGGGGACCGCGGCGATGCGCTCGGCCGCGGCCTGGGCTTCGGCGGCGGCGTGGGCGTCGCGCCACACGGTGGGTCGCTCGCCGATGTCGGCGCGGTGCAGCAGCGCCAGCAGATATTTCACGGGGTTGCGTGGTGTGTCATAGACCCGGAACCCGGTGGCGGCGGTGTCGTGGAGGTGTTGGATGAGGTCGCGGTCGGTCCACCCGGCCCGAGCCCAGCGTGTCAGCCCCGCTGCGTAGGCGTGCGGGGAGTACCTCCTGATCCACCCGGGGCACTCCGGATGGGCTCGCAGCGCCTTGCTCAGCGCCAAACCGACCCCGCCAGCCGCGCCCGCACCCTCCCGAACCTGTTTCCTTGTCGATGCGCGGCGCGGAGCGCCGTCCACTGATCCCGAAGGGTGCTTTGCGTCGGTAGAAACCAGCCTCTCTCCGAGAGAGGGGGTAGGAACAAGACCACTACGTGGAGGGGTGCCATCTGGTGGTTGACCTGCGGCGATGCGCACCGGGTTATCCACAGGGTGGGTGTTGGTGTGGTGCAGGGCGTAGACGGCGGTCCAACCGCGGTTCTTGTCGCCGCGTTCGGCGGAGTCCAGGCGCTCCAGGAGGGTTCGTTGGCGACCTGCCTGGACTTCGGTGGCGAGGTCGACGAGGCGGAGGAAGGTTCGGGCCCGGGTGATGGTGCGTTCGCCGAGACCGGTGGTCGCGGTCATACCGCGCTGAGCACCGGTGGTGCCGACGAGCGGCCAGCTGTTGCGGCCAGTGGTGAAGTCGGCGCCCGCGGCGTGGTCGAGGGCCACCACAAGGACAGCGCGCAGCGAGATACCGCCACCGGTGGTGGCCACGAGCTGGTGGCGCACCAGCAGGTAATGCCTGCGGTAGACCCGCTCGACATGGGCTAGCCAGCGCTGCGCGGACCACCAACACGGCACCCCCGCATACGCCCCCGGCGATACCGGTCGGCGCAGCACCGGCCGCGGTGGCACCGGACCGTGAGCGTCGCGCCGGCCCGGGGGTCGCGAGGCACCAGCCGCCCCGCGGGGCGGGCGTTTCCCCCGCTCAGCGACACGCGGGGGAGATAGAGGTAGAACTCTTTCAGGGTAGGAGGTACCCTGAGACAAGGCGTCCAAGCCAAGTCCCTTCGGGGAAGAGCACCAAGTCGTCGAGCGTCAACTCGTCGGCCCTAGTCGAAGAGTCCGAGCCCGCCCTTCCCGGGGCGGGTTTCGGCGTTCTAGGGGCTACCTGGTGCGATGTGGAGTTATGAGTGCGGCTGCGCCGCTCACATCACGCGCTGTCTGGCAGCACCTCCTGTTCAGGCGCGGGCAGCAGGGGAAGGCCCCGCCGCAGAGCTTCCTCGATGACCCACCACTGGTGCACCCCGCGCTCGGCAGTGACCTGCCTGACGGTTGCCAGTAGCTGGGGATCGAGTTCTACGAACACCGCCTCTCGCGCGCGGCGGCGCGGCTTCCTGGGGGCCATATACATAGAACTACACGGGTTGCTGCCGCGTTGGTGGGATGACACGCCGACTATAATCTAATCCGATACGTGGAGGTGGGTGCGTTCACCGTTGGTTTACGCAGAGTTACGATTCAGTCACTCCGTCTACGGAGTGCTCCCGTAGAGTTCGCCGGGCGGCGGGGGAGAGGAGCGGGGTGAACAACAGGGTTGAGGCATCAGTAAGTCAAATTCTCAACGAACGCTCTCGAGATGCGGCTTCTTCTATGGAAGGCGTGGTGGATGCGGTCGCCCAAGTGTGCGGCTGCCGATCAGTGTTGGCGCGTGCTGTAGCAAACGTCGCCGAGATGTTGCTCACTCGGACTAGGGCGGATCACCTGCTGGGCGCGAGCGAACCAGAGCGTAAGCCTGCTCTACCGATCCGACAGGTACATGAAGTGGGCGGGCTAGCCGTTGTGCTACCTCCTCAGTCAGCCGCACTTCACCTCGTTCCAAAGCGGAAAGGTGCGCTGTTGAGATTCCCGCCTCCCTCGCCAGCTCGGGTTGCATCAACCCAGCGAGGACCCGCAGGTCGCCTAGATACCGGCGAGTTGGGTCGACCTGCACAAGCCCTGAGATCGGTTGCCCCAGGGCACGAGCAATCTGCGCGAGGCTGTCTACCTGCGGTTTCGTCCTACCTGTCTCCCAGTTCCCAACGGTCGCTGGGGTGACGCCGATGACCCGCGCTAGATCGCCTCGCGACATCTTCGCCGCCTGGCGTGCCGCTGCCAGCGTCTCAGGGGCGAAGCCGCGCATGACGCGCCTCGTCACTGTCGTTGTCCGCGCGAATCGCCCACGATTCACCATGATTACGTCCTCAGTAGGTTGACGTCACGGGCTATCATAATAGAATATCTGCATAGGGAGCAGAGCGATGGAAGAAGCGTGTCGAGGGGACTGTCGGCGCACCCGCTGGCGGCGGAGTGCCGGGCGAGATCAAGACCGGAGGTGATGTCGTGACCAGCGATAACAACAATCGGGTGGCGCGTCGGGGGCCGTCGTGGGCTCCGTCCGCGGCGGCGGAGACGCAACCACCGGGCCTTCCCGGGGCGCGGCCGCCGGGGCAACCACTGCCGGTGAGTGCGGAGCGGGTTGATGCAGAGCGGGCACCGCTGCGGGTTGCGGAGTCCGGTGCCCGATCGCAGCCGTCGCCCACGGACAGCGGACCCGAGTCACCGCCTCCTCCACCGGCACCGCAGCCTGCCGATGAGGCCGCTCGCGAGGTGGGGGCGGTTCAGTCCGACCCCGCCCCTGATGCACTACCGCCAGCATTCCCTGCACCGCCGCCGGGTCCGCGCCATCACGGGGAGATCGGGCGTGAGGTGCTGCGCCGTCCGGCGAAGCAGTCACCGCGTTCGGGGTGGCGGTGGTTGGTGTGGGTGCTGACGTTTGGGTTGGTGAATCTGGGGGAGTCCTCGGCGGATGCGCGCCGGGCGCAGTTGGTGGCGCGGGTGAACCAGCCGATCCGCGGTGATTACAAGATCGCGATGCTCAGCATGAAGGGTGGCGTGGGGAAGACGACCACCACGGTCGGGTTGGGTTCGACGTTCTCCTCGCTACGCGGCGACCACGTGGTCGCGGCCGATGCCAACCCGGACCGGGGCACATTGGGGGCACGGATACCGACGCAAACGGCGGCGACCGTGCGGGACTTGCTCAACGACGTGCCCAACATCCGCCGCTACTCCGATGTTCGTGCGTTTACCTCCCAGGCCCCCTCCCGGCTGGAGGTTCTGGCTTCTGAGCGTGACCCGCACCGGGCGGAAGCGTTCTCCGAGGCTGATTACCGGGCCACGCTGGCGGTGCTGGAAGGTTTTTACAACCTGATCCTCACCGACTGCGGCACCGGGTTGACGCACTCGGCGATGCGCGGGGTGCTGGAGACCGCGGACTCGCTGGTGTTGGTGTCTTCACCGGCGCTCGACGGCGCCCAGAGTGCGGATGCCACGTTGAACTGGTTGGACGCGCAGGGCTTCGGGCACCTGGTCGACCGCACGGTGGTGGTGATCTCCCTTGCCCGGTCCGGGGCGTCCACGGTGAACCTGGACCAGCTGGTGGCCCACTTCGCCGGCCGGGTCCGGGCGGTGCAGATCATCCCCTTCGACATGCACCTGGCGGAGGGCTCCGAGATCGACCTGGACCGCATGTCCGCCGCCGCCCGGGAGGCGTTCATGGAGTTGGCGGCTCTGGTGGCCGATGACTTCCCCGACGCGGCCGGGCGGCACCACAGCGCGGCCCGGGTGCGGGGGCAGGCACCCCGCCGATGATCCGGACGACCAGCAGCACCCAACGTCGCCGCCCGGCCGCCCTGGTCCGTTCCCTGTGGGGGGCGGTGGGTCGGCGTGGCTGAGGAGCAGGCCCGTTCGGTGCTGCTGGTCGGCGCGGCGCTGCTGGGCGCCCCGGTGTTCCTGGTCGTGTTGTTGGTGCTCGTGCTGGGTGGGGGGGCGACACCACCACCGTCACCGTGCGCGCCGGGTGGGTCGTCCCCGGGGGTGGGGGCGTTGCGGGTCGCCGGGATTCCGGCGAACTACGTGCCTCTTGTTCAGAAGGCTGGCACGGTGTCCCCGGAGTTCCCGGCGCCGGTGATCGCCGCGCAACTTTCCCAGGAGTCCAACTTCTCCGATCAGACGTCCTCAACGGGGGCGCAGGGTCCGGCCCAGTTCATGGCGGACACTTGGGCCACGTGGGGCAAGGACACCACGGGCAAGGGTTACGCCGACGTGCACAACCCCTCGGACGCCGTCGATGCGCAGGCCCGGTTCGATGCCGCGTTGGTCGGGCAGGTGAAGGCGGCTCAGGCCGCGGGTCAGATTCATTCTTCGGCGTCGGTGACGGAGATGGCGCTGGGTGCCTACAACGCCGGTTTCGGTGCCGTCCTCGCCTCAGGTGGTATCCCGCAGAACTCGCAGACGATGGCGTACGTGCCGCGGATCATGGCGCTGGCCCGGACGACGTTCTCCGTCGCCGCGACGATCCCCGCACCCGGCGCGACCCCGCCACCCCCCGCGGCCGCCGGTGGTACCGGGACCCAGGCGGACGCCGGGTGCGGTGGCGTGGGCGGTCAGGTCGCGGCGGTGTCGGCGGTGTCGGGGGTGTCCGGGAGCGCTGCTGCGCAGACCGTCATCGCAGCAGCAAAGACGCAGTTAGGTTTGCCGTACGTGTGGGGTGGGGGTGACGCAAATGGCCCGACCGGCGGTGGGTTCGACTGCAGTGGATTGACGCTGTTCGCGTTCAAGAAGGTGGGCGTGTCCCTGCCGCGGGTCGCGGAGGACCAGTACACCGCCACCGCGGCGACCCGCCTGCCCGGCGGGTACACCCCAGGTGCCTATCAGGCCGGGGACCTGCTGTTTTGGGGGACCCCCGGCAACATTCACCACGTCGCGATCGCGATGGGCAACGGGCAGATGATCCATGCCTCCACGTTCGGTCAGCCCCTGGCCGTGGCCCCGATCTACCAAGAGGACTTTTTCGCCGCCACCCGGCCCCTTGCCGCGACAGGAGCACCCCAGTGATGACGTCCTCGACCATCCTGTCCGTTGCGGCCTCGGGGAAAGGCCGCGGTGATGCAGGTCAGTAAAGCCGCGTTGTGCAGGGCAGTGACCGTGGTGGCCGCGGTCGCTGTCCTGGGGGCAGTGGCGGGGTGCTCCGGCGGGAGCACCCCGCCACCAGCACCCTCGCCTGCCGTGCCGGGCCCGTCGCAGCTGACCGGGTCGTCCCCCGCACCGCCGCCGTCCCGGACCGCCACGACGGTGGGTCCGGTGCCGTCGAATCCGCCGGTCCCGGCGGGCACTGCGGGATCACCCCGCGGCCAAGTGGTCGGGGCAGTGGACGGGCAGTCACCGGACGGGGTGGCCGGGGCGTTCGCGGCGGCGACGTTCACCTACGACACCGCTTTGGACCGCTCCCCCTATGACGCGCAGGTCCGGTCCGCGGTGTACGCGACCCCGGCGTTCGCGGCGGTCCTGAAGCAGCCACTCCAGCAGGGTGGCGGTGCCCAGTGGAACACCCTGGCCGCCCATCACGGGTTCACCACGGTGGCGTTGACCGCGAACCACGATGACGGTCGCCCCCCGGATCAGCTGGGGTCCGCTGCCCGCGCCTACACGGTGGCCACCACCGGGCACGGTGACAACGGCTGGACCACACCCCTGGACTCGCAGACCATGTATGTGTTCATGACCCGGACCGGCACGGCCACCCCGTGGCAAGTGGCCCGGGTGTCGTTCAGTGGTGGGTCATGACCAGCTCACGCGGCGCGGTACGCCGCGAGGGGACCGGGTTCGTGGCCCCGGACGGGCGGCTGTGGGAGGTACCGCACTTCCCCTGCCCGCAGGTTGTGCTCGCTGAGGAGTACGCCGAAATCGACGGCACCCGCGTCCCACCCGATGGCACCGACCCGCGCACCGCGGCCACCGCGATTCTGGTGGCCCAAGCCCGCCTGTTGCGCGGAGACCGGGGCGCGATCCGCGCTCGGGTTCGCGCCGCGGATTCCGACGTGGTGTGGCACGCCATCGTCACCGGTGGCGGTGACGTGTTCGACGCCACCCCCGCCCCGGGCGCCGCCCGATCTGGGTGGGGTCGGTGGCGGATGCTGGGGGTAGGGGCCGCGGTGGCGGTGCTGCTGGCCGTGGCCACGGTGGTGGTGGTGGCCTCGAACCGGCCACCCCCGCCGGCACTGGCCGCCGCAGCTCCACCCCCGGTGACGGGGACCCCGACCCCGTATCCGTCTCTGCCGCCACCGGGCTACGCCGGCCGGGCGGACTGGTCGGCCCCGATCCTGCCCCAGAGTGTTCCCCTCATCGCCGGCGACGGGTCGATCATCACCGTCACCGGCACACCCGGGTCCGCCACGCTGGCGGTGCTCGACCCTGCGACCGGGGCCCCGGTCTGGTCGACGTCGCTGCCCCGCGGCGCGGCGGCGTCCAGCCCGGACACCGGGCTGCACCTGTCGGAGGTCGACGGGCACCCGGTGGTGACCGCCCGCACCAGTGACGGGCTGCTGTGGTGGGCCTTGGACGGGGACCACACCTCGGGTTCGGTGTCCATCCCGACCGGTGCGACGGTGTCCTTCGCCGGGACATCCCCGTTGGTGACCGAAGCCGGCCAGCACGCCGCCACCGTCACTGACGGCGCCCTGGTGGAACGTGCGGTGCCCGCCGGGGCCGTCGCTCTCGGTGCCACCGGGTCGACAATCGTCGCCGCGAACTCGGTCGGGCAAGTGTGGCGCCTGGGTGCGACCACAGCCGACGCCCCCCCACCACCGGTGACTGTGCCGGGCCCGCCCGGTGCCCGGTCGTTGGCGTCGATCGCCGGCTACGCGGGCCTGCCCACCACAGCGGTGGCGCACCCGGAGCTGCTGGTGCTGTCGTGGTACACCACCGACCCGGCGACGCAGCTGGTCAGCCTCCTCGACCCCCTCACCAACACCGCCGTCAGCTCCCCGCTGAGCGTGCCAGCCACCGCGGTCAGCTCGGGGCGCTGGCAACCCTCACCGCGCAACCTGCTCGCCACCCTGGGCACCGTGCTCGTCGACACCCGCGACGGTGTGCTGCACGCACTGTCCACGGGGTGGGCCACCACGGCGGTGACCGACACCGCCGCCTACGGCACCCGAAGCTCCGACCGGTTCACGGTGACCCCGGCCGGGCAGGAGTCACCGACCGGCTCAGGAGTCACACCGGTCGGGGTGGCCGGGACACGGGCGGTGGTGACCTCCAGCGTCGCCGGAACCGACACCGTCTACGGGCTGCCCGCGGCCTCGGGTCCGGTGCTGCCGACACCCTCGGTGCCGGTGTCGGCGCCCGCCGGGCAGCCCTCACCGAACCCCGTGCCCAGCGCAGCCCCAACGCCGACCACCCCGCAACCGGGGCTGGTGCCGCGATGAGCGGCTGGCGTCGACCCCGCGGCGGCACCACGCCCGGTACCGCCTATGAGAGGACTTCCGTGTCGAATCCGCTGTTGCCCGCCGCACCGCCACCACCCCCGCCCCCGGAACAGGTGGAAACCTCGCCGGTCCTCGGCGAGGACCTCTCGGCCCGGTTCGGGCCGCAGGAGCCGTTGACGAACGTGGACGCACCGGCCGGTGGCGGTCTGCCGACCGAGCAGGTCACCGGTGACCCGCTGCTCTGGGTCGTGGGTGTGCACGGCGGTTCGGGGGCCTCCACGGTGGCGGCGTTGCTCGGCGAGGACGCCCTGGAGCTCCCGCAACGCCTGCCGGTGACCGCAACAGGGGCACCGGCACCGCGGGTTCTGCTCACCGCACGTACCCACGCCACCGGCCTGCACTACGCCGCGTGGATGGCCTCGCACTGGGCGACCGGTGACACCGGCGTGGTGCTGCTGGGCCTGGTCGTGCTCGACGACGCACCCCGGCTGCCCCCGGTGCTGGTCGCCGAGGTCAAGCGGGTAGCGGGGATGGTGCCCGCGTTGTGGCACCTGCCGTGGGTCGAGGCCTGGCGCACCAGCCTCGACCTCGACCTGGGCACCGTCCCTCGCCGGACCCGCAAGTCCATCACCCAGATACGTCGCGCCGCGGAAACCGCCCGCGACCACGAACCCGGGCCCGTAGTGGCCCAGGAGCAGCACCCCCGAGGCCGCGCCGCGGCCGCCTCCTGAAGAAAGGAACACCCGAAATGAACGCATTCCACACCGAACTGGTCCTCGCCGCCGGTTCCGGCATCAACATCAACTCCACCCAACCTCCCGGAACCCAAGGCATCATCACCGTCGTCAACTACGTGGCCTGGGGAGCGTTCGCCGCCTGCCTCGTCGGGTTCGTCGTGGCCGCGGCCACGATGGCCTGGAAGCACCACCGCGGGGAGGAAGCCGCCTCGATGAAAGGCCTCGGCTTCGCGCTCCTCGGCACCGTCCTGATCGGCGCGGCCGGCGCCATCGTCGGATCAGTCACCTAAATCAGTGCCGCCGCCGCGGCTGCCCTGAACCGCCCGAGCCGATAGGGGAACCAAGCCATGCCTACAAAGCGTCGCCGCGCCCGCAGGGACGGCCACGACGCTGACGGCCCGTCCGTAGCGTGGATGGGGTCGGCGGTGCTGCTGGGCCTGGTCGTGGTCGCCCTCGTCATCGTGCTGATCCACGCCGCCACCAGCCCGAAGCCGCCGCCGGCCGCTGCCGCTCCACCGGCTACGGCACCGGCCGCCGCCCCACCAGCGGGGGCCACCTCCGCACCGGGCGGGGCGCCGGCAGGAAGTGACGGTGGGCGCCCGGCGGGGTGTTCCACCACCGGCACCGACCAGACCGTGCCCACCTCACCCCCATCCGGAGTGAACTGGACACTGACGGGGGGGTTCGCCGTGCCCTCCGCAGCCGCAGACGGCCCGAAACTCCATGGGGCCGCGGGGGTGGGCTACTGCTACTCCCACACCCCCCTCGGCGCGCTGCTGGCAGCCTCAAACCTCGGACACGGCACCGGTACACCTGAAGAGATTCAGAACTCGAGCCTGGCCCACACGCTCGCCGCAAATCAATACACTTCCCAGCTCGCGGCAACACCGGCGACTGGGGAAGGCACCACCGGTGGCGTGCAATTGGCCGGGTTCCGAATCCTCTCCTACTCCCCGGAGCAGGCCAGCATCACCCTCGCTGCAATCGTGGCCGGACGAACGGATTCCTACCCCCAGCTGTCGGTCGCCATGCAGTGGCAGGCCGGGGACTGGCGGGCAGTCCCGCAGGCTGGCCCGGCTCTGTTCGTGACGGTGGCCTCGGCGCCGTCGCTCGCGGGCTTCGTACCCTGGTCAGGGGTGTCCTGATGTGCTTCCCGCTTGATTTTGGGTGTTTGGCCCAGAGCGCCGGTGGGGCTCTGGCGTCGAAGGTGACGAACAGTTTTCTGGAGGAGATCCGGAAGTCTGCTGCCGATATGACGGTGTCGATCCTGAAGACGTTGGGGACGTTCTGGTTGCAGATTCCGTCACCGAATGTGGCGAACGCGGACGGCACCGCCGCTGGGCCGGCTGGTTTCTTGCAGGGCAATCTGGGGTATTTGACGATCGTGGCCGCGGTGTTCGGGTTGATCTTGTGTGGTGGCCGGTTGGGGATCACCGCCCGTTCCGAGCACGGTGCGGAGGCCGTGAAGATGTTGGTGCGCCTTATCGCGGTGACCGCGGCCGGGGCCGGGGTCGTCGCGTTGTTGATCAACGGGGGTGACGAGTTCTCGCCGTGGATCATTCAAACGGCGACGGGTGCGCCGTTCGATCAGTCGGCGCCGAGCTTGCTGACGAATGAGGGTTTGCTGGCGATGACGCCGTTGCTGACCATCATCGTCGCGATTTTCGCGGTGTTCGGTGCCGGGGCGATGGTCATCTTCATGATTCTTCGGGGTGCTTTGCTGATCATCCTGATCGCGGTGTGGCCGTTGGCCACGTCGCTGACCGGCACCGAGCAGGGCATGCAGTGGTACAAGAAGATCAACGCCTACCTCATCGCGTTTGTGTTGCTGAAGCCGGTGGCGTCGATCATCTACTCCGCCGGGTTCCTGTTGCTCAAAGACGGTCACGGTTTTCAGACCACCGATCCTGGTGTGTCGGCGTTGATGGCGTCGCTGACCGGGATGGCGATTCTCGCGGTCGCGGGTCTGTCGTTGCCAGCGCTGCTGCGGTTCGTCGCGCCCGCGGCCGCGGCCGGTTCCGGTGCGATGACCGGGGCCGCGGTGATGGGTGCTGCCGTGGCCGTGGGCGCGGCCGCGGTGACCATGGGCTCCGGTGCCGCGGCGTCGGGCGCTGGTGCTGCTGCACCACGTGCGGCGGCGCCGTCCTCAGAGGGCGCTACCTCCACCGGTGGTGACGGCGGGGGCCCGCCGGGGAGTACCGAACCCGCCGCCACCGGTGGCGGTGGAGGCGGCGGCGGCGGCGGCGCAGGGAACGCCCCGTCCGGTAGTGGCGAGAACTCCTCATCTGGCGGTGGTGGTGCTTCGGGGAGTACCGAACCCACCGCCACCGGTGGCGGCGGAGGCGGGGGGAGCGTCCCGTCCGGTAGTGGCGAGAACTCCTCATCTGGCGGTGGTGGTGCTTCGGGGAGTACCGAACCCGCCGCCACCGGTGGCGGTGGCGGCGGGGGGAGCGTCCCGTCCGGTAGTGGCGGGAGCTCCTCGTCTGGCGGTGGTTGGGGCGCCCCGGAGCCCACCCCCGCAGGTGCGCCCGCTGGGGGTAACGGCTCCGGCAGCGGGGCTGCGCCCCCGAGCGGATCGACCGGCACCACCGCAGGTCCCGGTGGCGGCTCGACTGCCACCGGGAATGGCTCTGGGGGTGGGTCCCCGCAGGGGGCTGCACCGACGCAGGGCTCCGGTGGTGGTGCCACCCCAGCGGGTGGGGGCGCCCGAGCGGCGCGGCCGGCGGCGGCGGCGGCGCGGGAGGCGTGGGTGGCGTCGCAGCAGGTCGGTGACGTCGCGGCCGCGTCGGTGGAAGACAACCAGGGCGGTCCGTCTGGGGCCAATCACGTGGAAGGGACGTAAACGATGAGCACGCCCGCGGCACCCTTGGAGCGGATCACCTACGGCAATTTGCGGGCGCCGCGGCGCCCGGGTGTGTTGGGGATGGGGATGGCCGCGAGCATCCTGGTGGGGGTTGCGGCGGTGATCGTGGTGATCAACCTGATGGCGTTCGGGTTGATCGCCGCGGCGGTGGCGTTGCTGGTGTCGGCGCTGCTGCTGACACCGATGATCGCCCACGGCCCGGAGGGGCACAGCGGGTATCAGCGGTTGTTGGGCCGGGTGGTGTTCCGGCACTCGGCGAGGGCTGGGCGCACCGTGTACCTGGCCGGTGCCACGGGGCAGACCCCGGACGGGCGGACCCGGCTGCCGGGGCTGCTCGCTCAAACCGAGCTGGTGCAAGCTGTCGACGCCTACGGCGACGCCTACGGGGCGGTGTTGACGCCGGGGGTGGATCACTACTCGGTGACGATGCAGTCCGAGGCCAGCGGCAACGACCTCGTTGATCAAGCGGTCACCGACTCCGCGGTGGCCCACTGGGGTGGGTGGCTCGCCCAGTTGGGTCAAGAACCCGACGTGGTGGCCGCCGCGGTGACGATCGAGACGGCCCCGGACCCGGGCACCCGGTTGGTGCGGATGGTGAAGCGTCACACCCAGGACACCGCGCCGGATTTCTCCGCCGCGACCCTGGAGGAGATCACCACCAGGTACCCGGCGGCGTCCTCGACGACGACCACCCGCATCGCGATGACCTTCTCCTCCCGCCCGCGGCCCGGCGAGGACCGGCGCAGCCAGCAGGACATGCTGGCCTACCTGGGGCGCCGGTTGCCCGGCTTCCGGGCGGGGTTGAAGACGACGGGTGCGGGCAGCACGGTGCGGATGATGTCCGCCGCTGACCTCACCGACGCTGTCCGGGTCTGCTACGACCCCTCGGTAGCGCAGTTGGTGGAGGAACAACGCGCCCAAGGCGGGACCGGGTTGGGGTGGGCGGAGGCCGGCCCGGCCTTCGCCCACGACCTGCCCGGCCATTACGTGCACGACGGGGCGTTCTCCATTGTGTGGCAGATGCGCGACGCCCCCCCGGGGGTGTTCTACGAGCACTCCTTGAAGTCTCTGCTGGCCCCGCATCCAGATATCGCCCGCAAGCGGGTGACGCTGATCTTTCGACCACAGTCCGCGGAGTCAGCCCGGCGCATGGTGGAACGCGACGTCCGCGACGCCCGCACGCAGGCCACCGCCCGCTCCCGGCCCCAAGCACATGACGCCACGATGCTGCGGGCGGCGGCCAAGGCCGCGGAGGAGGAGGCCCAAGGGGCCGGTTTGGTGCGGTTCGGGATCATCGTGACCGCCACCGTCACCGACGAGGCGGCGCTGCCGAGGGCGGCGTCGACGATTTCGATGCTGACCGCGCCGACGAAGCTGCGGCTCCGCCTGGCCCGGTACAACCAGGCGGCGTCCTTCGCCGCCGGGCTGCCGCTGGGGTTGGTGTTGCCTGCGCACCTGGCGTTGCCCGAGTGGGCCAGGGACACCCTGTGAGCGCCCCGTTCGCGGCGTTCCGGGGCAGGGGCCGGGGCCGGGCCGGGCAGGACACCACGGTGCTGGCCCCACCCCGGTTGCACACCCCGCCCGCCGCGCCCGCCGCGGCGATCCCCCAGACTCGCCGGCAGGCCCGCGCCGCGAAACGCGCCGCTTACGCCGCCGCCCGGGAAGCCCGGGCCGCGCGGCCGGGGGTGCGGGGGTGGCTGCGCCCCGGTGGCGGGCACGTGCCGTGGGTGGAGGCACCCCCGGAGTACCGGGGCACCACCGTGCAGGTGTGCGGGCTGTGGCCCTTCAGCGCCGGCTCAGGCACCCCCACCGACGGGGTCCCGTTGGGTAAGCACCAGCTGACCGGGGCCACGGTCTGCGGCGACCCGATCATGTGGTTCCTGTCGCGGCGCATCCTGAACCCCTCGGCGTTCGTCCTGGGCCGCCCGGGTCTCGGGAAGTCCACCCTGGTTCGGCGCATCGTGAACGTGTCCGCCGCGTTCGGGATCATCCCGCTGATCCTGGCGGACCTGAAACCGGACTACCCCGACCTGGTGCGTGCGTTGGGTGGGCAAGTCATCGAAGTCGGTCGCGGCCGCGGGCACGTCAACCCCCTGGACCCCGGCCCGCTGGCCACCGAGCTGCACCGCCTGCCCCCCGAGACCCGGGGCCGGGTCGAGGCGGAGCAGCTCGGGCGGGCACTGAACGTGCTCACCGGGTTGTGCGAGCTGGTTCGCGGTGGTCGGCTCACCGACCGGGAACGCTCCATGCTCACCGCTGCCCTGCGCATCGCCTACGCCCAGCAACCCGCACCCTTGATCGAGGATGTGGTGGCGGTTATCGCCGCCCGCCACCCCCGGGTCCGGGCGATGTCGCTGGACCGTGGTGAGGACGCCCGCTACGACGACGCCATCGAGCTGCTGCTGGCCTCGCTGATGGCACTCGGTGAGGACGGGCAGTTCGGGGACACCTTCTCCCGCCCCACCACCACCCCGATGCTGCTGGACCGGGCGGTCGTCTTCGATGTGTCCGCGATCGACACCGCCGAACTCACCCTGCAGGCCGCGGTGCAGCTGGTGTGCTGGTCCTACGGCCAGTCCGCGGTCTCGGCGGCCAAGGAGCTGGCCGACGCCGGGCTGCGGGAGCGGACCATCTACCTGATGGTCATGGACGAGCTGTGGCGCACCCTGAAAGCCTCAGTGGAAATGGTGGACCGGGTCGATGAGATCACCCGGCTGAACCGGCAGAAAGTCCTCGGGCAGGTGTTGATCACCCACACCATGGACGACCTGGAACTCTCCGACAAGGCCGCCACGATGAAGGCGTGGGGGTTCGTGGAGCGCTCGGAGATGGTGTTCCTCGGTGGCCTGGCAGACGGGGAGATGGGCAACCTCCGCAAGGTGTTCGCGATGTCCGCGGCGGAGACCGCGCTGATCGCGGACTGGTCGGTGGAGTCCTCCCACTCCACCGACGACGACGGCCACCACGACGTGAACGGGGAACCCCCACCCCCACCCGGGCAAGGCAAGTTCCTGCTGAAGACGGGGAAGAAGCCGGGAACCCCCTTCGAGGTGGTGTTGACCAGCGTGGAGAAAGCCGTCAACAACACCAACAAGGGCTGGGCCGCCGCCGAAGCCCGCCACCGGATCGGCCGCCAGGTAACCCCGTGAACCCGGCGCAGTGGTGGGGTTCGCGATGAGCACCCCGGAGGAGCACCGGGCGCCCCTGAACCACCCCAGTCATCCGTCCGCCTCTGACGACAAGGAGCCCAACAATGCGTGAGCAGGCCGAGTTCTGCACCGGTCCGGTGCTTGCGGTGGATATCAAAGCGGATCGTGCAGAGTTGGGGACCGGGCAGCGACGCCGATGGTTTCGACCCGGTGACGAGCTTGTGATCGCTAGCCCACGGCAGGGCAGATCGGGGCCGTTGCAGCGACGGGGCGTAACGCCGACCGGGTTTGCGGGCGGTGTGCGGTGATGGCGCGGCGCCCGAACCGCCGGGCTGATCCCGGCAGCGGCGCCGGGGAGTGGGTGTTCCTGCTCGGGGTCCTGGGGTTGGTGGCGGTGGTGGTGGCGGTGTGGGGTGCGGCCCGCATCGCCGGCGGTGCGGCGGTGGGGAACAACCCGCCCGATGTGGTGGTGCGTCTGGTGACGGGGAAGCTGGGGTGGCCGCCGTCTGCGTCGTGGGTGCTGGCCGTGTTCGGTGTGGTCCTGGCCCTGGTCGCGGCCCTCGCGGGCTGGTGGTGGGTGGTGTCGTCACGGTCGCGGCACTGGATCGACGCCAAAGCAACGTCGATGGCCACCGCCCGCGAGTTGCGGGTGTTGACGGCGCGGCCGGCGGCCGAGGCCGCGGTCGTGATGCGGGCCGAGAAGGCGGGGCCGGGAGTGCCGTTGGCGGAATCGGTGCGGACGGGGCAGATGCTCGCAGCCCCGTGGAACTTCGTGCAGCTGTGGATCATGGGCCCGCAGTCGGGGAAGACCTCGTGTGTGGTGGTGCCGCAGATCTGCGAGACGAAAGGACCCGTGTTCGGGACCTCCAACAAACGGGACCTGGTCGACCTCACCCGCGGAGTACGAGCCGGGCTGGGCCGGTTGTGGATTTTCGACCCGCAGAAAGTCGTGGGCCAGGACCCGCCGACGTGGTGGTGGAACCCGCTGACCTACGTCACCGACATCGCCAAGGCCTCCGCGATGGCGTCGCTGTTCTCGGCGGCGGTTGGGGCCGGCGACAAGGGCGACGCCTACTTCGAACCGGAAGGGGAGGCCCTGCTGGCCCAGTACCTGCTGGCGGCGGCGGCGGCCGGGGAAACGCTGAACACCGTCTACGCGTGGCTGAACGACCCCGACAACTCCGCCCCGGTCACCGCGCTGACCGCCGCCGGGGAAACCGAGGTGGCCCTCGCGGTCCGGGGCACGTCCCGGCTGCCCACCGACCAGCGCGGCGGGGTGTATGGCACGTCCCGCAAGATGTGCCGGTTCCTCACCGACCGGCACATCCTGAGCTGGGTGTGCCCCACCGGTCCTGATGACAAGCGGCCGCAGCTGAACCCGGACGAGTTCGTCGCCTCCACCGAGACGGTGTACGCGATCAGCAAGGAAGGCGCGGGGACGACGCGGGCGTTGACCGCCGCGTTGACGGTGGCGGTCGCCGAGGCGGCGGAACGCCGGGCGGAGGCCTCACCCCTGGGCCGGTTGTCCCCGCCGCTGCTGATGTGCCTGGATGAGGTCGCGAACATCGTGCGGTGGCCGCAGTTGCCGGACCTGTTGAGCCACTACGGGTCCAAGGGCATCGTCGTGTCGGCGTTTTTGCAGTCCTACTCCCAAGGTGCGCGGGTGTGGGGGCGGGAGGGGATGGACGCCCTGTGGTCGGCGTGCAACGTCCGCGGCATCGGGAAGGGCATCGCCGAGACCGACTTCCTGAAAACCGTGTCCCTGCTCATCGGGGACCACGACGTGGCCTCCTCCAGCGTGTCTGTGGGCGGGTCCGGCGGGTCCCGGTCCCGGCAGTTGTCCAACCGCCGCGAACCGATCCTCGAGGTCGCCGACCTCGCCTCGATCCCCCAGGCCAGGGCCGTGGTCCTCGTCTCCGGGGTCACCGCCACCCTGGTCCGGTTGCGGCACTGGTCGGCCCGGCCCTACGCCGACCTCGTCCGCGCCGGCCAAGCCGGCGCCGTGCCCGCCCGCAACCCGCTGCTGCCCCCCTCCGAGCCCAAACCCCATGCCGACACCCAGGAGAAGGTTGCGTGATGTCCATCCCCCGGATGGGCACCCCGCCCGTCACCACCGGCACCCCCGCCGCGGCTACCGACGAGCTGGGGGCCATGGACGGGCAGTACACCGCGTTCCAGGCGAGCATCGTCGAGGATGACACCCCACCTGACGAGGGCGCTGAGCCCGAACCCGGCCCCGGTCCCGCCGAGGCGGAGCAGGGTGAGGAGTTGGGTGCGGACCCGCAGTTCGAGACGGTCGAGCAGTTCGTGACCGGGTGGGTGATGCCGTTCTACGTCCGGGACACCGCGAACGCCGTGTGGTGCCGACAGTGGTGGGCACACCCGGAGGCCGCGTTACGGCTGGAGGCGCTGTGGGAAGCCTACGAAGGTGCCCGCGCGTCGAAGGACGGCGGTGCGTTCGCCGCGTGGTGGCGGACGGAGGCCGATCACCACCTGCCGCTGCTGTACTCCCCCGGTGAAGGCCCGTTCCGGGGATGCGACGCCCGGGCCGGCACCCACACCCCGCAAACCCCGCAGCCCGTGGACCCCGCCCCACCGGGCACCTACGTCGCCGATGGCCCCGCCCACGGCGGGCCCGGCCCTACCGGCACCAGCGCACACACCGATGAGGAGACAGGAAGTCATGGAACACCGCGAGCTCGAGGAGATGCACGAGGGACTGGACCAAGCGCTGCGGGCAGCGTTGCAGGGGTTGGGCAGCCTGCGGGAACGCAAAGCCCGTTGCGATCAGGTCAAAGCCGACCAGATGCGGGTGGCCGCCGCCGCTGACCGCCGCCAGTTCGAGGCCTACCAGCAAGCCCAGGACGCGATGCTGCGCGGTCAGCTGGGCAACGTCACCGACGACAAGTGGTGGGACAGCACCAGCCCCGCCGACATCGCGGCCACCGTGGACCTCGCCGAGCGGTACGCCGACGTCAGCCCCTACGCCCACGCCACCCTCACCAACCTGCGCAGCGAAGCCGAACGCCGCGGAGTCGACCTCGACGCGGGGCGCGGCCCCATCCTGTCCCCCGCCACAGACCCCTCACACGACATCGGTGAGGATGGCCCGGCGGTGGAGCGCGACGGGGCGGATCGACCGGCAGTGGACCGGCAGGACCTGCTGGACCGCATGAACGGGTCCGCGGACCGCGCAAGCGTCCACGAGCCCAGCGCCCAGACCAGCACGGTCGAAGCACCGACCGCTGGACACCACGTGGTGGATAAGCGTGAAGCGGCACCCGCCGACCATGAGATCACCCCACCGCCGGCCGCGCAGGAGACACCCGCCTACGAACGCTCCCGGGCCTCCGACATGGCAGGTGCCGACCCGGAGCACGTGGCGACCCGGCTGGCCGTGGCGCAGTCGTTCATCCACCCGATCCGCACCTACACCACCGGGCGCAGCAAAACCGGTGGCGACGGCAGCGCCACCACACCATCGCGGCGCCAGCAACTCAAACGCGGTAAGTGATGACCGCGACCGGCCGCTAAGACAACACGACCCCACCGGGCTGTGGTGGACGCTCAACTGCTGAAAGACCTCACAGGGCCTTCAGCGGCGCGGCCCGCCGCGTCCGCGGTCGGGTTTCTTCCCGCCCTGCCCTCGATCCACCCGGCCAGGGCTGTTAGCGGCGTTGTCCACGATCTGCCGGATCGTTTTGGTGCGCCGCCCGGCCATCACGTCGCGGACGTTGCGTTCCGCGTCGGTCAGCCCGTCATCCGGCGCCGGGGCTGCGGGTGGTGGTGCCGTGGCCGCGGTCACCGCGGCATCCATCCGCCCGGCGTACACGAGTACCTTCTCCGCGGCCTGGGTGGCTGCCTGGATTTCCCACGCAGCGGCGTGCTGGCTGCGTTGCGCGGCGGCAACCGCTTGGGCGGTGCGGGCCAGGGCGTGGAACACCGCGACCCACCCGGCGTGCTGCGCTTGGCCGGTGGCGGCGTTGAGCAGCGCCGCGCTCGTGATGCTCATCCGCGGGACCGCCCGGGCGGGGATCACCTCCCGCAGCGCCGGGCCGCTGCGCGGGTCTTGGGCGCAGCGGGCCATCCGCCGCGCCGCTGACCCGATGGCCCCACCCGAGGGTCCGTGGGCCCGCAACGCAGCCGCCGCGAGAACCCCGGCGGCTTGCCGCGCGGCTTCCCGCGCCGCCTCCTGCTCGCCGCCACCGAGTCCGGCGGCGTACGCGCCAAGGGTGTTGATGTCGTCAATGGCGGCCGCGAAGTCGGGGTTCTGGTTCTTCGGGCGCTTGCCCGCTGGGTCGATGTCGGTGCGGCCGCCTGGTTGTTTCCCGACCGCACCGATGCGCTGCCACGCCACCACCGCGTCGGCCTGCTGCTCCGGTGTCTGACCCCACCGTGCCCGGAGCGCGGGCAGGCTCAGATCGTTGCCGAGCTTGCCCGCCCCGTGCCAGTCGAGGGTGTCCCCAGTGCCACCGGTGGGCAGGGCCACGCTCATCCCCACCACCGTGGTGGAGTCGCCGGTGGCGAAGCGGGGGCGCACCACCACACCCTGAGCGCGTAGCTGCGCCAGGAATTCCGCCTCCCCGGTGGCGGCACCCGCGGCGGTACGGACCCGGCTCTCCAGGTCCGCCGACCTCGGCTCGGCAGCCGGCGCCGGGTTCTGGGTGTGGTCGGAGGGTTCGGGCTGTGCCCGGTCGGCCGTGTCAGTCTTCTTCGGTCCGCCGACTCCGAGCTGGTGCCACACGTCGACCGCCGCGGACTGTTGTTCCGCGGTCTGGCCCCACTGGTGGCGGATGGCGGGCAGGGTGAGGTCCTTCGCCAGCCGCCCGCCGCCGTGCCAGATCAGGGTCTGCCCGTCCCCGGTGGGCAGAGCCACGCTCATCCCCACCACCCGGCTGCGGTCGCCGGTGGCGAACCGAGGCCGCACCGACACCTCCTGCTCGGTCAGGTGATGGAGGAAGTCCGACTCGTCGACGGCTGCGCTCGCCGCGGCCCGCACCCGCCGCTCCAACCGCACCGTCTCCGGTTCCGCCGCCTGCACCGACGCGACGGGCACATCCCTGTCGGCAGCGGTGGACTGGCGTTGCTCGTCCACCCGGCGGGCCTCGGTCTGGGAGTAGGCACCCAGCCCGGCGCCCTTGTCGTGCCCGACCAGTCGAAGACCGTGCTTGATCTCGAGCTGCTTGCGGACCTCGCTGAGCATGACCCACGGTGGTCGGACGAAGTTGTGCTGCCGCCCGTCCTCGCTGATGAGGTTGGCGACCAGGTGGATGTGGTCGTTGCCGTTCTTGCTCAGCCCGTGATGCACGGCCAACCACCGCACCCGCGCCCCAGGGGTGTCCTCACCGAAGCCCAGGTGCCCGGCCACCGAGGTGGCGATGTCTCGCCACGTATCCTCCGATACCGGCCCGTCCTCGGGGGCCAGGCTGATCGATGCGTGGAAGACGAACTTCTCTTTGACGTCAGGGGCCAGCAGTGCGCGGGTGTTGTCGAGTTCCGCGGCGAGCATCTTCCGCGCCAGCGGGGTGGGTGCCCGGTCATCGAGGAGCAGCGTGGTGTGTGCGGCGATCACGTGAGGATCGGTGTGCTCCTCGGAGCGGCCCGGCCCGAACAGGTACTCCACCAGTCCGCGGACCCGGCTGCCATAGGTGGGGGTGGCGTGGATGATCACGAACCTGTCCCCCTGGATGGGGAGTGCCCCACCAAACGCAGACGGTACTCAAACTCCACCAGTCCCGGCATGGAGCTGTCGTGGGGACGCGCGTACTTCGTGATCATCGTGCTTCCGCGCCTGTCGCCTGCATCCATCTCTCCACCGCCGGGTCCAGAGCGCGCATCACCCGAGTCGTGGCCGTCAACGCCTCATCCGCGTGCCGGCCGACGCCGCCACCACCGTTGAGCAGCCTCGCCACTTGATTCACGTTCACCCCGACCTTGTTGAGCTCGGCGCGCAGGTTGAACATCTCTAGCGTCCACGCACGAAGCTCCGGGGTGTCCATCGCCGTTGTGGGCGCCTCCTCCAGAGCGCGCAGCGCCAGGTAGTGCGGCACGCTCACCCGCGCCGCCGCTGCCCGCAGCGACACCGCCTCGAACTCCTCCGCGGTGAGCCGCACGGACACCTGGTGAGGGCGGCCGCCTGATGTGCGGCGCCGCCGCCGTCCACCACGAAACATGCGCGTCGCGGGCGCAACTGGACCACCCGCGGGCGCGTTATCCGCGGCCATCGCCTCGGTGATGACCGCGTCCTCCCCGTCGTCACCACCGCCCATCATGGCGGTCCTCCCTTCGGCCTAGCGCAGCGTTCACACCCAGTGTGACCCAACGGGCCAGTGCCGCGCCAGCCCGAAACCCCTTATCCGGTACCGGATAAGTATCTTGCTCCGCTATATGGGTCTGTACAGTCGTCGAATTATGCCGGACAGTGGGGCGCGCATCCGACCGTGCCCGCCTCGACAAACAATCGCGCGGACAGGTCAGACGGAGTTCCTTTTCGTGGTGGCTGCCGCCCCCACACCCCCGCGCTGGGGACAGCAACGGCGAGTGCACACCGTGGTGAGGTTCCCGCGCCGTTAGACTCGGCCCAACCGCACGACCAACACCCCGGGGGTACCACCGTCATGACCCAGCCGCTCAGCAACAAGCGCGCCGCCGCTGCCGCCGCGAAGAACCTCCTCGCCGCCCGCATCAGACTCGTGGAGGAACTCGGCGAGGCACTCGACGCGCACAGCAAAGCTGTCGATGCCGTCGAGCACGCCCAGAAACATGTTGAAGAGACCCGCGAAGCCGCGCGGACCGCGTTCGACGCGGCGAAGGCCGGCGGGTGGACCGCCGCCGAACTCAACAGCACCGGACTCAAACCCCCCGCCGCACCGCGGGCACGCCCCACGACCCGCACACCGCCGCCGCCGACCTGATCACGCTCCCGCCGCCCACACGATCGGCACGCACGTGGCGGACACTGCCACGCTCCCCGGGAGCAGTAGTGCACCAGCAGCAGCGGCACCCGGCGGACGCTTGCGCTCCGCCCGGGTGGCACGTCAACGACCGTAGCGGGGCCCGTTCTTCCCGCGGCCCGTGCCGCGTTCCTGGTTCGGTAGCATGCTGCCGCCGTGGGCGGCCTGGTCCACGATCTGCCGAATAGTCTTCGTACGGCGCCCCGCCATCACGTCCTGAATGGCGCGTTGCTCCGCGGTCAACCCCTCGCCCTCACTCGTGGCACCGTCGCCGCTCGGTGCCGGCGACGGGCGTCCGGCGCGCAGCATGAGTTCGTCGCGCCCGTACTCCGCGATCAGTGCTGGGGTTGGGTTCAGGGCCAGGCTCCACCCCGGTTGGCGGCCGCGGGCGTCCAACCTGGCCTGGTACTCGGCCGCTTTGGCTTTGGCTTCGGGACTGTTGGCGCTGGTCTGCAACTGCGCAGTGAGCGTGTCCAACCGGCGGCGTTTGTCGGCGAGGGCATCGGTGTGCTCGAACGGTTCGTCCGCGACAACCTCCAACTCGGCCGCCCGGGTTTGGGCGTAGTCGTGGCGGCGGCTGAGTTCGTCGCGGTAGTTCTGGGTGTCGGCGACCATGTTCTCCACCCGCCGCACCAACCCGACCGGTGCGGCGTCCACACCGGTGAAGTCCTTGGCTTGGATGCTGCGGCTGTGCCCGGGAATGTTGAGTGTCACGATCATCTGGTCGCTGGACAGCATCCGACTCGCCCTCACCTGCACACCGCGCAGCTCGGCGATGGGGAACTCCTTGGTGTTGCCGTAGCGCTTCCCCTCGACGTATGCCTGCCGCAGGCTGTCCAGCAACGCCGGGGCCGCCTCCGCCCGCTCCCGATACGTGTGCCCGCGCACCGTCATCGCGAACGGTGCCTCACTACTCGCCGCCAGAGCGGGCAGCACCCGATCCAACTCGGTCATCTGCTGCTGGCAGGCGGTGACCTCCCGGGCCACCGAGCGCCGCTCGGCGGCGTTGTGGGCCTTGGCGTCGCTGTGCGCGCGTTGCATCGCGGTCAGCCGCTTCACGTCATCATCGAGCTGGACCTGCTCCACGTAGCGGGTGTCGCCGGTGGCGATCGCCTTCGTCGCCGCGGCGGCGTTCCCCAACTCATCGGCACCCAGATCGGCGACGGTGCGGTCGGTGGTGTTACCCGTCTTCAACTGGGCGATGAAGCGTGCTTTGCGTTCCACCGTCTGCCACATCACGGTGTCGTAGGTGCCCTCGGTGACGTAGTTGAAGATCTGCACCTCGGGGTTCTTATTGCCCTGGCGCAGGAGGCGGCCCTCCCGCTGCTCCAGGTCCGCCGGGCGCCACGGCACATCCATGTGATGCAACGCGACCGCCCGGTCCTGGATGTTGGTGCCGGTGCCCATCTTCTCCGTGGACCCCATCACCACCGCCACCTTCCCGCTGCGGCAGTCCCGGAACAACTGCGCCTTGTCCGCCGGCTTCGGGTAGTCGTGGATGAACCGAATCGCGTCGGCGGGCATCCCCCGCGCCACCAGCTCCTCGCGCAACCCCTCATACAGCGACCACCGACCGTCCTTCTGGTGCGGGGTGGAGCGGTCACAGAAAATGATCTGCACCCCACCAGGGATGGGCTCGGGTTGCCCGGTGTCGTCGTGGTAGACGGTGCCCCGGTGCTGGTCCCACACCCGCGCTACCTGGGTGGCCACCAGGTCCACCCGGCCACCGTCGAGGGGTTCGCCGAGGTTGGCCATCCGTTCGTCCATCGACACGTTCCGGCCGTCGTTGGACACCTTCAGCGAGTTGTCGAAGTCGGGTCGCTTGGGGTCGAAGTGCGCCCCCCGCCACGCCAGGTCGGTGATGAAGTCCCGCACCTCCTGCGAGGCTTGCTTGCTGATCACTTGCCGCGCCCCGGTCTCCAACTCGGGGATGCGCCCGCTGTGCGACACCTGCTCCCGGGTCACCGAGTCGGTGTACACCGAGCTCATCGTGACCAGCTCGGGGACGTTCACGAACTCCCCCACCCGGGTCACCGGGCGCAGCTTGCTGCCGGTGGCGTTCATCTCCACCGCCGTGGTGGTGCCGGTGAACACCGCGCCCCACGCGTCGATGCCACCCACCCCGGCGGCGTCGAGGAGGTCCGGGCGCAGGTAGGACTGCATCACCCACATCTCCCCCAACGAGTTCGCCACCGGGGTGCCCGTGGCGAACGTCGCCACCCGCTCCGGCCCCGGCGCCCGCCCCTCCGCGAGGTCGCGGTCGCGGCGTTGGTCCCGCAGGACCGCGAGCTTCATCACGAGGTCTTCGGCTTGCTGCGCGCCCGGGGTGCACGCCAACTCCGCCACCCCAGACGGCCGCAATTTGTTCTTGAACATGTGCGCTTCGTCGATCAGCAGATAGTCACAACCTGACTCCTCGAAGTTCAGGCCGGTGTCTTTGCGGCCCGCCTCGGTGAGCTTGATGATGCGTCTCTCTTGGTCCTGAATCGTCTGCTGCATCCGCTTGAACGAAGTGCCGGTACTGGAATCGCGCGCGGCGCGCATGGCGTCGGTAGCGGCTTCCAGGTGCGCGGCCTGCCGCTCCGGGGACACCGTGATCCCCGTGAACACCGACTTGGGGACGAGCACCAGATCCCAGTCACTGGTCGCGGTCTGCGCCACCAGGCGGCGGCGGGCTTCGGCGTCGGTGCCGGTGGTACCGACCAACACGTTGGCCGCCGGGTACCACTGCTTCGCCTCCCGCCCGACCTGCTCGATGATGTGGTTGGGCACCACCATCCACGGCTGCGACACCAGACCCAACCGTTTCAGTTCCATCGCCCCCATCAGCATCGTGCCGGTTTTTCCGGCCCCGACCACGTGATCGAGCAGCACGGTGGGCTCGGCGACGATGCGGGCGGCCGCGTCCCGTTGGTAGGGGTGCGGGACGAACGTCTCCCCCAGCCCGGGTAGTTCCATCTCCGCCCCGTCATAGGTCCGGGCGCGCAGCGAGTTGAACCGTTCGTTGTAAACGGTGACCAACCGTTCGCTGCGCGCCTCATCCGACCACAGCCACTCCCCGAACTTGTCGGTGATCTTGCTGGCCTGGGCTTGCGCGGCGAAGGTGGCGTTCATGTCCAGCGCGGGACCGCCGGTGCGCTCGATCTCCTCCTTCGACCGGTTCACCTGAATGGTTCTGGAGTTGCACAACGACTCCAGCAGCTCCACCGCGTCCTTGTGGGCGGTGCCGTAGGTGTCGGTCATCAACGGGGTGCCGCGCTGGTATTTCGGGACGTCGATGCTCCACTGCCCCAGCGTGTAGTCCACGTCGACGTTACGGGCGCCGAGGACCTCGGTGACGAACTGCTGGTAGTCGCTGACCGGTATCCAGGGAACCCCGGGGCGTTGATGGATCTCCGCCGCCTCGATCGTGCGGGGCTGCACCTGACCCAACGCGTCCACGTTGGCGGCGTAAGCCGGGTCGGCCGCCGCGGCGGCACGGGCCTGCGTCAGCTTGGTGCGGACGTTGCCCGACAGGTACTCCGCGGCGGGGATGAGCATCGTGGGGTCGGCGGGGTCGGGGTAGACCCGCCCGGTCAGCGCCTCCCGCGCCTGCTCGGTGTCGATGCCCAACAGGGCGGCGATGCGGGTCACGTCCACCGTGCGGGACTCATCCAGGCTGATCGCCAACGCGGCCTCGACGGTCTCTGCTGAGGTCCGCGCCGGGCGCGGGCCCACCACGTCGGTGGAGAAGATCGGGGCCTTGCGGGCGGTCTGGGTGTCCTCGTCGAACACCTCCAGGGCCGCCACCGCGGCGAAGGTCGGGTCGTTGCGGATACCACCGTCCAGGTGCGGTGCCCGTTTGCTCGGGGTGGTCGGTTCCCACGCCTTCTCCTCCCACTCCTGCCGGGTCTCCACCGGGACCTCACCGGCGAAGGGCACCCCGTCCTCGGCGTTGCGTGTGCGCCACTTCTCCTCGGCTTTCGCCATCCGCTGGTCGTGCTTGGCTTGGGTGATCTCCGCCGGGTTGGTCCAGGTGAACCGGTTGATCGCCCCATGCCTGCTCACGTAGGCGTCGTAGGAGCGGTTCAGCTCACCGCGCAGCTGGTCCCGATCGGCGGCGGGCAGCCCGTCCAGTTGGGCGCGGATCAGGGCGCCGCTGACGTCGCGTAGGTGCAGCAGCTGCCGGGTTTCGGCGACCTTGCCCGCCCGCGCCGGGTGCTCCACCCACCTGGTGCCGTCGAAGCGTTGCAGGCCGTCACCCTCGGCGTGATAGCGCAGCGTGGCCAGGGCGGTGTTCTGCCGGCCTTCGGCGGCGGTGAGCAGCCCCTGGTCGAACATTGCCGCGTCCAGGGTGGTCGTGGACTCCGGTGTGGCGGTCAGCGCCAACCCGCGTTCGGTGGCGTCGCGGGTGATCACCGCGAGCCGGTCGGCCACCGCCTGCACCAGCGGCACCTCACCGGCGGCCCGGACCTCGAGGGTTTCCGCGTTGTACATGCCGTGCCCGACGTGCAGCGCCCCGAGCACGTTCTCCGGGTGCGCCGCGAAGTAGGCGTTGATGTCGGTCTCGG
>JAABUT010001121.1_pt1 | contig 32893 bp, 32 predicted proteins | sample 5559281 | NCBI WGS metagenome assembly JAABUT01 (sample SAMN10711880, study PRJNA513359) | rock metagenome | isolation source: Antarctica rocks | place: Antarctica: Victoria Land, Ricker Hills nord | collected 2016-01-04 | reverse complement strand
ACCCTGCTGGAGCCCAAGACCACGACCACCAAGACGGCCCCGCGAAAGGAGATCGCCGCTACGGCATAGTTGCACTGACTCACAAAGTCACACGCGACGAGTTACACCACCTCGCGGGACGCGACCGCACGTCGCACACCTCGCCCGGCCGCACCCCCAGTTCGTACGCCGAGAAGGCCGGCAGCTGCCAGGCCGGCGTCCCCCGGCGGGCCAGCGCGCCTGCGCTCAGGGCCAGGTGCACGGTGAGCTCGGCGGGCAGGCCGCGGCCGAGCAGGAACAGGCCGTCCACCAGCAGCACCGCCCGGGCTGGCACCGGCAGCCGGGCCCGCCGGGCCGAACGGTCGCGACCGGCGTCCCAGAGCGCCGGGAGCCAGGTGCCGTCGGCCTCGAGCACCTCCCGGCGCAGGGCCCCCTCGTCCAGCCAGCCGGCGCGGAAGGCCTCGGCGTCCTCACGCCCGTGCTGGAGCCGCTCCCCGGCGGGCCGCAGGAACTCGCCGGCGGACACCCGCAGCGCCGCGCGGCCGGCCGCCGTCAGGCCGCCCACCAGGCTGTCGGCCAGGGCACGCGAGCCGACGCCGTCGAGCAGGACCCGGGCGGGTGGCGGCAGGGCGTCGACGAGGGCGACGAGGTCGACGGCCAGGGCCTGCGGCGTGCGGGGGAGCGGCGCGGTCAGCGGTGCCCGGCCAGCTCCGGCGGCAGCGGCACGGCCTGGTCGTGGGCGGAGGCCACGACCTCGCCGGCCAGGTCGTGCACCTTGCGACCCCGCGATCGGGCGACCTTGCGCAGCCGTTCGAAGGCCTGCCGGGGCGAACTGTGCTGCCGCTCCGTGATCACGCCGATCGCCTGCTCCACGACCACTCGGGCGGCGAGCGCGTGCTCGAGCTGCCGCACCGACAGGCGCAGCTGGCCGACCTCGTCCAGCGGCGCCTCTGACCGGCCCGGCCGGGCACCCGGAGCCAGCTCGGCGGCCAGCAGGTCGGCCAGCACCATCGCGCTGGTCAGGTCGCCGGTCTGCTGCTCGCCGACGCTCCAGGCGCCGTCAGGAGTACGCCGGATGACGACGCCCTCCTCGGTCAGCGGACCCAGGTGGGCGGCGACGACCTCGGCCAGCTGCCGCAGCACGGCGATCGTGTCGTCGTCGACCTCGACCGAGCCCCGGTCCACGCCGCACAGCGTGGCCACCACCTGGCCGGCTCCGTCACGCACCGGCACACCGACGTACGACGAGATGCCGAGGCGCTCGCGCACGGGAGCGTCGGCGTACGCCGGCTCGGAGGCGGCGTCGCTCGTCGACGACGGCGCGCCGGCGAGCAGCCGGTGGCAGAACGAGTCGCTGCGGTCGGAGCGCTCGCCTTCCGCCAGCCCGGGCCAGCTCGCCGAGGCGCGCACCTTCTCGAAGGTGAAGGTGTCCTCGGTCAGGCCGCCGACGAACACGACCTCCATGCCCAGCAGGGTGGACGCCGCCGAGAGCACGGCGTCGACGGCGGGGTGGGACAGCGGGTCGGGCACGGGGGCATCCTGAGCAGGGCGGGCGAGCGGTCGGGACAGGACTGCCCCGAGGGCGGCCCATCATCCCTCTGCAGGCTGTCCGGCTGGCCGGCCGTGCTGTCAGACGGCGAGGCGGGCCCTGACCTCCGCCAGGCTGGGGTTGGTCAGTGCCGTCCCGTCGGCGAACACCACGGTGGGCACCGTCTGGTTGCCGCCGTTGACGCTCATCACGTAGTCCGCGGCGGACGGGTCCTGCTCGATGTCGACCGTGTCGTAGCCGACGCCTTCCCGGTCCAGCTGCTTCATGAGCCGGTGGCAGTAGCCGCACCAGGCGGTGCTGTAGATCGTCATCGGGCCGGCCATGCGGTGATCCTCCTCGGGTGGGGCTCCGGGCTCGTCAACAGCGCGGCCCGTCGACCGCTTCCCGACGGCCGGAACTGCGAGGATGGCCCGGTGACCCCCGAGCAGGTGCTGGCTGCCCTCGACCCGGAGCAGCGGGCCGCCGCGTCGGCGGTGCGCGGGCCGGTCTGCATCCTCGCCGGCGCCGGCACCGGCAAGACCCGCACGATCACCCATCGGGCGGCGTACGCCGCGCTGACCGGCGCGGTGCCTGCCGAAGCGGTGCTGGCGGTGACCTTCACGGCGCGGGCGGCGGGCGAGATGCGCACCCGGCTGCGTGAGCTGGGTGTGGGCGGGGTGCAGGCGCGCACCTTCCATGCGGCGGCGCTGCGCCAGCTCGGCTACTTCTGGCCCAGGGTCGTGGGCGGCGCGCCGCCGAAGCTCGTCTCCAACAAGTTCGCGCTGGTGGGCAACGCCGCGGCGCGGGCCCGGCTGCGCCCTGGCACCGGGGAGCTGCGCGACCTGCTCTCCGAGCTGGAGTGGGCGGCCTGCTCGATGGTGTCGCCCGAGGACTACCCGAAGGCGGCGTCGACGGCCGGCCGGCGTCCGCCGTACGACCCGGCCGTGGTGGCCCAGGTCGCGCAGTCCTACGCCGACCTCAAGCAGGCCCAGGGTGTCGCGGACTTCGACGACCTGCTGCTGCTCACCGCGGCGGTGCTGGAGGAGCACCGCGACGTGGCGGAGGAGTTCCGCAGCCGCTACCGCTCCTTCGTCGTCGATGAGTACCAGGACGTCACGCCGCTGCAGCAGCGCCTGCTCGAGGCGTGGCTCGGCGGCCGCGACGACGTGTGCGTCGTCGGTGACGCGGCGCAGACCATCTACTCCTTCACCGGGGCGACGCCCGAGCACCTGCTCGGCTTCACCAGCCGCTACCCGGCGGCGGTCGAGGTGCGGCTCGTGCGTGACTACCGCTCCACCCCGCAGGTGGTGGGACTGGCCAACGGCGTGCTGGCGCGGGCCACGCCACGCCGCGCGGTGCTCGAGCTGCTGGCCCAGCGGCCGCCGGGGCCGCCCCCGTCCTTCGCCGAGCACGCCGACGAGCCGGCCGAGGCGGCCGCGGTCGCCCGCCGGTGCGCCGAGCTGACGGCGGCGGGTACGCCGGCCAGCGAGATCGCCGTGCTCTACCGCGTCAACGCGCAGGCGGCCGCGTACGAAGCGGCGCTGACCGACGCCGGCGTGCCCTACGTCGTGCGGGGCGGGGAGCGCTTCTTCGACCGCCAGGAGGTCCGTGAGGCGCTGCTGCTGCTGCGCGGGGCCGGCCGGGCCGCGGACGAGGACGCGCCGGCCGCACTGCCCGACCTCGTCGCCGACGTGCTGCGGGCGGGGCTGCGCTGGCAGGTCGACGCGCCGCCGCCCGGCGCCGGTGCGGCCCGCGAGCGGTGGGAGTCGCTGGCCGCGCTGCACCGGCTTGCCGGCGACCTGGCCCGGGCCGTGCCGGAGGCGGGCGTGCGTGACCTCGTCGCCGAGCTGGAGGAGCGGGCCGCGGCCCAGCACGCGCCGACCGTCCAGGGCGTCACGCTGGCGTCGCTGCACGCGGCGAAGGGCCTGGAGTGGGACGCGGTGTTCCTGATCGGCCTGGTCGACGGGACGCTGCCGCTGGTGCACGCCGACACCCCCGAGCAGGTCGAGGAGGAGCGCCGCCTGCTTTACGTCGGCGTGACCCGGGCCCGCGAGCACGTCCAGCTGTCCTGGGCGCTGGCCCGCTCACCCGGCGGCCGGGCGACCCGCCGGCCGTCCCGCTTCCTGGACGGCCTGCACAGCGGCGTGAGCCGGGTCGCCGCAGGGCCGGCCTCCACCCGCGCCACGCGCACGACCCGGTCCGGGCCGGTGGCCTGCCGGGTCTGCGGGGCGCCGCTGCTGCAGGCGGTGGAGCGCAAGCTCGGCCGCTGCCCCACCTGTCCCGTCGACAGGGACGAGGCGCTGTACGACGCCCTGCGCGGCTGGCGGTCCGAGCAGGCCAAGGCGCTGGGCCAGCCGGCGTACTGCGTGTTCACCGACGCCACCCTGACGGCCATCGCCGAGCAGCGACCGTCGACGGTCGCCGGGCTCGTCGCGATACCGGGTATCGGGCCGGCCAAGGTGGACAAGTTCGGGCCGGACGTGCTCGGCCTGGTGAACTCTTCCGCCGAGTGAGCGACACGTCCGGAAAAGGCGTTGCGCTGCCGCCCGTGCGCCTCTAGCGTGCGGTCTCACGAGGTCGGGGACGTCCCGGCTGCGCGGTGCGAGCAGGAGGTGGTCGACGTGAGCAGCATCTCCCTGTCGAGCCGCCCGGGCATGAACGGCGCCTGCCCGCTGCCCGCCGTCGAGGCGGTGCTGGTGATGCGGTCCACGACGGCGCCCGGCTACGGCTCCGTGCACGGCAGCGGTCTGCCCTTCGCCGCCACCCCGACCACCGGCATCACCGTCAACCCGCTCACCGCCCGCACGCCCGACACCGATGTTGACGCCCTGGCTCCGCCCCCTCGAGGCACCCCGGTCTGAACCACCAGACCAGCCTTCGAGGCCGCGGAACCCGACCAGGGATCCGCGGCCTCTCTGCTTTTCCGGACCAGCTGGTCGGCCCGCAACCCGGGCCGATCCCCACCCGCAACACCGCACCACCGTCACGAGGAGGTGACACCGATGTTCGCCCTGACCGACCTGCCGGTCGACGCGCTGGACCCTTCGGGTCCGGGCGCCTTGCCCTGCTGGGCCACATCCCCGGACCTGTGGTTCGCGGAGTCCCCGGCCGACGTCGAGACGGCCAAGGCCCTGTGCGCCCCGTGCCCGCTCCGCGACCAGTGCCTCGCCGGTGCCCTCGAGCGGCGTGAGCCCTGGGGCGTCTGGGGTGGCCAGCTCGTCCTCGCCGGCGTCGTCGTCCCGCGCAAGCGCCCCCGTGGTCGCCCGCGCAAGGACGACCTCGCCGCCTGACCCCCTTCCGTCGTACGTCCCTGATCAGGAGCATCGTCATGAGCCACGTCCTGTCCGAAGTCCTCGCCCGCGAGCTGGTGCGTGAGCGCCAGGCCCAGGCGGCGGCCGGTTCCCGTGCCGCCCGCCTGCGTGCCGCCCGTCGCTGGCAGCGTCGTGCCGAGCAGGCCAGCTACCGGGCCAACCGCGCACGCCTGGCCGTCCGGTGGCCCCGGCGGCACAGGGACGGCCCTCGGCCGGCACGTCACCGGCGGGCCGCCGTCCGCTCCCACCGGGCACCCGACCGCCCCGGCACCTGTCCTGGTGCCGGGGCGGTCGCGTCACCACCCCTCCCGCCGCCACCGGCGGCGGCCTGCTCCGTACGCTCGGCCCGTGCCGCTCCCGTCACGCGACCTGTCCGCCGCCGCGTCCTGCTCGGCGCCAGCCGGCGGCGCGCTGCCGCACCACCTTCCGGCCGCACGGGAGCGGGCGCTCGACGTGCTGCTCGATCCGGCGCTGGCGCACGTCGTCGACCTCGTCTGCTGGACCGAGCACGGGCTGGTGCACGTGGCCGACTCGCTGGGTCACGTCGCGCTCGCCCCCGACGGCGGGGGCCGCCTGCTCGCCGGCCGCGACCCGGTCGCCGACCAGGACCCGTACGGCGACGGGCCGGACACCTACCCCTTCGCGGCGGTCCGCCTGCACTCGCTGTTCGCCGACCCCCGGGCCCCGGACCTGGCCGTCGTGCACACCGGCGCCCACTTCTGGCCGGAGCGGGGCGGTCACCTGGGCGAGCACGGCTCGCTCAACGGGCCGCAGTCCCGGGCCCCGCTGCTGCTGTCCGGCGCCGGGGTCACGGCCCGCGGTGTCGTCGACGGCGTCGCGCGCACCGTCGACATCGGTGCCACCCTCGCCGCGCTCACCGGTGCGGCGTACGACGACATGGACGGCAGGCCGCTGGAGCTGGCGGTGCCCGGTGCCCGCCACGTCGTGGGGCTGCTCTGGGACGGCGCGCCATCCTCGGAGCTGCTCGCGCTGGCCGCCGCCGGGGAGCTGCCGGCCGTGTCGCGGCTGCTCGCCAGGGGCTGCGTGTTGCGCGGCGGCGCGGTCGCGGAGTTCCCGAGCGTCACCCTGGTCAACCACACCTGCGCGCTGACCGGTGTGGGTCCGGGCCGGCACGGCATCGTGCACAACGCGTTCTACGACCGGGAAACCGGCGAGCAGGTCGTGCCCAACAGCTCCGGCGTGTGGCACCGGTCGATGGACTACCTGCGGCCGGGAGTGCGCACCGTCTGGGAGCGGCTGCCCCCCGGAGCGGCGTCGGCGTGCGTCAACGAGCCGTGCGACCGCGGTGCGACCTACTCCACCTTCGCGCTGATGCGGGCATCGGGGCAGGGCGGCACGGACACCCTGGCCGCGTCCCTGCCTCCGGCGACGGGAGACCGGCACGCCACCCAGGAGCACGCTGCCGCACACCGGGACTACGCCTGGTCGACGCAGGTCGACGCGGCCGGGCTCGAGCAGGTGCTCGACCTGTGGCGGGACGGGGAGCCACCGCTGCTGACCTGGTGGAACACGACGCTGACAGACACCGGGCACCACACCGGCGGACCGCGGTCGCGGGTCGCCCGCGACTCGATGCGCGACAGCGACCGGCGGCTCGGCGTGTGGCTCGACCTCGTGGAAGGGCGGGGGCTGGCCGACGACGTGACAGTGCTGCTCACCGCCGACCACGGCTCGGAGGCCGCCGACCCCGCGTGCCGCGGTGACTGGGACGAGGCACTGCGGGCGGCGGGCCTGGCCTTCCGCGACGAGGCCTACGGCTTCATCTACCTGGGCGATGACGTCGCCGGCGGGACAGCCGAAGACTGAGCCGGCCGGGTCAGGGGAGCAGGACGCCCGGGTTGAGCAGGCCCTGCGGGTCCAGCGCCCGCTTGATCGCCCGCATCGCGGCGATCTCCGCCGCCGACCGGGACAGCGGCAGCCACGCGACCTTCGCCCGTCCCACGCCGTGCTCGGAGCTGATGCTGCCGTGCAGCGCGGCCACCAGGTGCAGCACGGCGTCGGTGACCTGCTCCGCGAGCTCACCGGCGCCCAGGACGTTGACGTGCAGGTTGCCCTCGTTGACGTGGCCGAACAGCACCGTCCGGGCGTCCGGGGCGACGGCGGCGACGGTCGGGACCAGCCGTTCCACCAGCTCGGGCAGCGCCGCGGTGGGGACGGACACGTCGAGCTTGACCGGCACGCCCTGGGCGTTGATCGCCTCGGTGTGCTGCTCGCGGTAGGCCCACAGCGCCCGCTGCCCGGTGCTGTCGGCGGCCACCACCGCGTCCAGCAGCCCGTCCGCGGCCGCGACCGCCTCGACCAGCGCGTCGGTCGGGTCCGTGCGGTCGGCGCACTCCAGCAGCAGGTAGACGGGGTGGGACTGGGGGAACGGCGGCGGGAGCGCGCCGTGGCGGCGTACCAGCTCCATCCCGTCGGCGAACAGGAGCTCGGCCGCGCTCAGGCTCGGCAGCCGCTCGCGCAGGCCGGGCAGCAGCGCGACGACGGCCCGTACGTCGGCCATCGCCAGCAGGGCCACGCAGCGGGCCGGGAGCAGCGGGACCAGGCGCACCCGCACGGCCGTGACCACGGCGAGGGTGCCCTCGCTGCCGGCCAGCAGGGAGACGAGGTCGTAGCCGGTGCCGTCCTTGGCCAGCCCGGCCAGCCGGCTGACCACCGCGCCGTCCGAGAGCACGGCCTCGGCGCCCGCGACCTGGGCCCGCATGCTGCCGTAGCGCAGCACCCGGATCCCACCGGCGTTGGTCGCGACCAGCCCGCCCACGGTGGCCGAGTCGCGCGCGGCCAGGTCGACGCCGAAGTCCAGCCCGCTCGCGCGGGCGTGCTGCTGCAGGGTGGCCAGGGTGGTGCCGGCGCCGACGGTCACCTGCCCGGCGGCGAGGTCGACCGGACCGACGTCGCGCAGCCGGGTCAGGCTGAGCAGGACCTCTCCGCCGGCCGGCACGGCGCCCCCGACCAGACCGGTGCCGCCGCCCTGCACGACGACCGGTGCGCCGGCCCGGGCGCACGCGGACAGCACCGCGACGACCTGCGCGGTGTCGGCGGGGCGTACGACGCAGCCGGCCCGACCCGAGAACCGTCCGGTCCAGTCGTGCTCGTAGGAGCGGGTGAGCTCGGGGTCGAGGAGCACGTGCTCCTCGCCGACGGCCGCCCGAAGCGCGTCGAGCGGCAGGCTCACGGACGGACCCGGAGCCGCACCGTCTCGGGCAGGGCCCGCAGGGCGCCGGCCAGCTCGTCCACCCCGGGGCCGGCGACGTCGGTGACGGCATAGCCGAGCGAGCCGCGGGTGGCCAGCAGCTGGGCCTCGATGTTCAGACCGTGCTCGGCCAGCAGGCCGGTGACGGTCGCGAGCACCCCCGGCGTGTTGGTGTGCAGGTGCAGCAGCCGGGTGCCGCCGGACCGGGCCAGCGAGACCGGCGGCAGGTTGACGCTGAGGGAGGTGCTGCCGTCGACGGCGTAGTCGCGCAGCTTGCCGGACACGAAGTTGCCGATGTCCTGCTGCGCCTCCTCGGTCGAGCCCCCGACGTGCGGGGTCAGGATGACGTTGGGCAGCCCCCGCAGGGTCGAGACGAACTCCTCCCCGGGCGCCTTCGGCTCGGTCGGGAAGACGTCGACCGCGGCGCCGGCGAGGTGGCCGCTCTCGATGTGGTCGCGGAGCGCGGCGTGGTCGACGACGAAGCCGCGGGACAGGTTGAGGAAGATGCTGCCCGGCCGCATCCGGGACAGCTGCTCCTCGCCGAACAGGCTGTCGTTGGAGACCCGGCCGTCGACGTGCAGCGTGACCACGTCGGAGCCCGCGAGCAGCTCGTCGAGCGTGCCGCACCGGCGGGCGTTGCCAAGCGCGAGCTTGTCGGCGGCGTCGAAGAACAGCACCGACATGCCGAGCGACTCCGCGAGCACCGACAGCTGGCTGCCGATGTTGCCGTAGCCGACGATGCCGAGGCGACGCCCGCGCACCTCGTGGCTGCCGGCCGCCGACTTGTCCCAGCGGCCGGCGTGCATGTCGGCGTTCTTGTCGGTCAGCCGCCGGGTCAAGGCGATGATCTCGGACAGGGCCAGCTCGACCACGCTGCGGGTGTTGGAGAACGGCGCGTTGAACACCGCCACCCCCCGCTCCGACGCCGCGGCCAGGTCGACCTGGTTGGTCCCGATGCAGAACGCCCCCACCGCCAGCAGGTCCGGGGCGGCGTCCAGCACCGCCGCGGTCACGTTGGTGTTGGAGCGGATCCCGAGCAGCTGCACCCCGGCCAGCCGGTCCACGAGCTCGGCCGGCCGCAGCGCCGACTCCACGCGCTCCACGTCGTAGCCGGCGTCCTTGAGCGTCCAGGCGCCGTCCGGGTGGATGTTCTCGAGCAGCAGCGCGGAGTCGGTCATCAGGGCGCCAGGCTAGCGAGCGACCGGACCGGCCCTTGCCGTCGTACGCCGGGCAAGCCGTTCCGGGCCGGCGGTCACTGGTAGGTGACCAGGTCCGGCCGGGGGCGCAGGCGCATCACCTGCTCCGGCCGGAACACGCCGGTGTCCTGGCCGTTGGTGAACAGCTTGAACCCGTTGCGGACCGCGCCGGACTTGAGGCTGATGGCGTGGTAGGTCTGCTTCTTCAGGCGCTGGCTGCCGAAGCCGTCGACGTGCACGACGGTCGCGAGCTGAGGCCGGGTGGTGATCCGCTCGTTGGCCGGGCGCACCGACTGCTCCTGGAACTGGTGCACGACGAACAGCTTCTGCGGCAGCCGGCCATGGTCCACCAGCGCGGCGAGGTAGCGCGCCACCTCGTCGATCTTCCTCGTGGTCGTGTAGCCGACTCGTTCGCCCGGTCGCTGGCCAGGCTGCAGCTTCCACTCCGGGTCGAGGGCTAGCCCGACCTCCGGCTGGCGCAGGAACTTCTCGTAGTGCCTGGCCTGGTCCAGGAAGTCGGCCCGACCGGGCTGCAGGTCCAGCAGCAGCAGCATCCTGGCCTTGCGGGCTGCCGTGAGGTAGCGCTGGACGCTCGCGTCGGAGATGCCGTGGCTGTAGGTGCCGTCGTCGCCCGCCGAGCCCTGCGCCACAGTGGTGATCAGCTCCAGCGCCGGCAGCACCTTGCGGCCGGAGACGCGGGCGTACGGCGCGGCGCGCTTCTCGAGCGCGGCCGCGGCCGCGGCCGGTGAGGTCCGGCCCAGGATGCCGAGCCGCCCGGTGCCCTCGGCGCCGTAGTAGGCCACGACCTCGTGCCGGGGGAAGATCGTCCGGCCGCCGCGGGGCAGCTCCACCGGGGCGGCGGGGGGTGTCGGGGAGGACGCGCCGGCGGGTGGCGCGGTGGAGCGGGAGGGTGTGACGACGGGTCCGCTGGACGGTACGGCGGCGGCCGCCGTGGCCGGCGCCGACGGACCGCCGCCGGAGGAGGAGCAGGCGGAGGTGGCCAGCAGGGCGAGCAGGACGGGCACTGCAGCGGCGCGCGCGGCGAGACGGGTCACGGCGCTGCTCCTACCCACTGCGCGCGTCGGATGCCCGCGCGCGGTCCTAGGGCGCTCAGGACGGCCCGCTCCCGGTCTCGATACCGCTGTAGATCCGGCGCGCGTTCCCGCCCAGCACCAGCGGCACGACGTCCGCCGGCAGCCCGAGGCCCGCGACCGCGCGGGCGTTGTGCGCCGTGCCGGGGACGCCCGGCCAGTCGGTGCCGAAGACCCACCTGCGGGACAGCCGGGCCAGGTCGAACCGGGCGTAGTACTCCGGCAGGCGCCTCGGCGGCAGGCCCGACAGCTCGAGCCAGACGTTGTCGTGGGTCAGCGCCAGGAACGCCGCCGCGTCGTACCACCAGCCCCGGCCGCCGTGCGCCAACACAACGGTGAGGTCGGGGAAGTCGCGCAGCACGGTGTCGACGTGCACCGGGTCGGCGTACGCATTGGTGGAGCCCGGGAAGGTGCTGGTGCCGCAGTGCACGACCAGCGGCACGCTCCGTTCGACCAGCACGGCGTACGCCGGGTAGAGCGCGGCGTCGTCGAGCCGGAAGCCGCCGTGCACCGGGTGCAGCTTGAGGGCCGCGGCGCCGTGGTCGAGCTGGCGCACCAGCTCGGTCGCGATCGGGTGGTGCAGGTGCGGGTTGACGTTGGCCACCGGCCGGAACAGCCGCGGGTCGTGCTCCACGAGCGGCAGCAGGTCCTCGAAGCGCTGGTAGCCCGTGGTCTTGGGGCTGTACTCGCAGAACAGCAGCGCCGTGTCGACGCCCTCCGCGCGGAACAGCTCCGCCAGCCGGTGCGGCCGCGGCCGCCCGTCGGCGCCCCAGACGTCGGCCAGCACCCCCGGCGCGCCGAACTCCTCGGCCCAGCGCAGCCACGCGGGCGCGACGGTGTCCAGCCGCGGCACGTGCACATGCGCGTCGACCAGGAGATGTCCGTCGAGCACGCTCAGCGCCTCCGCTCTGGTTGCCCGGCGCGACAGGGTACGCAGAGGGCCGGTCGGTCCGGCCGGGCAGACTGCGGGCAACCGGAGACACGGAGCAGTGATGAGCGCGGATGTACGACCCGACGTGACGGGCTTCGACACGCTGCTGGGCTTCACGATGACGCGGGCCGACGGCGACGAGGTGCACGGGCGGATCGAGGTGACGCCCGCCCTGCACCAGCCGTACGGCATCGTGCACGGCGGGGTCTACACCTCGGTCGTCGAGACGGTGGCCAGTGTCGGGGCGGCGTTGTGGTTCGCCGAACGCGGCAACGTCGTCGGCGTCGCCAACCACACCAGCTTCCTGCGCGCGGTGCGCGAGGGGATCCTCCAGGTCAGGGCGACGCCGGTGCAGCGCGGGCGGACACAGCAGCTGTGGCAGGTCGACATCACCGACGACAGCGACCGCCTGGTGGCCCGCGGCGAGGTGCGGCTGGCCAACCTCAGCTCCGCCGACGTCCTCGGCCGCGAGCCGGGCTAGCGCTTGGTCATCGTGTCCCCACGCCCGCGCCGGAGCCTGCTGCGGCGGACACGATGACCTTCCGGCGTACGGCGGCAGCGTCGTGCCGAGCAGTCGGAGCACCTGCCGGTCAAGGGACGACGTGGACCGGTTCCGGGGCGGGTCTTGGGTCCTGGTCGTCCGGCCGGGGCCGGACCGCCGGGTCGCGCATCAGGGCCGACAGCAGCAGGGCCAGGACCGGCAGGGCGACGAGGGTGCTCAGGGTGAGGCGCAGGCTGGTCGCGTCGGCCAGCGTCCCCAGCAGGGGGCTGAACAGTCCGCCGATGCTGACGGCCAGGCCGACGGTGACGCCGCTGGCCGTCCCGATCCGGTTCGGCAGGTAGTCCTGACCCAGGACCACGAACACGCTGAACGGCATGTAGACGCCGATGCCCGTCAGCGCCACGAAGACCAGCGCGACGGCCGGCCTCGTGCTCAGCACCAGCCCCAGCAGGGCGGGCGCGGCCAGGGCGAAGCCGGTCCGGATGGCCGGCAACCGGCCGTAGCGGTCGGCAACAGCCCCGCCCAGCAGCGTGCCGACGGCGCCGGTGACGAGGAAGACGGTGAGCGCAGCGCCGCCCTGGCCCCTGGAGGCGCCCAGCTCGTTGATGAAGTACAGCGCCAGGAACGACGTCAGCCCGAAGAACAGCACCGAGCGCACGACCACGACCGAGGTCAGGCGCAGGAAGGCCGGCCAGTCGTCGACCCCGCCGGGCAGGGCGGCGCCCTTGCGCCGGCCGCCGGGGCCGTCCAGGACGGCGCGCAGCCGGGCGAGCAGGATCGCGGCCATGAGGAGCGCGGGTCCGGCGAGCAGCACCGTGCCACGCAGCCCCGCGAGCAGCAGGACGGGGGTGGTGACCAGTGAGCCGAGCGCGAAGCCCACGTTGCCCCCGAGCGCGAACACGCTCATCGCCCGGTTGCTGCTGCCGGCGGCCTGCCGCGCAGCCCGGGCCGCCTCGGGGTGGAACGCCGCGATGCCCAGCCCGGAGAGTGCGACGGCCAGCCAGGTCAGCAGGTAGCTGGTGGACAACCCGGCCAGGGCCACCCCGACGGCGGCGGTCACCATCCCCACGGTGAGCATCCATCGCCTCGGCCGCCGGTCGGTCCACCAGCCGAAGGCGGGCTGGGCCACCGAGGACAGCACCGTCGCCGCCAGGGTCAGGCCGGACACCGCCGCGTAGGTGTAGTGCCGCTCGGCGACCAGGAACGGCAGCAGGGCCGGGACGGCGCCCTGGTAGAGGTCGTCGACGACGTGCGCGCCGCTCATCAGCGCCACCCCACGCCGGTTCACCGGTCCACCAGCTGCGCCAAGGCCCGGTGCGTGTTGTCCAGGTGCTGCCGCACCGCGACGACCGCGGCCTGCGGGTCGCGTCGGCGTACGGCATCGGCGAGTGCGCTGTGCAGGGCGCTGGTGTCCTCGGTGAGCTCGCGGTCGTCCACCACCTCCTCGATCGCGCGGGCGATGCTCGCCAATGCGACGCCGTACAGCTCCGAGAGCAGGGGGTTGTGCGCCGCGTCCACCACGGCCCGGTGGAAGTCCAGGTCTGCGGCGAGGAACGCGCGCCGTCGACCGGCCTGCGCCGCCGTACGACGCCGGGCGAGCGCGTCGTCGACGATCTCGAGATCGTGCTCGTCGCGTCGCTGGGCGGCCAGGGCCGCCGCCTCGATCTCGAGAGCCCGGCGGACCTCGTAGACCTGCAGGGCCTCGCCGCGCTGCAGCCGGAGGGCGAGCTCACCGCTCGCCGGTGCCGCCAGGACGAATGTGCCGGCTCCCTGCCGCACCTGTAGCACTCCGGCATGCGCCAGCGCGCGGACCGCCTCTCTGACCGTGGACCGCCCCACTCCCAGCTCCTGGGCCAGCGCCGGCTCGGACGGCAGCCGTTCACCGACCGCCCAGGCCCCGTCCGCCACCTGGTCGCGCAAGCGCGCGATGGCCTGGTCGACCAGGGGCGCCCGCACCAGGGCCTGCGACACGTCTGAGCTCCTCAGGTCATCCGATGACCGACCCTAGCTCTTGACGTCCGGTGCGGTGGAGCAGGGGCTCCGGCAGCCACGGACCGACGTAGGTCTCCCGCCGGGTCCGCGCGGCCACGCGTCCTGCACGGTGTCCTCGGCGTCGACGGCGCTGCCGAGCAGGTCGTAGGCCACCGTGAACAGCAGCCGACCGGAGTGTGACAGTCCCGTCCCTATCCTGGATCTGACGGATGGGCGCGTACGACGAGACCGTCGACGGACGCGAGCAGAGGGGATCGGCATGGCTGCGGGCAGCCGCGCGCATGGCCGTGCGATCAGGCAGGCCGGGGTTGCGCCGAGCGCGCCGCGCTGGGCGGTACTGGCGGCCTACGCCGCGGTCCTCAGTGTCGTCCCGTCGGGCGTGTGGCGGACCGCCGTCGGCTTGGGCGTGCCGCTCGGCTGGAGCGATGAGCACCTGCGGCTGGAGCGGATCCCCGGCGAGGGCACGCGGTACGTCATCTCCCTGACCGCCCTGACGCTCGGTGCTGCCCTGCTCACCCTGGGCCTGGTGCAACGCTGGGGTGACGTCGTGCCGGGGTGGGTCCCCGTCGTCGGCGGCCGGCGGGTGCCGACACTGCTCGCGGTGGTCCCGGCGACCGCCGGGGCGCTGACCGTGACGACCGTGGCCGCGGTCAGCGCCGTGCACTGGGACGACGTCAGCGGGTTCGCCGACGACCCGGACTCGGGCTGGGCCAGGCTCATGGCGCTGTGCTACGCGCCGGCGCTGCTCTGGGGACCACTGCTCGCGGCCGTCACGATGGCCTACTGGCGTCGCCGCCGTTCCGCCAGAGCCCGGTCGTGACCGTTGCGCGGGCTGTCCCGGGCACCGCCTACCCGGACGTGCTCGCGACTCCGAACAGGGCGGCGACCGGCCCGACGGCGTCAGGTGCCTCCGGTGGCGCGCTCACCCGAAGCACCGGCTGGCCGTCGATCTCCGTCACCGTCCAGGTGACGAACGAGCAGCAGATCTGCTCTGCGGCGGCGAGGCGCTCCAGCTCCTCACGCACGCCGGTGCCGGGCTGGTAGCGGACCTCGAGCTGTCCTCCGACGAGCCGGGCGGCCGGCGCTGCCCTCTCGTGCAGGCGCTCCCAGCGGCGCATCCGCGCCGGTCCGTCGTCCGGGCCCAGTGTGCAGGCCAACGGCAGCTGGGCGGGGTCGGGAGGCGCAGTCACGCGCTCGAGTGCAGACGCTCGGATCGCCCGCGTCAAGTCGCGGGGCCGGCGGACGTCCGGGTCGGTCCCGTCCGGCTTCCCGCGCCACCGGGCCGGGCAGCTGCCTGGACATCACGACGACCACGACGGCGGCGCTGACCTGCAGCAGCGCTCCGGCCAGGTAGGCCGGCCCCTCGCCGTACCTCGGCAGGAGCCCGAGGAAGACGCTGCCGAAGACCGCGACGCCGAGCGCGAGGGCGGTCTGCTGCAGGGTGGAGAACAGCCCGGAGCCGGCGCCGGCGAGGTGCGCGGGGACGTCGGCGAGCACGACCCCGATCAGCGGGCTCATCACCATCGCCTGCCCGGCGCCGGTCAACAGGAGGCCGGGAGCGAGCTGCCAGGGCGACAGGCCGCTGCCAGCGATGTCGACGGTGACGGCGAGCACGAGCAGCCCGATGCCCTGCAGCACCCCACCGGCGGTGATCACCGAGCGGCCCCAGCGGGCGACCAGGCGCGCGGTGGACAGGGAGACGACGAGAAAGACGCCGGCCATGGGAGTCAGCGCGACGCCGGCCTTGAGGGCCGACCAGTGCAGGACCACCTGCGTGAGCTCGGCGTAGACGAACATGTAGCCGCCGAAGCCCGCGAAGAACGGCAGCGCCATCGCGAGCCCGCGGCGGACGCCGGGCAGGCGCAGCAGCGAGGGCGGCAGCAGCGGTGTGCGCCCGGTGCGCTCCACCCGGTCCTCGACGGTGAGCAGGGCCCAGGCGAGCAGCGGCGCGGCGGCGAGGCAGACCCAGGTCCAGGCCGGCCAGCCCTGCGCGCGGCCGTCGACGAGCGGGACGAGCAGCGCCAGGACGGTGGCGCCGAGCAGCGCGGTCCCGGCGAGGTCGGGGCGGGCCGGGCGGTCGGCGCGGGTGTCGGGCAGGACGCGCGCGGCCAGCACCAGGGCCACCAGACCCACGGGCACGTTGAGCAGGAAGACCGGGCGCCAGCCGGTGCCGGCGAGGTCGGCAGCGACGATCAGTCCGCCGCCGAGCTGCCCGAACACGGCAGCCAGGCCGCCGGTCGCCCCGAAGGCCGAGAGCGCGCGGGCCCGGGCGTCGCCGATGGTGGTCGCCTGCAGGGTGGCGAGGACCTGGGGGACCATCGCCGCGGCGGCGGCGCCCTGTGCCAGGCGGGCCAGCACCAGAGCGGTCGAGGTCGGTGCCAGCCCGCACAGGGCGCTGGTGGCGGTGAAGGCAGCCATCCCGATCAGGAACAGCCGCCTGCGCCCGAACGCGTCGCCCAGCCGGCCGCCGATGACGAGCCCGAGGGCGTACGCGACGGCGTACCCGGCGACGACGGTCTCTAGGGCCGAGGCGGAGGCGTGCAGGTCGCGGCCGATGTCGGCGAGCGCGACGTTGACGACGAAGAAGTCGGTCATCGCGAGGAAGACGCCGGACAGCAGTACGACGAGGGCTAGGGGGCTGAGCGAGCCGGCGGGCAGGACGGTGGGGCGCTGGAGCGTTGCGGTCATGACCAGCACTGTCGGGGCTCGCCGAGGGTGGTACCAGAAGCCTGTTCATCCTGGTACTGCCAGCACCCTGGTACCAGCCTGCGGGATGCGCCATGGTGGGTGCCATGACCGTCACCGCGCTGCGACCCGGGGGCCGCGAAAGCCATGAGAGCCCCGACACCACCCGCCGTCGGGTGCTGGCTGCGTTCCTGCGCTCCCGCCGCGAGCGGCTCACCCCCGACGACGTCGGGCTCACGACGTTCGGCCGACGGCGTACGCCGGGGCTGCGCCGGGAGGAGCTGGCCCAGCTCGCCGGGGTCGGCGTCACCTGGTACACCTGGCTCGAGCAGGGCCGCGACATCAACGTCTCAACCCAGGTCCTCGAGGCGCTCGCGCGCACGCTGCGCCTCGACCGGCACGAGCGGGCGCACCTGATGGCCCTGGCCGGGGCGCAGGACGCCGCCGCACCGGACACCTGTCCCACGATCACGCCCGCGGTGCGCGCGGTTCTCCAGCAGCTCGACCCGGCGCCGGCGGTGGTCCACAACGCCCGGCGCGACCTGATCGCGCACAACGCGGCGTACGAGCGGGCCTTCCCGGATCTGATGGACGTGCCGCCCGAGGACCGCAACGTCCTGCTGCTCGTGTTCACCCACCCCGGCTGGCGGCGTTGCATGCCCGACTGGGACGACGCCGCGCCCCGGCTCGTGGCGCAGTTCCGCTCGGCGATGGCCGAGCACCTCGCCGAGCCGTGCTGGAAGCACCTGCTGCAGCGGCTGCTGGACACCTCCCCGGAGTTCGCCGCGCTGTGGGAGCGGCACGAGGTGCTGGGACCGGAGATCGGCTGCAAGCGGTTCCTGCACCGCGACGTCGGTCTGCTGCGGCTGGACTTCACCCACCTGTGGCTCGACCAGCGACGGGCCACCCGGATGACGGTCTACACCCCTGCGGACGAGCCGACCCGGGCGGCGCTCGACAAGCTCAGGGCTGATGCCTGATCGGCGGGAGCGGCGGCGCAGCGAGTGACGCCGTAGCCTCCGGACGCATGACCGCGATCTCCCCGCCGCAGTGCGCGCCGTGCATCACCGACCTGGCCCTCGTCCGCGACGCGACGACCTCCGTCGCCGGTACTTCCTGCTGCACCGCGCACGCCGTGCTGCTCGCCCACCCCGACGACCACCCCGGCCGCCGCCGTCAGCGCCTGTCGCAGCTGCGCGACCTCGCCGAGGCCAAGGCCGGGACAGCGAGCGAGCAGGAGAAGGCGCGCCTGGAGCTGCTGGTGGCGGAGTACGCGCTGGTCGCGGTGATGGACACCTCGCAGCCGCCTCCCCGCGACGGCGGCCAGCGGCCCGGTGAGCCCCGTCGGCGCGACAAGCCACGGCGGCAGCGGCCCGGACGGGGCGAGCGCCCCGGCGGTGAGAGCCGGCCCGGGCCGGACGGCCGGCCGCGCCAGGAGGTCCACTCGCCCGCGGACGCCGGCCCGTCGACGGACATCGCTCAGGCGGCCGACGCTGCTTCTGCGGGCGACGCTGCTCCCGCGGGCGACGCTGCTCCTGCGGGCGACGCTGCTCCTGCGGGCGACGCTGCTCCCGCGGGCGACGCTGCTCCCGCGGGCGACGCTGCTCCCGCGGGCGACGCTGCTCCCGCCGGCGGCGTCGACCCCGTCACCGCTTCGGCGCCCGGCATGGCGCCGGTGCCCGAGCGGGCCCCCGAGACGGCCGCCTCCCCGCCACCCGTGCCGCTCCCGGAGCCACCGGCTGGACCCGGCCCCTCCGCGCGTCCAGAGGCCGCCGCGGGCGAGGGAACCTCCAGCGCGGCGCCCCAGGGTGACGGCGCCCCGAGCACGCCGGCCGCGGCCCCTCCCGGTGAGTGACGGCGGGCGCCCCGCCCCGCCTACTCGACCGTGCTGATGAGCAGCGTCAGCGCCGAGCCGGTGCGCTCGGCGAGCGCGGCCGCGTCCTGCGCCGTACGCCTGCCCTCGTCGGAGGCGAAGGCGGCGGTGACCGTGTCCATGTCCTGGAAGTAGAGGTCGGTGATCCGGTGGTAGGGCGCGGGGCTGCCGTCCGGCGTGCCTCCCACCACGGCGAGCTCCTGGCGGATCAGGCCAGGGAGGGTGTCGGCGAGCGGCTTGTGCACCGAGAGGTAGTGCTCCTCGAAGGCGGCGGTGTCCGACGGCGGCGCGTACATGGCAGTGATCTTCATCATGGGCGCAATGTACGACGGTCGGGCCTTCGGTGCATGCTGTCGTGGTGTCCGAGCCGGTGACCTGCTGGGCCTGCGGGACGGTCGTGGCCGAGCGGCCGCTCGGCTGGTCGCTGCAGGTCTGCGGTCCCGCGGAGCAGGGCGGGAAGCGGTGGCTGTGCGAGGGCTGCACGCGCCAGCACGTCCGCGCGATCGAGGGACGTCTCGACGACTCCTGGTGGTGAGCCGCAGGGCTCAGCCGCCTGTCGGTGCGTGTGGCGGCGCGAAGCCCGGCTGCCAGCGCTCCATCTCACGGCGGTACGTCGCCTCGCCCGCCAGCTGGCACAGCACCCCGATGGTGCCGAGCGTCACCCGGTGGATGAGCAGGTACGCCGGTGGCAGGTTGAGCTGGCGGCCCAGCTGTGAGGCGGGCGAGCGCGGGTCGCCGAGCCGCACCGCCTGGGCGCGCAGCCACTCCCGACTGAACCGGAACGTCTCGCCGGCGATCGGTTCGAGCAGCGGCTGCAGGTAGTCCAGCACCCGCTCGGCATCCACCTCGACGTTGGGCCGCACGAACCCCTCCGCCCGCAGCGCCCGCAGCACCGCCTCGGCCTGGCCCTCGAGGGCGAGTCGGGCCAGCCGCCCGATGGGCTCCGGGGCGCCGTCCGGCAGCCGGTCGACCGCCCCGAAGTCGATCACGCCGAGCCGTCCGTCCGGCAGCAGCCGGAAGTTGCCCGGGTGCGGGTCGGCGTGCAGCAGCCCGGCCAGCACCGGTCCGGAGAACAGGAACCGGGCGAGCAGCAGCGAGGCGCGGTCGCGCTGCTCCCGGGAGCCGGCAGCGATGATCGCTGACAGCGGGGTGCCGTCCATCCACTCGCTGACGAGGACCCGCTCGCTGCCGGCGACGACGTGCGGGATGCGGATCTCGCTGTCGCCGTCGTAGGCCTCGGCGAAGGTCTCCTGGCTGCGCGCCTCGAGCCGGTAGTCGAGCTCCTCGCTCACCCGGGCCTCGAGCTCGGCCAGCAGCGGCTTGACGTCGAGCCCGGGGGAGAGCACGGAGAACATCCGGGCGACCCGGGACAGCTGCCGCAGGTCGGACAGCAGCGCCTTCCCGGCGCCCGGGTACTGGATCTTGACGGCGACCACGCTGCCGTCGGCCCACACGGCCCGATGGACCTGGCCGATGCTGGCCGCCGCGGCTGGTACGTCCTCGAAGGAACGGAAGCGCCCCCGCCAGTCCGCGCCGAGCTCCCCGGTGAGGACGCGGTGGACGCTGGCCGCCGGCAGGGGCGGCGCGGCCTCCTGCAGCTTGGTCAGCGCCGCCCGGTAGGGGGCGGCAACGTCCTCGGGCAGGGCGGCCTCGAAGATGCTCAGGGCCTGGCCGAACTTCATCGCGCCGCCCTTGAGCTGGCCCAGCACCTGGAACAGCTGCTCGGCGGTGCGCTGCTGCAGCTCGGCGGCGACCAGCTCGGCGGGGCGGCCACCCAACCGCTTGCCGAATCCGAGCGTGGCCCGGCCGGCGACACCCAGCGGCAGGGTCGCCAGCTTGGCGCCGCGGGTCACCGCGCGCCGGGGGATGTCGCTCACGCTGCCAGTGTCGTGCACGCAGGCGCATCTGGCCGTCGCGGCGCGTCACGCCGCCCGCCCACCGGGCCGGGGGGCGCAGCCGCAGGCCGGGTGCAGCGCCCAGGTGCGCCGGCGCCATCGCCAGTCGGGCATCGCCAGCTCGAGGGTGCCCCCTGCCGAGGCCGGCCGGCTCGGGCCGTCGACCAGCGCCAGCACCTGCAGGCAGGCCTGCGCGGCCACGGCCACCGCGAGGACCCCGTCGCAGGCGGTCATCCCGCGAACCGGCGTGCTCAGCTGCGCGGCAAGAGCCGGCCAGCCGGGGTCGCGGTCGGACCGGGTGAGGTCGAGGCAGCGCAGGCAGGCGGTGCGCCCGGGCAGCACCAGTGGCCCGACGATGCCGACGGTGTCGCGGACCTCAGCCAGCAGATGCGGGAGACCCGCCGGCACCTGGGCGAGGTCGGCCTCCAGCGCTGAGGGCACGGCGGGTGCGAGCACCACGAGGTCCGGTGGGCCAGTCGCCCTGCTGGCGCTGCGCCCGCCGAGCCGGTCCGCCGCGGCCGCGCCCCGGGACCTCCCGACGTCGCGGGCAGCGGGTCCGGCGACGCCGACGTGGTGCGGCCGGACCGGGCCGTCGTCGTGCACCTGCACGATTCCGACGCCGGCTCCGTCGAGGAGCGCGGCGACGGCCGTCCCCACCCGGCCGGCGCCGAGCACCAGCACATGGGCGCGCGTCCGGTGGTGCACGGCGTCCCGAGTGGACTCGCCGAGCAGGCTGAGCCCGGCAAGGTCGGCGGCCAGCTGGTCTCGCTCGGCCGGCTCGAGCCCAGCCGCCCGGTCGGCTGAGGCGTCCTCGAGCAGCCCGGCCTCGTCCAGCAGGGCGAGCAGGGCAGACGTGCGGCTCGGCGGGCACCCGGCGGCCTGGCCGGTCGCCAGCACTGCCGATCGGGACAGGGCGCCGTCGAGGACCGCGAGCACAGCCCGCACACCGGGGTCCACGCCGGCCAGGACGACGGCGCGGTGGTCCCGTCCGAGCTGCAGCGTCTGCGGATCGCGCCACAGCCGGCGCGCCGCCGCGGTGAGGACGGGTCGGTCCACAGGTCACCTCCGGGTCGGCCCGAAGGCTGGCACCCGGAGGTGACGGACGTCGTACGCCGTCCACAGGAGCCCGCGGTGTCCACAGGCCGACGTCGACCTCGCCGTGATCGAGCGTCCCGCGCTGGCTCAGGAGGAGGCGGGCAGGCCGAGGGCGCGTCGTTGCTCGCCTAGGAGCGCGGCCCAGTCCGCCGCGGCGCGGCAGTCGTCCCGGCGTTCGGCGCAGCCACGCGGCGGGAAGGCCGGCACGCCGGAGGGCGGCCCCCAGCGGGAGCCGCCCTCCGTCGTACGCCTGAGAGCGGTCAGGCCTTGCCGAGGATCCGGTTCATCTTCGTGCCGCAGACGGGGCAGGTGCCCTGCGCCATCCGGCGGCCCGATTCGCTGACCTTGACCTCACCGTCGAAGTCGCGCTTGTCCTTGCACTTGACGCAGTATCCGTTGTACGAGTCAGCCACGGGGTCCTCCATGTCACGTCTGGACGGCGGGGTGCGCGTCCCGCGCAGCCGGCTGGCGCGCGTATGTCGGGGCTGAGCGTAGCGTCCGGCCACGCCTGCGCCCCGCAGCGCGGCTCGCAGCCCCAGTGCGGCCGGGCATGCCGGCCCCCTCGACCGGGCACCACGGCAGCGATGGAGCGAGCCGGGCGTACGACGCGGGACCGGACGTGCGGCCGCCGCTGGGCCGTGCTCGCGGTGACGGCCGGGCTGCTCGCCAGCTGCGGCCGCGCACCCGCTCCCGGGCCACCGTCGGCCGGTTCCAGCCCCAGCGGCAGCCCGACGGCCGGCGCCACCCGGGTGATCGTCCGCACCGTCGCGACCGGCCCTGCGGTGAGCGGCCGGGCGTCGTCGTACAGCAGGCAGCTGCAGGGCCGGCCCACGGCGAGCGGTGAGGCGTACGACGAGCGCCGGCTCACCGCCGCCTCCCGGAGGCTGCCGCTGGGCAGCCGGCTGCGGGTCTGCCGCGCCGGCCGCTGCGTGGTGGTGCTGGTCAACGACCGCGGGCCGTACGACGGACGGCTGATGCTCGACCTGTCCGGCGCGGCTGCGAAGCGGCTGGGGCTGCGCGACCTCGGGACGGTCACTGCCACGCCCGTGCGCGAGGTGCGGGTCCGCGTCCCGGTCTGACCCGCCGGTACGTTCGGCCCCCCGAGCCGAGGAGAGCCGTGTCCCGACCCCTGCGCGTCGACCGCCACACCTCCGGCGCCGACGCCGGCATCACCGTGCTGACCCTGGCCCTGCCCGACCGCCGCAACGCGATGACCGAGGAGCTCACCGCGGCCTGGGCGGAGGCCGTCGAGCAGCTGCGCGGCGACCGCTCGGTGCGGTGCGTCGTCGTGACGGGGGAGGGCCGGGCGTTCTGCGCCGGCGGCGACGTGAGCTGGCTGGCATCGGCCCCCGACGCCACCGTCGACCAGCTGCGCGACCGGATGCTGCCCTTCTACCGGACCTGGCTGGGCCTGCGGACGCTGGACGTGCCCTCCATCTCCGCGGTCAACGGGCCAGCCGTGGGCGCCGGTGGCTGCCTCGCCATGTCCACCGACATCCGGTACGCCGGCGCCGCGGCGAAGTTCACCTTGCCCTTCGCCCAGCTCGGCATGGCCGCCGGCATGGCCGCCACCTGGCTGCTCCCCGAGCTGGTCGGGCCGGCCACGGCCCGCGAGCTGCTGCTCACCGGGCGGGTCTGCGATGCGGCCGAGATGCTGCGGCTCGGCCTGGCCAGCGCGGTGTACGACGACGCGGTGCTGCTCGAGCGGGTCATGGAGCAGGCCCGGGCGGTCGCGGCGGGGGCGCCCGTGGCGCAGCGGCTGCACACGGTCGCGCTGCGCGAGGGGCACCGGTCGCTGGAGGAGGCGCTGCGCTGGGAAGGCGTCGCCCAGCCGGTGACGCTCGCGACCGCCGACCTGCAGGAGGGCCTGCGGGCCAGGGCCGAGAAGCGCCCGGCCGTCTTCACCGGCCACTGACGCCCCTGCTCTCGGCACGGGGAGTCGTCGGGCGCGCCACGGAGCCCCCGGGCCCCGAGGCCGCTCGCCTTCCCCTTGCGAGCGGACCCGGGACGCCGAGGGCTCCGTTGCCGCAGAACGCTACGAGCCGCCGCCGACCGCCGTCAACGCCGACCCGGCCGTCCTGTGGACCTCGCTGGGGACGAGGTGGGGACGCACGGGCGTGTTCCTGTGGACAGGCTCGGCAGGGCCCTGTGGACCTGTCCGTGGACGGCATCCGGTGAAGGGCGCTGACCTGGGCGGATGCCCTCCCCAGCCTGTGGACGGCAGAAAGTCGGCGGCCGGACTGCTCAGGGCGTTCCAGCAGGCCGGGCAGACTGCGGGCGTGCCGACGCCGTTGCTGGTCGCGGGCCTGTGGTGCCTGTGGTCGGCCGCGTTCGTCGCCACCAAGGTCGGCCTGCGCGACGCCCCTCCGCTGCCCTTCGTCGTGCTGCGGGTCGCGACCGCCGCCGTCGTCCTGCTCGCGGTCGCACCCTTGGTGTTCACTGCCGACGACCGCAGGCGCCTACGGGAGCCGCGGGTCCACCTGTGGGCCGCGCTGCTCGGCCTGACCAACGTCGCGGGGCTGCTCGGCCTGCAGGCGGCGGGCGTCGCGCGCGGCAGCGCCGGCTTCGCCGCCGTTGTCACGTACGCCCAGCCGCTGCTCGTCGCGGCCGGAGGCCGGCTGTTCCTGCGCGAGCGGCTGTCGGGCCGCCAGCTGCTCGGGCTGGTTCTCGGCTGGGCCGGTGTGGTGGCCTCCGTGGCCGGCGAGGCCCAGCTCAGCAGCACAGCCGTGCCGGCGGCCGGCCTCCTGCTGCTGTCGGCGGCCAGCTGGTCGGTGGGGACGCTGGTGACCCGGCGGGTCTCCGGCAGCCTGCCGCTCGGTCCGCTGCTGCTCCTGCAGAACCTCTACGGCCTGCTCCCGCTGCTGGCCCTGTCCGTCCCGTCGCTTCACCAGGTGCGTCCCACCTGGTCCCTGCTGCTGGCGGTGCTGTGGGTCGGGCTCGGCGCCCAGGCGTGCGGCTACGCGCTGCAGTACGCCCTGCTGCGGCGAGGGTCGGCCGGGGTGGTGTCGGCGTACCTGTTCGCGGTGCCGGTGCTGGCCGCGCTGCTCGGGGTCGCGCTGCTCGGCGAGGCGCTGCACCCCGCGCTGCTCGTCGGCGTGCTGGCCGTCGCCGTCGCCGTGGTCCTCGTCGCACTGCCGCCGCGAGGTACCGCCGCGGCGAGGACCGCCGCGCGCCGCACCGCCGCGACCCCCGGCGGCTGACCTCACGCCGCCGGCGGGCGGTCAGGCCTGCGCGGTCGGACCCTCGTCCCCGTCCAGGCCGCGCAGCTCGGCGTCCCAGTCGGTCCCGCCACCCTCGCCACCCTGGCCGCCGGCGCCGACGGTGCCGGCGGTGCGGGCCAGGAATGCCGCCGGGTCGTCCAGGTCGTCGGGGCCCGGCAGCAGGTCGGGGTGGGCCCAGAGGGCGTCCCTGCCGTCCGCGCCGCGGGCCGCCGCAGCCTGCGCCCAGAGCTCGGCCGCCTCGCGCAGCCGGCGCGGCCGCAGCTGGAGCCCGACCAGGGTGGCGAAGGTCTGCTCGGCGGGGCCGCCCGAGGCGCGCCGTCGGCGTACGGTCTCGCGCAGCGCCGTCGCGGACGGCAGCGGACCGGCTGCGGCGGCGTCGACGACCGCGTCGACCCAGCCCTCGACGAGGGCGAGCGCGGTCTCGAGGCGGGCCAGCGCGGACTTCTGTGCGGCGGTGGGCTCCAGCTCGAACACGCCACTGCCCAGAGCGCTCTGCAGGCTCTCCGGGTCGTTCGGGTCGAGGGTCCCGATCGCCTGCTCGATCGCGGCCGGGTCGACCGCGATGCCGCGGGCGTAGGCGTCGACGGCGTCGAACAGGTGGGCCCGCAGCCAGGGCACGTGCGCGAACAGGCGCTGGTGGGCGACCTCGCGCAGCGCCAGGTAGAGCCGCACCTCCTCGGCGGGCAGCTCGAGACCCTCGGTGAACGCCGCGACGTTGGCCGGCACGAGGGCCGGTCGGCCGGCCTCGGACAGCGGCAGCCCCACCTCGCCGGCGCCGAGGACCTCGCCGGCGAGCGCGCCGAGAGCCTGTCCGACCTGAGCCCCGAACACGAGGCCGCCGACCTGGTCCATCACGCCGCGGACCTGGCCGCCGCCGAGCAGCCCGGCCAGCATCTCGGGTGGCATGCCCTCGGGGACGGCGCCGCCGAAGCCGCCCTCCAGCCCCTTCTCCAGCGCCTGGCCCATGGCGGCGACGACGCGGCCGGCGACCGGGTCGACCAGCTGCTTCCAGGCCGGCAGGGTGCGCTCGACCCACTCGGTGCGGGTCCAGGCGACGCCCTCGCCGGGGGAGGCCGGCAGCGTGGTGACCGCGTCCAGCCACAGGTCGGCGAGCCGGCAGGCGTCGGCGACGGCCTGCTCGTCCTCCGCGGTGACCGTCGGATCCTGCTGGCCGGCTGCACCGGTCGCGCCCTGCGCCGCGAGGTCCCAGTTGACCGGGCCGCCGCGCCAGGACAGCAGCTGCTGCAGCTGTCCGAACAGGTCCGCCCCGCCGCCGGGGAGCTGGCCGCCGAACAGCGCGGACAGCCCGAAGGGGTCGCCCGGCTGCCCACTACCCTCGGGTTCCTCGGGCCGGTCCGCCGGGCCGAAGCCGAACGGCGGCCCGGTCACCGGGCCGCCCCCGCGTCGGCGGGGCCGGACGGACGGGGAGCGCGGGTGCTCATGACAGCCACGGTAGCGCCGTACGACGTGTCCCTCCTCCTGTGAGCAGCGCCCCCGCCGGTGGGTGAGGTCCGGCTGCTCGGCATCCGCGACACGCCGCTCGACGTGGCGGAGGTGCTCGCCGCCGTCGAGGACCCGGGCAGTGGTGGAGTCGTGTCGTTCACCGGCCTGGTGCGGGAGGTCGACGGCGGCCGGGCGGTGACGGAGCTGGAGTACGTCGCCCATCCGACGGCGGCGGCGCGCCTGCAGGAGGTGGCCGCGGCCGTCGCAGCCGAGCTGCCGGTCCGGGCCGTCGCGGCACTGCACCGCACAGGGGTGCTCGCCATCGGCGACGTCGCGGTCGTGGTGGCTGCCTCAGCAGCGCACCGGGGTGAGGCCTTCGAGGCGGCCCGCCGGCTCATCGACGACGTCAAGCACACGGTGCCCATCTGGAAGCGGCAGCGCTTCGCCGATGGCGAGCAGGAGTGGGTCGGCTCGCCATAGGACGCCATAGGATGTAGGCCCCGGCCGCCCTCGACCGTCCCGGAGCTGCGGATGCCCGCCTGGCTCGCCTGGCTGATCCCCGTGCCGCTGGCGACCGTCGCCGCCATCGCCTGGGCGGCGTGGAGCAACCGCACCCGCGGCCCCGAGGAGGCGATCGACTCCGTGCAGGCCTATGAGCGCTTCCGCAGCGCCATGAGCACACCGGTGCCCGCCCCCCGGGGCAGCCGGGACAGTGGTCGCCGGGACAGCGGCGCGGACAGCGCTTCCGACCGCGCCCCCGGTAGTGGGCCCGACCCGCGCTGAGCTCCCGGCGCTCAAGACCGGCCCGGCCGGCTGCCGATGGACCGGGTGTCAACACCTGCCGTCCCGAGGGAGCCTTCCCGTGGAGCACGTCGTGTTCTTCCCCGCCGCCGACACGACGCCGGCGTTCCGCCGGGTCGCGTCCCTCGAGGACGCCGTGCGGCTCGTCGAGCACCTGCGCAACGTCGACGGGGTGAGCGAGGTGAGCGTGCACATGCTCGCCGAGGTGCCGCTCACCTTCCGCACCGTCATCCAGGTCGAGGTGCCGGGGGCGCCCGAGCCTGCCGCCCCGGCCGCCCCGGTCGCGCAGCAGGCCGCAGCCGGACCGACCGGCGCAGCCGCGCAGCCGGCCCCGGTGCTGGCCGCTGTGGTGCCGCTGCAGGCAGAGCCGGCAGCCGCCCAGGTCCCGGACGGCTCCCCGGCCGACCCGGACCGCCACGAGCAGGACGAGAGCGCCGGAGCCGGCCGCCGCAGCCTCGGCTTCTTCGCCTGACCTCCCGGTGAGGCGCGGCGCGCAGCCCGCCGGCCCGGTGTCAGCTGCCGTCTAGGCTCCGCTGGTGTCCCGGCGCTCGTTGACCCTGCTGCTGTCCGGTGTCCTGGCTCTCGGCCTGCTGCTCAGCGCGTCGGTCGCGCGTGTCCCCTACGTCGCACTGCTCCCCGGCCCGGTCTACGACACGCTGGGCGCCGAGAAGGGCACGCCGACGATCGCGATCACCGGCGCCCGCACCTACGGCACCGACGGCCGGCTGGACCTGCTCACGGTGCTCGTCGACTCCCAGCTGACGCTGGGCTCGGCGGTCCGCGGCTGGTTCGACCGGAACGAGGCGGTCGTGCCGCGCGACCTGGTCTTCGGGCCGGGTCTGACCGACAAGCAGGTCGAGCAGGACAACCAGCGCCAGATGGCCGAGTCGCAGGACGCCGCCACGCTCGCCGCGCTGCACCAGCTCGGGATCCGCAGCGAGAGTGTCAGCGTCAAGTCGGTGCCCGGCGGGTCGCCGTCCGAGGGCCGCCTCCAGCCCGGGGACGTCCTGCGGACGGTGGACGACAAGCCGGTCCTGGACGGCACGTCGCTGCGCACCCTGATCGCCGCCCGCCAGCCGGGGCAGCCGGCCGTCATCGGCTACACGCGCGGCGGTACGCTGGCCACGGCGACCATCACCACGACGGCGTCTACGGACCAGCCGCCCCGGCCGCTGATCGGCGTCGCGACCGCCGAGACCCCCGACCCGCAGGCACCCAAGGTGACCATCAACCTCAAGGAGGTCGGCGGTCCCAGCGCCGGCATGATGTTCGCGCTCGGGATCATCGACAAGCTCGGTCCGGACTCCCTCACCGGCGGCCGGCACATCGCCGGCACCGGCGAGATCACCGCCGACGGGACCGTCGGCCCGATCGGGGGGATCGGCGAGAAGCTGCTCTCGGCGCGCCGGGCCGGCGCGACCCTGTTCCTCGCCCCGGCCGGCAACTGCGCCGAGGCCGCCCGCTCCCTGCCTGCCGGCCTGGTCGTCGCGAAGGTCGCCACCCTGCAGGACGCCCTGACCGCACTGCAGACCGTCCGCGACGGGCGTGCGCCGGTGACCTGCACCGGCTGAGCAGCGTCACTCCAGCCGCGTCACTCCAGCCGCGTCACTCCAGCCGCGTCACTCCAGCAGCGTCACTCCAGGGTCGCGAGCAGCGCGTCGGCCAGCGCCGGGGCGAGGTCGGGTCCGCCGACCCGCTCGTCCTCGCCGCCGTCCGCCCCGCGCAGGCGTAGGACGCAGGCCCGGGTGCCGTCGCGCACCACGCCGACGCAGAGTCGGACCTCGCGTCGCTCCGGGTGCACGGCGGCGACCTCGACCGGGTCCTCGTGCTGGCCGAGGGCGGCCTCCGCGGACGGTGGCAGCACGAGGACCTCGTGGGCGAGCACGACGCCGAGCACCTCAGCACCGAACATGAGGGCGCCGAGCTGCTCGTCCACGGGTCCGTCGCCCAGTGGCTCCTGCGCGACCGGCGTCAGCTGGCCCGGCCGTCCGGGCACCAGCCCCATGGTCGCGGCGAGCTGAGGCTCGGCCTGCAGCAGCGCCTCGGTCTCCACCAGCGCGAACAGCTGCGGAGGCTGGTCCCACCCCGCCTCGGCCAGGTGGGTCTCGACCTCGCCGACGACGGCTTCCAGCTGGGTGCTCACGCGGCCATTCTGACCGGGCCGGGAACTCCGGTCCGCTGTGGTTGAGTTGGATGAGCACCAGCCCTCAACGGAAGCGAGCCGCGTGGCCGTCCGCACTCCGGGGGCGGGCCTGCCTGCCCGTCCGCGCCTGCTCGCCCCCGTCGTCGTCGCGGTCTTCGTGCTGCTGATCGTCGGCGGGGTGGTGGTGTCGCTCTACACCGACCTGCTGTGGTTCCGCGAGGTCGGCTTCCCCCAGGTCTTCAGCACCGTCCTGCGGACCAAGCTGCTGCTGTTCGTGCTGTTCGGGGCGCTGATGGCGGCGCTGGTCGGCGCCAACATCACGGTGGCGTACAAGGTTCGTCCGCCGTTCCGCCCGATGTCGCTGGAGCAGCAGAACCTCGAGCGCTACCGGGTCGCCGTCGAGCCCTACCTGCTGCCGGTGCTGCTGGTCGCGAGCAGCGTCTTCGGCCTGTTCGCGGGGCTGTCGGCGGGCAGCCGCTGGCAGACCTGGCTGCTGTGGCGCAACGCGACGTCGTTCGGCCAGAAGGACGCGCAGTTCGGGCGGGACGTCAGCTACTACGCGTTCATCTACCCGTTCCACCGGTTCGTGCTGACCTTCGTGATCACCGCCATCGTGCTGTCGCTGATCGCGGCGGCCGCCACGCACTACCTGTTCGGCGGGGTGCGACTGCAGACGGCGGGGGAGAAGGTCAGCCCTGCCGCGCGAGCCCACCTGTCGGTGCTCGTCGGCGTACTCGTGCTGCTCAAGGCGGTGGCCTACTACCTCGACCGGTTCGGACTGGCCTTCTCGCTGCGCGGGCGGGTGCAGGGTGCGTCGTACACCGACGTCAACGCGGTGCTGCCGGCCAAGAACATCCTCATCGGCGTCGCGGTCATCTGCGCCCTGCTGTTCTTCGCCAACATCGTGGTGCGCAACATCGTGCTGCCGGCCGGTGCCCTGGCGCTGCTGGTGCTGAGCGCCGTCGTCATCGGCGGCATCTACCCGGCGTACACCCAGCAGTTCCGGGTGAAGCCCAACGAGATCGTGCGCGAGTCGAAGTACATCGACCGCAACATCCAGGCGACGCGCAAGGCCTACTCGATCGAGGACGTGAAGCCGACGCCGTACGACGCGAAGGCGAACGCGACCCCGGCGCAGCTGCGCGCCGACAAGGGGACGATCCCCAACGCGCGGCTGCTCGACCCCAATGTGCTGTCGCCGACGTTCACGCAGTTCCAGCGCCTGCGCTCCTACTTCAGCTTCACCGACTCGCTGGACATCGACCGCTACAACCTCGGCTCCGGCATTCAGGACTTCGTGGTCGCGGCACGCGAGCTCAACCAGGCCGGCCTGTCGCCGGACCAGCGCAACTGGATCAACGAGCACCTGATCTACACGCACGGCAACGGCTTCGTGGCGGCACCGGCCAACACGACGGACGCGGGTCGACCGATCTTCACCGTGGGCAACCTGCCGCCCAGCGGGGTCAACGGCGCGCCGTCCCCGATCCGCATCGACGAGCCGCGCATCTACTATGGCGAGCAGACGACGAACTACTCGGTGGTCAAGACCGGGCAGGCCGAGACCGACGGGCCGGTGGGCGGCCGTGAGGCCACCTACAGCTACGCGGGCGACGGCGGGATCGTGCTTTCCGGTCCGCTGCGCAAGCTTGCCTACGCGCTGAAGTTCCGCGAGAAGAACCTGCTGCTGTCGGGCGCGCTGACACCCGACTCGCGGCTGATGTACATCCGTACGCCGAGGGAGCGGGTGCAGAAGGTCGCGCCGTTCCTGCAGCTGGACGAGGACCCCTATCCCGCGGTCGTGGGCGGCAAGATCGTGTGGATCGTGGACGGCTACACGACCAGCGACGGCTACCCCTACTCCCAGAGCACGGTGCTGGGGCAGGTCACCGCCGACAGCCAGAACGGGGTCGGAGCACTGCCGCAGCGGCCGGTCAATTACATCCGCAACTCGGTCAAGGCGACCGTCGACGCGTTCAGCGGCGACGTCAAGCTCTACACCTGGGACGAGGCCGACCCGGTGCTGAAGACCTGGAGCAAGGCGTTCCCGAAGGTGCTGGAGCCCAAGAGCGCGATCACACCTGAGCTGATGGCGCACTTCCGCTACCCGGAGGACCTGTTCAAGGTGCAGCGCGAGCTGCTCGGCAAGTACCACGTGACGCAGCCCAACGCCTTCTTCCAGGGCGACAACTACTGGCAGGTGCCGGCCGATCCGACCACCCGCAACGACAACACCGACACGCCGGCGCCCGGCGCTGCCGCGGCCAACGTGTTCAACTCCGGGCCGGCCGCCGGCAACCAGCCGCCGTACTACGTGCTCGCGCAGCTGCCCGGGACGACGGCACCGACGTTCTCGCTCACGACCTCGTTCGTGGCCCGCCGCAGCCCGAACCTGACGGCGTACGCCTCGGTCTCAAGCGACCCGGGCCCCGACTACGGCAAGATCCGGGTGCTGGAGCTGCCGGACAGCGTCGTGGTCAACGGGCCCGGGCAGGTCGCCGGGCAGTTCCAGTCGACGCCCGAGATCAGCCAGCAGCTGTCGCTGCTGGACCAGCGCGGGTCACGGGTCATCCCCGGCAACCTGCTGACGCTGCCGGTCGGCGGCGGCCTGCTGTACGTCGAGCCGATCTACGTGCAGGCGCAGTCGGGAGAGACCTACCCGACGCTGCAGTTCGTGATCACGGCTTTCGGCGACAAGGTCGCCTTCAAGCCGACGCTGAAGGACTCGCTCGACACCCTGTTCGGTGCCGGGGCCGGCAGCGGCGTGCCCACTCAGGCTCCCGGCGCGGGAGGCACACCTGCTCCTGCCCCGACGGGAGGTGCCGGTGGCCTTTCGCAGGCGATCGCTGAGGCGCAGCGGGCGTTCAACGACGGGCAGGACGCACTGCGGCGCGGCGATTTCACCGCCTACGGCAAGGCCCAGGACCGGCTCAAGGCCGCCCTCGGACGGGCAGCGGCGTCCCGGACCAGCGCGAGCCAAACGCCGCGTGCGTCCGGGAGCGCGGCGCCGACCGGGCCAGCCAGCCCGGCCCCGGCGGCGTCCCCGTCGCCGAGCCGCTGAGGTTTGCCAGGCCTGTCGGCGGTCACCTATGCTGGTGCCACACCGACGCGGGGTGGAGCAGCTCGGTAGCTCGCTGGGCTCATAACCCAGAGGTCGCAGGTTCAAATCCTGCCCCCGCTACAAAGAAACCGCAGGTCAGGGCCTTGATCATCAGATCAAGGCCCTGACTCGTTTCCGCCGTTCCCCATCCGTTCCCCATTGCCAGTTCGGCTGAGCGTGCTTGGGCGAGGGCCACGTGGCACTGAACGGCACTGAGCGGTAGGCGTTCTGGGCAAGAGAGCCGAGCCAGGCCAGGCCAGGCCAGGCCAGGCCAGGCCAGGCCAGGCCAGGCCAGGCCTATGTCTCTCTCAGTGCAGATCTCGGCCACCCTGGTCATGCTGATGGGCCTGACCGAGTCCCCAGGGGAGGGTCCAATGCCATCCTGGCAGTGTGGGGGTCAGGGGTTCGAGTCCCCTCAGCTCCACCCGGAAGGTGCAGGTCAGGGCCTTGATCACCGATCAGGGCCCTGATTGCTGTTCGGCCCCGTCCGCAATGCGTCCGCCGCGCGCAACGCCGGCCAGGCGCCGTCGGCGTCGAGGACAGGACCGCTTTGGCGCTGTTCCAACGTCCAGCTGTTGGTCCAGGTCACTTGCAGGGCTGTGCTCGACGTTGTTCGCAGGCCGGCGACATCGTTGTTGATGGCCGGTCGTTTCGGGGTTGCTCGCAGCTCCGGACTTCCGCGGGCGCGATCGGCCGGTCGGCCGATGCGGCGTGGTTGCTTCCCCGAACCGTCGGCCTGCAGCGGTCGCTCGACCTCACGCTCACCTCCAGGGCTGCGTCCTCTGAGGTGGTGTAACTCTCCCTCGTGATCGTCGGCCGGATCGTGTCGGTCCGGGACGTTGGGGGGCCACCGCGTGAGTCTCTGTGAGAACCGACCAAGGAACTCACGGAAGAAG
>JAABUT010001120.1_pt1 | contig 32936 bp, 35 predicted proteins | sample 5559281 | NCBI WGS metagenome assembly JAABUT01 (sample SAMN10711880, study PRJNA513359) | rock metagenome | isolation source: Antarctica rocks | place: Antarctica: Victoria Land, Ricker Hills nord | collected 2016-01-04 | reverse complement strand
GAGACGATTCGTACGGGGTACGTATTCAAATCCCTATGTTTCGGATCATCGCTAATCTCAAGTCTCAGAGTAACACTGGCTCCGGCATGGGTGGCCGAACTGGTGGAATGAGTGGCTCCGGCATGGGGGACGACTCGTACGGTGTATGTATTCAAGTCCCTGCTAGTTTTTCCACCCTTGCTAATTTCGAATCACAGAGCAACACTGGCTCCGGCATGGGTGGCCGTACTGGCGGAATGGGTGGCTCCGGCATGGGTGATGACTCTTACGGATCTGGCCAGACCAGCACTGGCATGGGCAGTGATACCTATGGCGTAAGTAAGACCCGTATTCAGATCTTGTATAATGGTACTGAGCTTGAATGTAGTCATCTGGCCGAACAGGTGGTACGAGCGGAGGCTCTGACACTTATGGCGCAAGTCGATTTCGTTGCAATCACTATAGAATCTTTTGCTGACAGTTTTCTAGTCCGGAAACACCAGCGGTGGCATGGGCAGCGACACCTACGGATCTGGTAATACCAGCAGTGGAATGGGCAGTGACTCCTATGGATCTGGCACTACCGGCAAGACGTCTGGCGAATCTGGAGGTGGTAAGTGAACACGGAGCTCATTGTACCTTCAAAATAACCAGACAGCTAACTGTAACACCAGACTCTACCATGGGTAAGCTCATGGAGAAAGCTGGCGGTATGTTCAAAAACGAGAAGATGGAGCAGAAGGGTGCAGAAAAACGTAACCAGGCTGGGGGTGGTTACGACGACAGCAGCAACAACTACTAGATTCGGACGTCCTCGTACTGCGGAAGATTGATGTGATGATGAGAACGGTCTTGCAATGATACCTGCTACAGCCTGCTCTTTGCACGGCCACTGACTTAGATAGTCTTAACAAAACTTTGAGCAACTCCTAGATGTTCCACATGACATGATAGTTTGTCTGGTTGATCCACAACTATTCTATATGTGGTGGTTGATGTAGAAAAGCAGCCTTTTAAGCAGGGTTGAGAAAGAGATTGTTTTGCTGACGATTCCCTTGCGTTGGTCATCACTCATCAACCTTGGTGAAGTTCAGCAAAGGACCTAGGTGTTGAGTGCAGCTGCAAGAATGATGTTTCACTGTTGACCGGCCTGGTGAAGTTTCGAGACACCTCAATCAATGTGTACTCGTACATCCTCTGCCGCTCGTACTTGAGCACTGTAGAGCCGTTCGCTATCTTTTTCGGTTATCATGGACTCCACTCAACCCACCTCTGGCGCTCTGCTAGGTACAAGCTGCTCCTGTCAAACACGGTATTCGGGACAGAGTTTAAGATCTTGTCTAACTACGACTATAGACCGCGCAGGCGCCGATGTCGCCCAGCTGCTCCGCCGCTTTGAAAATATCATTGCTTTAGCGCCTGTGAGAGACTCTTTCTTGGCTCGATTGTTTCCCCATCTGATGTTCTTTGCTTGTAGAGGGGTCGAGGAAGAATTTGTCTCTTTTCTCATACGCTGCACATTTTCTGCGATTCGGGGATGGAGTCAAGAGGCAGGATCTGGTTTCTGGGAGTAGATGCTCGATTGTCTACGTGCGTTTACTGACATATTGGGGGACGAGTACTAGATTGATAAGCAAGACCGCAGTGCGACGGCAGTGGGTGCGTATCAGATGGAGGTTGAGACGGCTGCTTTGGTATGTGTGTGAACGGTCCCTGCGGTTTGTACAGACTATCATTTCCCAAGCAAGACAAATTCTATGGCACTATCCTGCTTTTCTATTTCCATTTGAAAACGCATGTCTAGAGTCCCATGCGGACAAGTACCAAACTCTTTTTTGTTGGGTGCAACCGTCGTCACACAATCAAAAAGTCCCCCAACTCCACCAATGCTCTTCCCACTAAACCTCGATTATCTAGGTCCGTGCAGCTGAAGATATCCTCTCCCTCACACGAGTTCTAAAAGAGTCATGGCTCTTCGGAAAATTGCAGACCGTAGGAGCGAGCGAGGCGGAGAAAAGGGCTGATCAGTATGCAGTGGAGGTTGCGGCGGCGTTGAGGAGGTTGGGGGGAGGTGATGGCGCGAATGGAGACAAGAAAGACTAAGGTAGACGAGGAAGAATTGAGGCATTTCTAGGGGTTTTCGTGATGAGGGAGAAGGCGTACGGTGGTGCAATTTTGGCTTGTTGTAACCTGGGCGAGACATTGCTCTAGGAGTCTATGATATCATATAGGTACATCGTTCTCTCCTGAGTCCTGACCCTTTCATCATCTTTCCAACCCTAGTGCCAAATGTGCACATAATCGAAAATTGCTCCCCTCGTTTTCAACCCTTCCCCACATCACACCGCCTCAACCAATGGACCCTTCCCCTCCCCCTTTCCCCACCACCACGACCATGCCCCCCCACCTCCCGTCCCTCACCCTCATCGTCGCCACAACCCCCACCCTCGGCATCGGCCTCCGCGGCTCCCTCCCCTGGCCCCCCCTAAAACCCGACCTCGCCTTCTTCGCCCGCGTCACAAAACGCCTCCCCCCTCTCCCCGCACCCACAAACCCCGACTCCAGCACCCAAGCAACCAAAGACGGGCGTGGCGAGGGGAGGAAGAGGATGAATGCGGTGGTCATGGGCAGGACGACGTGGGAGAGTATACCGAGGAGGTTGCGGCCGTTGGGGGGGCGGGTCAATGTGGTTGTGAGTAGGACGGTGGGGGGGCTGGGGTTGGAAGGGGAGGGGGAGGGGAAGGGGGTGGTGAAGAGGGTGCGGGGGTTGCAGGAGGCGTTGACGTGGTTGCAGGCGCATTCCGAATCGTCGTCGTCGTCGTCTACCACACAAGCAACGATATCACCACCACCACCAGAACCACCAGGATCGCACACCACCTACCATCATCCACCATCCGCACCGGACTTCGCCCTCGCCCGCACTTTCATCATCGGCGGCGCCCAGCTTTACGCCTCCGCGCTCGCGCTGCCGAATTGCGAGCGCGTTCTCTGGACGAGGCTCGACACGGAGTATGAGTGCGATACGTGGTTTCCGGGGGATGTGCTGCCGCTTGATGTGGAGGGGGGGGGAGGGGAGGATGCGGGGGGGGGTTGGGGGGATGTTCTCGTGAGGGGGTGGGTCCGGAGGAATAGAGAGGAGATGGAGGAGTGGGTTGGGGAGGAGGGGTGCGGGGGAAGGAGGGAGGAGGGGGGGCTGGGGTTTGAGATTTCGATGGTGGAGAGGGTGAGGTGAGGGGGGGGTGGGGGGTTGAGGTGGTGGGATGTGGGTGAGATTTGGAGGGAAGGTCAGTGAATGCGATGGGAGTAAGGCTTGTGGTGGGTTGGCTATGGTCAATGAAGTAGCGCTATACGTCTATTGCTATGCAGACTTGTACATATGTACATCAGAAACAGGATCCTCCTCGCAGCTACGCAAACGGTGCATCTTCTTCCGTCTAATCACCACAACAGCTGCTCGGTATTTTCATCGAAACCGATTTCGCCACCAACATCAACCCCAGACCGACCCTCTTTCATCGACTCTCACCTCCGCCCCTCTCTCACCCCCCACCCACCCTCTCGCTAACATCCAGCTCCTCCACCTTGGCTCCCTTCATCCAATTCACGTTCCTCATACTCGCCTGCTTCGCAACCACATTCAACTCGTCCAAGAACGCCGGCACAAACGTCCCAGGCCCCTTCACATCCTCCCGTTTCGCCGCTCGCTCAGAAGCAACCTCGAACATGAGTGTGCCCGCCAGCGCAGCGAGCAGCTTGTCTTCTCTATGTACAGCCAGGAAGGCCGCGATGGTGGTGCCCAGCGTGCAGCCGCTGCCGGTGATGCGGCCGAGGTAGGAGTCGCCGTTGTTGATGGAGTAGGTACGGCGGCCATCACTAAGGTAGTCGGTGGAGCCGGTCATGAGGATGATGGTGCGTTCGCGCGCTGCGAGTTTCTTGACCAGTCTAGCCTTTTCCAAGGCTGTTGTGGCACTTCTGGTGCTGTCGACGCCCTTTTGCTGAATTACGCTCTCACCGAGGACGGTGGTGATCTCGTTCTCGTTGCCTTTGATGAGGTCGAAGTAGCCGCTGCTCATGAGCGATTTGACGGCTTCTCGGCGGATTTTGGTTGCACCTGCGCCGACCGGATCGAACAGAACCGGACCGCCGGCTGTGTTGTATGCCTGGATGGCTTTGACGAAGTTGGCGATTCCTTCCGGAGTGACCGTACCCATGTTGACGACGAGTGCGCCGCCTAGAGCTGCAAGGTCCTTCGCTTCTTCTCCATAGTTGGCCATTATTGGACTTGCCCCTATTGCTAAAGCAACATTGGCAGCGAAGTTCTGGACGACCAGGTTGGTCATGTTGTGGCACAAGGGCGTTCTAACGCCAACATCTCGGACGATTTCAGGGACTTCCTTGAGGAGGGTTTCGAGGTTGGCCCTTGAGCCCACAATGCCCTTTGCAAACGCTGGAGGATTCCCGATCAATCTCCGCAGGTCGGCAGCGGCCTGCTTCGGATCTTCTGCGGCTATGATGGCGCTCACCACAGCAATGCCATCAAGCCCCTTGAACGTTGACTTGGACTGATACATGACTCGCTGCACGTTTGACGCGTTGATGCCGCCAATCGCTACTGTTGATACTTTTCTATCCATAGCTGAGATTGCTTTGAGGATCGCTTTTGTACCCACGGGGCCAATGATGGATTTTGCATTATCTTTTCTGGATTACTCTCAGCATAGATTCTCCATTGCGTTTCGAGATGGGCTTCACTTACGTAGGAGTAGCATACATGGTCCCGATGCCTAAGTAATCTGCACCTCCGTTGACTGCTGCGAAAGCTTCCTCCTGAGAGGAACATGTCACACCAATAACAGCATCTGGGCCCAGGAGCTTCCTTGCGGTAGCGAGATCTAGTAGCATTGTCAGCGTGGCCCAAGAAATTGTCTGTGATATTTTAGATATGATCGGAAGGTCCCAGTCGTCCCCAAAATTCTCCCCATAAGCCTTTCTACCGGCAATGAGAGACACTCTGGCTAGATATTAATCATGGAAGATCTACATACCCATATCTTCTTGCCCAATGTGGACTCCTTCCGCACCCACGGCAAGCGCAACATCGACGCGATCATTGATGAGTAGTGGTACATCGAACTTCTGGGTTACCTCGTGAAGCCTCTTTCCTATACGAATCAAGTCTGCTGTTTCGCTAGTCTTGTCGCGATATTGTACGATTGTTACACCTAGATGTGATTAGTCTACCGCATGACTGAACACGTTCTTTAAACTTACCTCCTGCTACTGCTTGGTGGACGACGCTCACAAGATCTTTGTCGCCAAGAATCACTTGGGTAGAGTCTGTCACAAGGTACAAATGATAATCGACAGCCATGATTTGTGAAGTTTGGCCCTGTGGCTAGAATACACTGGTTTGCCCTCTTCGATTCCCTATACACAAAACGGACGTAGTAGATACTAGAGACAACAGCCGACGACAATAGCCGTTGAAATATGGGGTATGCACCAAGGGAACATTGAATATCATTTAAGATGGAAGATTACTCCCTCCCAAATGTTTTGGAGTAAAGTAGGAAGCTCAGAGAGGCTCAGAGAGGGAGATCTTGTGCTTGACATAGGTCTTAAACCCCCAAAGTGTACGAGGCGACAGAGATGAGTCGAAGGAAAATCTAATGAGAGTGTATTGGTTTCATGGTCAGCGTGTGTTGGTTTTTTCACAGCATGATGATGATATGATAGCTTCAGGCTAAACGGGATGGCCGGCGATGTCACTCATAACGGGTGGTTCGATTAAGAAACAAACGGTTGATGGAAGTCACATACAATTTGTCTATCTCCTTGATCGTGTTTTATAGTGATCAAGGAGATGTTAGATTCAAACGCTCTGGTAGGGAAAAAGGAGTTGAGGTTGGGTGGTGAGAAAACAAAGACAAAAAAGGAGGTCATGCAGTCATTGCACGGGACACGCTAAAAACGTTCATTTGCCCGGTTCATAAAATTCTTTCTTTTCCAACTCCGTCTTAATAATCTTCCAAATCCCACACACAACAAGGCAACACACGCGTTTGCCTACATACTGCAGCAACTGAATCTACTCCAGAGGATCAAAGAGCTCGAACGTATTTAGCATACAACCCTAAGCCTTCTTCCCTTCTTTCAGCTAGGCCCACCACCAGAAAACACCACACAGAGCAGAAAAGCACTGTCGACACACTGCTTTTTATGTATTCGCCCCGTGTCAACGCCTTCAGACACCATCCGCCGCTCAAGCTGCAATCATTTCGCATACCGCGGAAACCTTGTAGCGTTTCTACAAGGTCCAACGGCTAATTCGGAGCTTCTCTAAATCGGTATATCTTGCAGCTTCGCAGCAACTATTACGGACTCGCTGGATGTCTCTTTCGGTACTCTTTGGCGGTCTATCCATTCAGTTCGAGGCTACAAAAAATCAGCATCTTCCTTAAATCTTGCATAATCTAAATAATAACTATGGCTACTCTCAATATTCGTCGGGTAAGACACGCACTTCTCATGAAGCCAGGAGTTGCCTAACTTCTATTCTAGGATGTTCCCGACCCCTTCTACCGTTACAAAATGGAGCGTCTCTTGTCCAAGATTGAAGGAAAGGGAAACGGCATCAAGACTGTCATCGTCAACCTGAGCAGTGTTGCACAATCCTTGAGTCGCCCGCCATCCTGTAAGTACCATCCGGTCACCACTATCTTGGTGACAGGTTTGCTAAATACATCGTAGACGTCATCAAGTACTTTGGTTTCGAGCTTGGTGCGCAGACCAACACCAATCCCGCAGACGACCGCTGGATTATCAACGGTGCCCACGAGGCTTCCAAGCTACAGGACTATCTTGATGGCTTCATTAGCAAGTTCGTTCTTTGCAAGAAGTGCAAGAATCCTGAGACCGACGTCGTCATAAAAGACGGACACATCGTTTTGGATTGCAAAGCCTGTGGTCAACGCTCCGATGTAGACCTTCGTCTCAAGCTCAGCTCCTTCATCCTCAAGACTCAGCCGAAGAAGGGCAAGAAGGACAAGGCGGACAAGGCTGAGAGAAAGGCACGCAGGGCCAAAGCAAAGGAAAATGGAGATGCTGAGCAGAATGGCAACGGCAACGGCCACGCCTCTGGGGAGAGTAATTCCGATAACGCAGATGTTGATGAGGGAGATTTCGCTCCTGAAGCTGGCAGCGACGATGAACTCACACGCCGCATTAATGCCGAAGCTAAAGAACTAGATGCTAAACCTGATGTCAAGGACGACGTATGGGCTGTCGATGTGTCTGAAGAAGCAGTCAAAGCCCGAGCCAAGGAACTTCCAGACGATCTTAAGCAAAAGCTGGTATTCGAGGACGGTGACGATGATGACGGTGAAGGTGGCGGCAACAGCTCTTACGATCAACTCGGCAGCTGGGTTATCAGCACTGCCGAAGCAACGGGAGGTGTCAACAACTTAGACGATGTCGATATCTACGTCAAAGCCAAAGATCTGGGCCTCGAAGCAAAGCACAAAACCCTCACCGTACTTGCCCAGACCATCTTCGACGACTCTATCGTCGAGCAGATCCCCAAGCGCGCTAGTATGCTGAAGAAGCTGATCACCTCTGAGCGCCATGAGAAGGCCTTCTTGGGTGGCACTGAACGCTTCGTTGGCAAGGAGCACCCTAAGCTCGTCCCCCAGGTTCCCCAGATACTTATGGCTTGTTACCAAGAAGACCTGATCACGGAAGCTGTGCTCAAGAACTGGGGATCCAAGGCCAGCAAGAAATACGTCGATCTGGCAACTAGCAAGAAGGTCCGGCAGGCTGCACAGCCTTTTCTTGGGTGGCTTGAGAATGCTGAGAGCGATGAGGAGGAAGAAGAGGAAGAGGAAGAGGAAGCGTAGAAGCTCCGCTGGAACTTCGTTTCGCCCTTCATTCCCTTTCTAGGTCACTCGCCACTCACATCTCGATTGTTCGACGTCGCTTGTTCACCTCTTCGCTCCGGTGTCTGCGTTTGCTCCACTCTTGTAGTTGATCTCTCCCCTTCTTAATATTCCAGTGTGCTGGATGGGATGTCCGAGCCTTGTACTTTATAGATTGAAGTCTTCCAACTCAGTTTCTTCTACAATACCTGATCGCATAAAAACAGTGGTGAACTTATGAACTCAAACTATCACTATACATGCAACCAACCCATTCCACTGGAACCCAATAGCTTCAAATGTCCATCTCTCTAAACACCACCCCTTCCACTCTCGGCGCCTTTAACCTCACCCCCCCGCCCTCCACCCTCTTCCTTTCCTCTACCAACCACAAAGCATCCGCATTCAACCCCTCCAAACACCTCCTCACCTCCCCCCCCCTGGCATCCCCCCACCCGCCCAGCATCTCAAACACACCATCCTCCATCTCCGCCCCCACCCCCACCCACTCCACCGCCGCCACCACCAACCCAACCACCGCGTCCCAAACCTTCCACTTCGCGCCCCTGCTGCGCTCGCCCATCCCCTTCCTCTCCGCACGCATCCCCCTCTCCGCCTTCCAATACACCCCGCACAAATCGGCCCAGTTGTCCTCGATGCGACTGCGCAGGAAATCGTCCGCGCCCTCGCACAGTGCCGCCAGCGCGTTAGCCGCTGCGGTCGTGATGTAGGGTTCGGCGGGTGCGAGGAGGCGGGCGAGGAGGGCCGGGAAGAGGGTTGCGGTTAGGGGGAGGAAGGTGGAGGGGTGGGGGGCGAGGGGGGGGAAGGTGGAGGTGAGGAGGGTGAGGAGGAGGAGGGTCAGGCGGGGGGAGGGGGATGTGAGGTGTGGGGGGGCGGCGAGGGCGATTTTCTGGAGGAGGGTGTTGGCGGGGGAGAGAGGGGGTGTGGCTTCTTCTTGGGGGGGTTGTTCTGGGGTTGAGGAGTCGGGGTTGGGGTTGGAGGGGAGAGGGTCGGGGTCTGAGGGTAGGGGATCGAGGAGTGGGGTGGTTTTAGAGGCGGAAGCTCGAACGCGTGCTGCTAGTGCTGAGATGCTGGTGGGTTGGTAGGGAGGTCTGCGGCGGGGGGTTTCCGGGCCGGGGGTTATGGCTGGTAGGGGAGCTTTGGCGCCTGCCTCGACGATGGCGTGGAGGACTGAGAACAGTGCCTCGACGAGTCTCGGATATCCGTGGAAGCACGCCAGAATTGAGAAAATCGACTCGACCAAGTCATCGAGGTAAGGTATGAGTGCTGGTCCGCACAACTGCACCATCATTACCAGAACCTGCGGGGCTTGCGGGCTGATGTCGAAGGTGTTGAGCTTCAGCGCCACGGCGTTGACGAGGTAGTCCACGTTGTCAATGATCAGGGCGCTGGCGCTGGGGTATTCGCAGGCGTTAGCGATGATATTGAGGCAGGTCACGGCGTGCTGCTGCAGTGCTGCATTCGAAGATCCCATGCGTTCGAGAATCGGGTAGAGGGCGTCGACGAGCTCGGGTCGGAAGTCTTGGGCCTGGTGGCGGGCTTGGAGAGCGAGGGTCTCGAGGGCTAGGGCTTGGAGTTTCCACGTGGTTGGGTCGGAGTAGCCGGGGGTGGCTAGGAGGTCGAGGGAGAAGGAGTAGACTTCTTCTAGGAGCGGGTCCAGGGCGTCTCCTATGTTTGGTTGGATGTTTAGGAATTGGTCAATGTCGTGGATATCAGGGGGAGGATCGTCGAGGAGCTGCAGCGAGAGCCAGAGGCTGGCTAGCTGCTCATCTCCAGATGTTGTCCGCAAGGTTTCGACGATACCTTGGCGTAGCTTGGTCGACATAGGCATGGTTTTGAGTTGTTGCGCCAGTGTCTGTAGTCCGCTCATGGTGTACTTTTGGCTCGATTCGCCAAATAGGACAGGAGAAAAGGCAGTGGAATTTTTTGCTTCTGCAGGTTGTAGCATCTGCGTCATTTCGAAATTGCCGTTCGATACTGCGCCTATCCCTTGGGAAGATGATGTTTTTATTGTTGCAGAAACACTCGATCTTAGATTGAGCGCCAGAGCGTCGTTCAAAACGTCAGAATCCATGCCTTGAGCCGTCATTATTTTGAAAGACATAGAAATCTGGTCAACCACTCTTCTTTTTCGAAGCTCATCGTTTGACTGCATGATCCTTGGTAAAGCAACAATCCAGTCATGTACCGCGCTTTTGAGGATTTCCAACAGTGCCGGATCTGTAGAGAAGAGAGCCTCTGCCCTCTGCGATCTTTTGCTATCTTTGCATAGTATTACGAGCGTTTCCACCATCATAGCTGTAGATTGGTATAGTGATCGCCGACATCGTTGTAGAACGGACATACAGAGCTCGAAGAGAGCGGTTTGCACTTCGGTTCTGTCATGGTACCGCAACGGTATTACATTTGCCAACGCCAGCTTAACTTGAGCGGATGTAGCTTCACGCCACGAGTCTGCTTCGGTCTGCTTTCGTGGAACGAGGGTTTGGATGTCGCGAGTACTCGGTACAGGTTCGGATAGATTATCATCGCTGATGACATTGCAGAGAGTCTTGCTCAACGTTTGAAGGCTGCCTTGAAGGACAATATATGAGTTCTTTGAACGATTGTCGGGTGATAATGCTTTCGTCAATGATGATACTATCCCTGGAAAGAAATTTTTAAGAGCCTCCTCATCCGAGGTGCCGGAGGCAATAGCATTCAGAGCTTCCAAAGCTGCCAACCGAACTTTGACTGAAGGGCCGTCCACCACTCCATGAAGTACAACGGTAATGGCATGTCCGAATGTGGGAATGCTTTCAGCCTCATCAGATCCTATGGTCCCAGAATCCAGGGAAATCGATCCATCAAATAGGCTTGTCAGACAATCAAACGCGGCTGCGCTGACTTCTTCGTTGACATTCTTGATCTGTGGCTCGATTGCACTTCCCCCAGCTAAGAAACTTAGCAGGATGACGAGCTGTTTGCCAAGGTCTGGGGATATTTTGCTGCGCCAGCCACATGAGATGAGTATTTGTAGACATTGAAGCACCAGCTCAACAGCCCGAACAGGTACTTCTTTGCTTTCGCGGAAAACATGGGATAGAGGGAAGAAAACGTAGTCCGCTAATTTCGGATCCAGAGCATTCTTCTGGTTTGAGACTGGTTTGAGAATCTGGAATAACTGTTCTGCTGATTTGACCAAGTCTTTGCCAGTGGCCCTTTTTGCTTTGAATTGTAAAGCGACTTGGCTAAGTTCGACGCATGGGGGTTTGAGCTGCCAGAATTATTAATACAAGGACTGTAGACACAGGTTATAAGCATACTGAACGAAAGGCTCTAACGTGAGTATCATCCGTCATCTTTGACAGATGGTCGGCAAGATTGCTTCGATATTATTTATATCAACATCAAACTACTGTATAAGTCAAGAAAGGTTCAACACAGTCGAGCCTTCTCGCCTGTACATGTGTAGGAGAGAATTTCATTGAATCCTGCGGGACAGTTCCCGTTCATCGTGGACGGTTTGGAACAATCATTTCGATCCTGCAGTCATAACTTCAAGGTGCTAAGTACGCTGCCTCGCTGACAGCGTAGTGCAGATGATTGCATATCGATGTCAAACGTTGTATCGATGGAAGGGGTCTACGAGCATTACGACTTGAACCACTCAATAAGGCGCTTACGCCGTAATAACCCAGATGTTACATCTATGAAAAAAGTGGCTTTAAACAGCATCATCATCACCAACACTATGATACACCCCGCCATCTGCATCCTGCTGCGGCCTGCGAAACTTCATCCGCGGCGGCGTCTCATACATCCTGGTATAATTCACCACATCTCCCCCAAGCATCGCTGCTCCATTTTCCCGCTGCCCAAAATAGGGTGCTGGATCGCACCAAAAGTCCCTGCAGTTCACCACGACCCCCCGCGAAAAGGGGTTCCCTCGTCTTCGTGACCGTCCGCCTTCTAAGCTTCCGGTGGCTGTAGCTACAAAAGTATCGAGGCCAAGAAGCTTCTTCCATTGAGAAAAGCAGCCTTCCTTGTGATGATGCCGGTGAGGGCCCTTGGGTAAAGCAGGATTAGGGCCCACGCCGGTATCGGTCAGTTGCGCGTCGCTTAGATTGGTCGAGCCCGCAGTCAGTGCGGAAGTGATTGCTGCAGACGCCTGCGAACCGTGGTGCGTGTTGCCTCGCATACTTTCGTATGTGGTCAGGCCTCTTGCTATTTGTAAAGACTGCACAATGAGTAGCATTGTGACCCATATTAGTTGCAAGCTTGACCAGATTGCAAGGACCACGGAGAATGTATCACGCAATATGACTCGACAGATTTCTTCAGAGAGTATGTTGCACTTCGTCTCAGCGGGTGCTGGGAGACCCTCGAGGTCTGCGACTGGGTGAGTAGGGTCCGGCAACATTGAATTTTGGCATGGCTTACGGTACAGAACGAGCCTCACAAAGAGAATGATCCCAGCCTCCATAGAGGCTATGTACAAGAAGAAGTGACGATGATTGTTGGCACCCACGCAGTTGTGGACCCACGGACAATGACTTTAAGAAGCGCGTCAGTAAAAGCTGCCTCGAGGGACTCGAGCACTCACTGATCATGTTTTGCGACGCATCTCGCACACCTCTTGCAGTGCTTGCTCCGCAGCGGCATTCTCACCATGCAGTGGACGCAGAAATTCTGCTCATCGAATTTCCACAAGCTGAGTAATTCGTCGACGACAGCCTTTTGTTGACTTCGACTACCAGCTTTCGGAACGTAGCCGGGGTCCTCAGTCATGCTGTATACATAGAAATACGTGCATGATCCAGAAGAGATCATGAAAAGTAGGTTGAGTACCGGATGAGAAGAGTATGTCGCTGCTTAAAATGAGCAATGCGCAATATTAGAGAACCTTATTTACCTACTGGAGAGAACAGTCGTTATCCACTGTACACCGACCCAAAATAAAGTCGCTGCAAAGACTCCCGCTAAATACGGCTGATGTCGTCTCAGCTCTACAAGACGCAACTAGGATCTTGGAGAACCCACTGTTCGATGAAGATGCTTCATATCCGAAGGAGCCCATAGCAGCACTTGCTGAGCAGCCCATTGAAGAATGTACGCCAAAAAAATAGTAAGTGGTATAGAAATGAAAATCACCGCCTTACTTAGAATCGCAAAGATCAAGAAAAGGAGTCCAAAAGGAAAGAGGAAAAAGAATCGGCTCAGAAACCCACGGTTCTTGATGAATGAAGTGTAAGGAAGGGGAAGTTGTTTTGCAGAGCCATCCTCGTTGAACCCCAATTCTCCAAGAGCTCGGTGCCATGCGCGGGTTGACCCCATTTCCTCTGCGACCAGAGCTGGAGTCTTGCCAGTAGATGTGATTGCAAATCTATCGGAGCCGTATTCCACTAGCTTCTGTATGCAAGCTTGAGAGCCCTTGACCAGTGCCCAGTGCAATGCCGTGAAGCCGGTTTCATCTGTACTGCTGACATTGGCACCCCACTGCAAGAACAGATCTACACAAGCTGGATAGCCCTTGTAGGCAGCCCACATCAGACATGTATGCCCTTGCCGATCTGGCCCATCGATGGGTATATTTTGATGGAGAAGGAGAGTGAGGAGGAAGACGTTGCCGTCAAAGGTAGCGAGGGAGAGGATGTTATAGCCGTTCGCATCGGTCAGAAGAGGGTCGGCGCCATTTTGCAGAAGTAGATTAACGATATAGTAGTGACATCTATGCGCGGCCCATATAGCAGGTGGAGCATCGGAATCTCCCCCCTTTGCGTTGACGTCTGACCCAGCATCTATGAGGTATTTGCATACAGCGTAGTGGTTGTTGATAGCTGCCCACTAGGACCGTGGACATTACCACGCTGCCCAACTTGGAACTTTTGAAGTGTGTATTGGCTTACGTGTAAGGGCGTAATGCCTTCCTTGTCCCCGAACTTTGCGTCGACCTTACCTTCATCGAACAGCTTTTGGATTGATCCGAGCTCCCCCACTCTTGCCAACTGCATAACATCTTCGTGCAACGGCAGTTTGTCTTCTTGCTGAGATTCGTCTTCGAAACCGGCGTTCCCATCGCCACTGACTTTGGGAGGCGCAGCTGAAGCTTTATCCGGCAAAGTTGGCATACCGGGCGATGATGCGCTTTGAGGAGCTGAGGACACAGCCATATTGAGGACCCTGCTTTGAGTGGATCGCTGGGAATGTCATGTCATTGTGTGAGATCTTGGCGAAGCCGGAAAAACAGTGTGGGATGAAACATCCGCGACGCTGCTCGTGTAAGGCAACCGTGATGATGAAGGCGTTCGACAGCCTCAAGGGACAAGGGTCCGCAGAGAAATCAGGCCGGCAGTTCCCGCCACCGTCTGAGAGCGCTTGACGATCGTTCCACTTGACAGATCACCATGTCGATACTGATCTTTTAGAAGTGAAAGTTCCTCAGGTCGACTTCAGCAAATCCCTCCTCAGTCTATATTGTCGCTTTTGCGCTTTTGGGCCTGAAGACCCTGCACCCCAGTGCCCGGCCCTGGAACCCATGTTCCTCTCACCTTCCTCATTCGCCATTACAGCCCCAGTTATTGCAAAAGCCTTCCCTTTGGGAGCCTCGGATGCCTCAACGTCTCTCAGCTTTTTGTAACCTATCTCACCAAACCGAAAAAGGGTGCGTTTGAAAGAAGCTACGAGCCTACGACTCTACTCTGTTTAAATTCGTGTCATGCTAGTCCATGTGTCTAGCTCTCTAATTTTTAACCACGATAATTTTCCTTCTTGTTTGCAAAGTTTGCTATCGTACAGAGGTCTGCATACATATTGCTTCGGACGACACCACGCCAGGTATATGTGACAGGATGTTCAACAAGCCAATACATCGCCAAAACACTATATACAGGAAAACAGCTACTCAAAGCTCATATTTGGGGGATGAGTATTTCAGAGAAGTAGCGCTCCATATCACTGATATCTTCCAGCTCTCCGATCCATCCAACATACTGATCTGGTCTGGCAATGACTACACAGCCCCTTTCTTTATACACACCATTATTCCTACATGCTTCACCATGGCCTTCATGATATGATATGTCATCAACGAAAACCTTATCGTAGTCCCATCCCTCCTTGGGGTTATATGGATGGTATATCTCATGTAGATCGAGGAGTTCTACCTTCTGACGTGGCGCGCAGTGTACTGTGAGTACCTCGATTGTCGAGTCAATTGGTTTCTTTGAAGGGGTGAACCGGCGAAGGAACGATTCTGGGGCTGCAAGCTCTTCTCCAAAGCTTTGAACCCTTTGCCTTTGCCTCTCACTCATAAGGTTCCCTGCGAAAAGAATGATCCTAAAATGACCATCGCTTTTCAGAAAGTGGCACAACTGCCAGGGACGGGCGTCACTCTGATTAAGGACTTGAAAACTCGGGAACCGCGTGCCCAATTTGATGTTGGAAGCAAGATATTGTCTACCGATGACTTTCCCCACACCTTTCATTTGCGGTTCCGTCCCCTTCTTCGGCAGAATCTCCAGGCTTGGCAATGAGGATGCTAGCAAAATAATCGACGGCTGAACCAGACGCAAACATGTTACCCTTCTCAAAAGAATCTTTGAACTCAGTCATGGATATACCGGCTTCATCGGCGGCATCTTTTGCAGGCCTGCCAGAGAACAAGCGGGAAAATCGATGATCCTGAGCAATGAGATCCTGAGCAATACGCCTACGTTCAGATTGGTAAGTCTTGAGGATTGAGGGTTTTGCTAGACCTTGGACCACAAGACCAATTTTCCACCCCAGATTATATGTGTCTTGCATCGAAACGTTCTTGCCTTGCCCCGCCTTCGGTGAATGGGTGTGCACCGCATCCCCGGCAAGAAATGTACGGTCGTCACTGGAGAATCTGTTTCCAACTCTCTGTCCTATCTATAGAAGCTCATGTTAGATATCATCGAAATACGAATGTAGATTTTCATACTTGGTAAGCTGTCCACCAATCACAGTAGTTATAGGTAAGTATATACGGACTCATGATCTTCTGGGCTGACTTTAGGATCATCTCGGGGGATATCTTCGAACGATCGACCTGCTTCCCAGCAGCGTTCACTTCATTGAGTTGGATGTACAATCGAACAAGCTTATTATCCCTTGGGATGACCATCACACTACCTGAGTTAGCACTGTGTGTGACACATCGCATGCGTATGTCAGCTAATCACGTATCAGCAAGAGTCAAAGGTTCTTTACGAGATTTCCACCTGGAGCATACGAAAATTGGTTATGGGAATTATATCGAGGACTCCCCAAATGAAGTCAGTCTGCTCTCCTTCCATATGAAGACCTAGTTGTCGTCGAGTCCAACTATGCGCTCCGTCACAGCCTATCATGTATTTTGCTGTAATGATCTCGGTAGACCCCTCTTTGCCACGACTTTTGCGGATCAAATTATCCGTGTCATCTTTGGCTAGACTGCTTCTGAATAGACCGTTTGGAACTTTACTTCCATTCTGGGCTGGGGTTGCAGCATCTTCGTCCAAGTGTCTTACTTTCACCTTGATGGGGTGTGCATCATCATCTCCTGGTTCTGTGTGGTGTAGCTCGAGCTCCTCTGCAAACACACATCTCTCAATTTCAATGTTCGAATGCTCAGCAATGGAATCGAAGAAGAACCTCTCGATCCGGCTTTGATGCAGTACAACTTGTCGAAACCTCGAGATACCTGGGATAATATCAGATATTCTATCGGTTCTCCGAACGATGCCTGACTCGTCTGGGTTCTGCAAGATATATGAGCTGCAAATCAACGGGTGCTGTCGATCCCACAAACCCAGAGGCAAATATCAAGCCTGCGAACGACATTCAGCTCTAGATGTATCTCCAGGCAGCCACCTTACCCTAGATTGCTCACATATGATTCGACTCTTTCCATACCCTATCCGCAAAGCCGAAAATGTCGAATATCTCGAGACTTCGGCACTGCAGTCCATCCGCCTGACCATTGAAGATCTTAGTACCTCGTTTGTCGATCACTCGAGCGTGGATTCCATAACGCGCTGCCCAGGTTGCGGCCATCAAACCCCCTGGGCCTGCACCGACAATCAAGAGGTCATATTCCGAATTTTGATTCAGAACCATTTTGAGTGCTACGGTCAGCGACGATGAGGGCGATGGTCGTAAGTCTTGACTAATATGAAAAAGGAAATATGATCATGAGCTACAAAGTGACGTAGTATTGAGTAACTGTCAACTGAAGATACTAGTACATGACGACGCACTGAAGTGGGTTGCCATCAACACCACAGCGAGAGGAGCACAACACTCCAACGATAGCAGTGTACGGTAAAGAGTAGCAGTGAAGCCTTCCATACTTGAGCACTTGAAGATCTAAAGTATCCATGATCAACTCCCAGAGGAAAGAGCTAAGGTCTTTGTATCGTGCAATTCTAGGCTCGGTAATCAGACCATCTTGAATGTAAACTACCAAATGAAAGAAAGATACGTAGCGTCGCTAGCGAGATATGTAGGTACCTCACCAAACCCCCTTGCGGCTTCTCATGTACGGTAATCCTCACTTTTTATCTTTATTCGGCATTCAGTACAGGTTCTGAAGGGCGTGGTGTGAGGTGAGTTACTAAGTTAAGTCGATCGCATGGGAGCTACCATTTGACGAAAGAAAGAAAGAAAAGGGGTAGGGGATTCTTCGATCGAGGGTCTATTTATTTATTTTATGGGTCCCTCGGGTGTAAGGTTTGGCTTAGAACACCGTCACGACCGTCTACAGTATGCAGCAGGCCGTAGCGGTGGGGGTTAAAACATCCACCTATCCGTACCATGGAGTATGGACCTTGCCACGGCGAGACTTCAAGCAGTGAGGATTCGAACACGCTGACGCAGCTGTGTTCGCTCCTCGACTGTGTTGTCGATGCTAAGAGAGCCACGGCTTTGCTTCGATATCGTCCCCTAATCGAGAATGGGTTCGTCGTCGCCGCCTTTTCGCACGATGTGAGTAGAAGTAGAGCATCACGGAATGAAGTGGATCCGTCAAGGCTCGCTCGAAACCTATGTACCGCATTACTGGTTTGTAAGACAGCACTCTTATATAGGAGCAATTAGATTCTGTCTGATCTGGACCACGTCTTAGATCTACCTTACGCCGATACCTTTTATAACCGAGCCACCTCTTGTATACCAAATGAGAAATGATGCGGTTTTTCTTTTCACTAACAGATGACCGCATCTGTGTCTCGTTCGAACCTTTACACGAACTTCGGAACGCTTGATGAAGGGTGCGCTTAAGTCTTTCGCCCGAGATCTGTGCGCTACCGCGTGAAAAGACATCAAGTGAGCGTTTCACCAAAGGAACGAGACTATTGAGAGCACATGGAAATTGCACAATCCGATGGACTACGCTATAGTCTCTACCTTAGAAGCGTTTCATTCCGTCTAGGTTTAAAGAGGACTCGATGTTTTTCTATATACTGGAGTTGTATTGTCATGAAAATGTGCACTTGATTCCCCACAACCATAAAACACACCGTAAGGGACAAACGAGTCGTCGACGTATTGACCATACTCCTCGCGTCCGGTGATGGTTCCTGTCACTGCAGTTTTCTCCGCAGCTCTTCTTCTTCTTCTTCTCCAACTCTTCTCTGTGGCTGGGGCCTACTACATTGATAATTCATGCAAACCCTATGTAAAAGATGGCCGGGACAGGACCGCCATGATAGAAGCCGCCATGATTGAAGCCAAAGCGATGATCGTGAACGCTGCTGTGTCCGTCATTCGAGATGTCCCCGATGATACAAGAGATAGACTCTTTCGAGGTGCTTCTATCACGCAGCGGTTGAGTATCGCGTGTCAGTCCATCCTTGCTCATACATATGTTGATGTTATGAACTGATGATACTGAAAAAAAAAGACAAATATACCACTGCCGACCTCCAAGTACCATGGTCACTGACCAATGATCGGTCAAGGCCGGGTCTCAAGATATACTGTGGCGACACCAACTATATGCCCTGGCTGATGAAAGGGCCCGGCTGGTGGCTTGATAAGGCAGCGTCAACAGCTGTGCGTCTTGATGATCATCAAAATAACATGAACGCAAAATTGTGTGTAGGGGATATCCTTGCTTTCACGGTAGATGCCAGTCACCTACCTTCACGTCCCAACTCAAATGATTACACGGTCATTGTGCTGTGCGATGGAGCTTTGATTCGAGGCTATTCGGATGACACAACGGGTAGCCAGCCTGGGATTGCAGCAATGAACGCTGTACCCGGACACGCAGGGTTGTATGCTGGAAAAACGATGGACAGCGTCCAGTACACGGCTTGTCTCTCATCTATATTAGTTCATGAACTGTTTCATGTCACACAAGCCCACTTCTGTTCGTAAAACCTCTCAACTTGTTGATATTTCTTTTTTCTTTCGGGCTCAGAGCCGATGAATGTATCTCTACAGTTTTTGGCAACGCCCAATATCCCGAGTATTATGGCTGGCGTGACATCGTGTACTTGGGATTGGCGGACGCACTCCGAAATCCCGACAACTACGCCTACTACGCCCTCGGTATGTATTTGTATTTCCAAACCTGGTCCCTTTCATTATCTCCGTACTGTCTTTTCAGAACGGATCAATCTAGATTGAATCCCTCTGACTTTCTGCTAACACACATCGTTCTCTAGCTGCGTACATCGATTCGACGTCGGAGTATTTTGTCTTCAATGGTCAACTCGGTTCCTACCGGAACCTATACCTAGGACTTAACGCCTTCAGTTACGTTCAGCATATTGAATGAAGCCACGAGGTATTCCACCTCGCCCTGGTGCCTTTTTCTCCCGAACGAGGTTTGCAACTCGGCGGATTTTACAACCGAATAGACTTTGCGTAATTGGACGATATCACACCAGTATGTATAGGCGAACCACAACAAGGTATCGCAATGTACCAAGTGGATAAAGCAAAAGCTTTGAGTCAGGTCTGTGATAGACATAAAGTATTGAGCGAGGCCAGGCAGTAAGGCCCGGTTTACAGTAGATAGGAGTAAGGGAAGTGCCCGATAAGGAGGCGTGGAAGGACAGGGCAGGGGGTTGGGTAAGCTTTCCGCTTTTGGGGACTAGGGTTAAGATGGAGTAAATAAATACTCACGTGATATTCTATCTCCTCCAGCTGGAGCAGTAGAGACTACGGAGTACCTTAGAATCAATCGACCTTTGCGCTGCGACATGTGCTGATGCGACCACTGTCACACTGTGTTTGCTCTCCAACCCTTTATGCAACGATATGATACCTCTTTTACAGCGCATCAGTTTTATTGATTTGTGAAAAGCAAGGCACAAATGTGGCGGCTGTTCCTTGGCGCAATGCCAAGGGCGACTAGAATAGATGAAATCCCAAATGAGCGAGGGGAGATGAACTGTACTATGTACTCCGTACAATGATACAACGCGACAACGCGCCATCTGGATCAGATCCTAACGGTGACTGCACAACGTTTTGCCAACGTTGTCAAGCCTTTTGTTCTCACTTCTTCAATAATTCATGAAACCCCCTCCAGGAACGTTAATTCTTCATTTTGCCAGTCGGTGATTCTCGCTCGTCATTCATTGGACATCCTTGGGGGGGTTTTTTATTTTCAGCCTAATTTTGACAACCCTCTCAGAAAACCATCATTTGACTTCCAGCGTCGAGCGAGGTAGACACAGGAGAAATGTTCGGAAGAGAGAAGACCGGTCAGGGAGCTGGAGCCAGAGCTACTGCCCAGGACATCGAGCTATCAGATTCCCCACCGGCCAATCCATCATCAAACAACGAGAAACACCTACCGCGGTTCAACCACAACGGACACAAGGTCACCAGAGGCATCAAGCCCGAAGGCGAGAGTGGCCGGAGCGGCATTCATCCATGGCACTTCCTGAGGATTTGCTTTAAGAGCACGTCAACGATGTCAATGATTGTCAACATTCTATGGCCATTTGTACCCGCCGCTATCGCGGTGCACTTTGCTCGGAAGGACCTTCACATTGTGATTTTCACACTGAATTACATAGCCATGGTACCGACCGCAAATCTTGTAGGCTTTGCTGGTCAGGAACTGGCGAGGAAGATTCCCAAGGTCATAGGTGCGAAATGGGATTTCTAGCGCAGGTACCTAGTATCACTACTGATGTACGTTCAGGAGTCATTCTCGAGACTTTCCTCGGAGGTATCGTCGAAATCGTCCTGTTCATGGTACTACTCCATAACAATAACGCCTCCGACAATCTTATACCCGTCATTCGGTCTGCTATACTTGGCTCTATCCTAGCGAACCTACTGCTCTGCCTCGGGGCCTGTTTCTTCTTTGGAGGCATAGGAAGAAACGAACAGGACTTCGACCCTGCCATCAGCGAAGTAGGCAATGGACTCCTCTTAGTCGCTGGATTCGGGCTTCTTATACCTGCTGCGTTTTTCACTTCCCTGTCAGGGAACTTGGAGCCACTTGTGCTCAAGGAGAAGGTCATAACTATTAGCCGGATTACTTCCGTCATACTCCTGGTAGCTTTCCTCACGTATGTTCTCCAAACACAATGCTTGAATAGCCTAGCTAACGAGAATAAAAGCTATGTCTTCTTCCAATTAACTACGCACAAGGGAATATACAATACGGTCCTCGAATTGGATGAGGAGCGAGACATTGATCGGCATACCGACCTGGTGAAGGACAAATTGACACTCGTCGAATCACTCGTCGCTCTCGCCATTGCCCTGACATGCGTCTCATTGCATGCAATTTTCCTTGTTGAAGAAATCGGATTTATTGTGAGTGACGGAGGAGTCAGTGATGCCTTCATGGGTTTGATTCTCGTACCGCTTGTGGAAAAAGCCGCGGAACACTTGACAGCAGTGGACGAAGCCTGGGACAACCAAATGAATTTCGCCGTGGCCCACATACTGGGCGCAACAATTCAAACCGCCTTGTTCAACTCCTCCCTCGTCGTCATCGTCGGCTGGGGCCTAAAGAAAAACATGGTAAGTGCCCTCTCCCTCCCAAAATCCGTCCTTCCTAACACCCCCAATAGGACCTCAACTTCGAAATCTTCAACGCCGTCGTCCTCATCCTCGCCATCCTCGTCGTCGGCAACTTCATCCGCGACGGCAAATCAAACTACCTCGAAGGCTCGCTCTGCATCCTCGTCTACATCATTATCGCCATCACGGCCTTTTACTACCCGGACCCTAAACCTGGCGCGACAAGCACGGCGGAGGGCGGCGCTACGGGTGGGGGTGGGGCTTTGGCTACGCCGGCTGGGGAGGTTATAACGACGTCGGCGAAGGCGATTACGACAGCTGTGGCGAGGTTGGTGAGGGGGTAGGCTGGTTGAGACTTGAAAAAGTGTTGGTGGATTTAGAGCGAGCCTGGCTGCATTTGCCTATATTTCGTGCTTGTAGGAGTTTGCTGGGTTGCATATACGTCGTTCGGGATCTGATGAGATTGTACCTACGTAACGGCCTGGCTATTTGGAGCTACGGAAATCCCAAGCGGAGCGCTTGAGCTGATCGTGAAAATTTTATGCTTCCATGTACTTTCCAAACATCAGTATCTCAACTCCACATGAAAAAAAATAGCCCTTACTTCCTCCAATCAACCTCCCGCATGCTACCTCCTACCCACTACACCTTCTCCATCCCCACCAACCCCCCCACCACCCTCACCACCGCCGGCACACTCGTCAACCCGACCATCACGGTCCCAAAAACACTCATGCTCAAACAACTCAACGCCGCCGCCCTCGGATCCCTCCCCAGCAACAACGCCGTCGCAATCGCCGACGAATTTCCCCCGAGCGCCACCCCCCTCGTCACATAATCGTCCTCGGGAATCCGCAGCTTCCGCAGCGCCCACGGCCCGACCAGCACACCCAGGATGCCGCTCATGATGCACAGGACGGCAACGAGGTTCAGATCACCGCCGAGGTTGCGGGTCGCCGGGGTGGCGAGGGCGAGGGTGAGGGAGCGGGCGGCGAAGGCGAGGGAGCGTTGCGGGGAGATGCCGAGGGCGTGGCAGAGGGGGGGGTAGGCGAAGAGGGAGGCGGTGGGGAGGAGGAGGTTGGGGAGGGTGAGGGCGAGGAAGTGGCGGGTGAGGTCGTGGCGGTAGTGGAACATGGGAAGGGCGAGCGCGACAATGCTGGCGTCGAGGAGGGTGCTGAAGAGGTCGCCGGCGCCTGGGAGCGGGAGGGGGTGTGGGGGTTTGTGCGGGGTGAAGAGCTGGAGGTAGCGGGTTTTGGTGGAGTAGGCGTGGAGGGCGTCGTGGAGGGTGTGACCGTGGGTGAGGGCGAGCAGGTAGATGCCGAGGATGGTGAGGGCGGATGAGACGAGGACGGGGTGGAGGAACCGTTTGTAGGTTGCAGGGAGGGCGAGGGCGGCGAAGTAGGCGAGCACGTTAAGGGAGAGTTGGAGGGGCATGGCGTAGTTGTGAAGGTAGTAAATTGGGAGGCCGGCGAAGAGGAAGATTAGGGCGTAGGTCAGTGTATCGAGGTTGAGGTTGATGAAAGCGGCCCATCTTTGGGTACGAGTCAGAGGAAGAGGGGACTGACGGGGATTGGGTGGGGATGTGGGTTCTGTGGTGGGAGGGTCTTGAGGCGGTGGACCGCCAGTGCCTCTGATTTGGGATGGGTCTTGGCTGGGCGACGGAACGGAAATATCTTGTCCAAGGCTTTCATTGCGGATGTCAGTGTCTAGACTAACGGCAGAAGGAGCCTGTGAAGTTGTGGCCCCGTCCCTTGCAGAGTGAGTAAGAGGGATGCTGTCGTCTTCGGCACCCATCTCTTCTGCCCGTTCGACTATGGCTCTTTTGGATGTGCCAAGGAGTAGTTGGAGACCACGGGTGAGATACGCCGTTGTCGTCAGCATGACAGCAAATCCAATCACTAATATTAGGCTTAGCATCCATATCGAGGGGGGTGTAACTAGCTAATAGGCCTTACAGAAAACGGCAATGATCTTGGCAACTTCGATACCACCAACGGGAGGGCTAAGAGGTAAAAGAACTGTTCAAGTCAATATTAGGCGACTCAAACTTCATGGTTCCGGAAAGGACTAGTGGAGCTGAGGCCTGGACGAAAGAAGACTGACCGAATGAAGGCGTGAAAAATACGTTGATGTATTTTAAAGAGAATCCAGCCTATGTCCACATCAACACCATGGTTGAAACGTAGAGAACTAAAGACACCTACAGGAATATCAATCACTTTAACAATGCTTTTGGCTCTCTTTTCCCCAATAAAAATCTCCAAGATGATCAGACCAAAGAAAAGCACGATCAACAACGCAACAGAGGCAGGGAAAGAAACAGAACTCAGGCCAATTAGGCTATCGACGCCCCAACAGGCAAGCAGTATAGAAAGGATGCCCATTGGAACGTATATCCATGAAAAGATGGAGCGACGCCATGCTTGCTTTGCAACCTGGACGACAGACTGTGAGCTATGTCAATTGAGATAGATGAGGTCTAGCGAACCAATTGAAGAGCTCTTGCTAGATCCCATAGCCCGTCCATACAGACATCCAAAAGCAATGCCATCGCATCTGCTGGGCTAATAATTTTCTGAATAGGTTAAAAGAACAAAACGATAGAAGGTAAAGTAGAGGTATGGAGTCGAGCCGTTCATGCCGAGGTTCAGCTTTGGAGTTTTCCTGTGCAAAGAGTACGGCACGTGACGCCTTTTTCCCCTGGTGATTATTCTGGTATCTAACCAAGAGGTGTAGAAAGACAGTAAACAGAGATATCCATAGGGATAATAGACCTATTGTCTCTTAACAATGACATAACGATTGATTCAAGTTCAGTTGCGAACTTGTGCGATAAGAAGAGCTGGGCAAAAGGATATATAGAACTTATCAATCTCGACTCTGCAACCCGCTACTTAGTCCGATAGTTGACCTGGCGTGCCCTGGCTATCGGTCGTTGTTCACACCTCCTGGTGTTTCTGCTGTGTGATCTGGACAGCATGAAGATCCCGACATATCGATTAAGGATTTAGATTGTCAATGGGCATCGAATATTGCAGGTACGGTCCGTCCAAAAATAGGCACTGCCATCTGCACAACAGCCACTGGTCAACCGGTTTGAAAATAGACATAATTCCCACTTAGTCGCCCTGCCGCCTTGCATGCAAGATCTCGGGTGAGATCTTTTCGACGGAAATTGGGTTCCACGCCGGGTAATTCCAGCCCTCGAGAAAACAGGAACTGCCTCGAAGACAATGACCAGAAGCCCTCTCGAGTTCGACCTAGTCAGATGCACTGTGGAAAGTCCCAGACGCAATAAATCGCATGGTAGTGTTCTAGATTGGGCCCGTCTAACCCCGGGGCTTGACTCTGAGCACTCTGCAGAAAGAGGTGACCTCAATCGAAGCGAGAATGGCTTCCTAGTGAGTTGGTGCTATCACCGTGTGGTTCGCCGAACGCCCTGAGTCTTTCGATTTCTTACCAAATGATCAGTGCCGGTACAACTTAGGACATGCCTGGTGTAGAGACTCGACGAACAGTTCGGTGTGCACGCCTTGTTAGGGAATATAACAGTAATCTTACTGTGGGGCAAAACAGAAACATATATTTTCAGCGAAATTAAAGGTGATGCTTCAGGAGTTAAGTCGTCTCTTTACGTAGACCTTTCCATCCGATAGGGTCTCACCCATGAGATGCTCCTCGAGACTCCAAAGCCGGTCGTCAAAATCCCGTAATGTTCTTTGGACACCATGAATTGCTGCGATTCGATCAGCCTTAAATAGTGTAGTTGCCTTTTTGACACTTACGATAAAACATTGTCAGAATCACAGGCTATCCTACGGGTCTGAATCCGGTTAACCCGGGTAGCCAATGTAACCACCTCGTCTTCAGACCTCAACCATATATATCGACGGCGAAGAGTCATAGAAGCATAGTCTCCTCTGAGAAATTCTCGATCCGACTTTTCAGTGTCAAGCTCCCTCCTATGTGGAGACTCTTTGAGGAATGGCTCCTCAAGTCTCTTCGAGTCGCGTACTAAATGCTTTGCCGAGTTATTCAAGATCCTAAGTGGTGTATTATTGTCCAAGTGAATCCGCGCATTACATCTACTCCTCGATCTAGACTGCTTCAACGCCTTTTTTGAAATATTCTCGTTCTCCTTGTAACCTGGATCTCATTCCTGCCGAAAAGACTGCCAGGAGTGAAGCCCAGAAGACTATCAGAAGCATAAAGAATGTGAATGTAAAGCTTATAAAGCTAACGATAGAAGATGCATAAGATATTGGAGCCACGGCCGGGGCCACGTCTTAAGCACGAAGATCTATGCTAGACACTGTAAGCTGAAAGTAGTGAGAGGCAGGAAGCAGATACAGTTGAGAATGGTCGCCGCACGGTTGTTGACGCATCGACGGCAGTGTTTGTAAACATTGATATTTCAACTTAACCTTCGCAAGATTACGACAGACCGTATCGTGCAAACTGAAATAACTCGAAACGTCGAACGTTGAACGTCGAACGTCAGGCGAGCGAAGCCGTGAACCCACCTCAAAATTCAAAACCCACCTCATAGATGTTAACTTGATGTTCATTGTAGTTAGTAATGTAAATTGTAGTACAATCTTTAGATCAATCTACACTGTGTAGAAGCATTGTTCTAGTATTGAGTGACACATTGAATATGAGCGAAAGCATGAAATGAGTGATGAAACATCGTGACTACGAGCGACACGACACTGTGAGTACAGACAACGCAGTGACTACGAGTGACACAAAGCAGAATACACATATCAGTGTGACTGCAGCGTGAGTATGAGCGACAAGCAGCAGAATACAAGAAGCAGAACACAAGAAGTAGAATACAAGAAGCAGAATACAAGAAGTAGAACACAAGAAGCAGAATGCAAAAAGCAGAATACAAGAAGCAGAATACAAAAAGCAAAATACAAGAAGCAGAATACAAAAAGCAAAATATAAGAAGCAGAACACAAGAAGCAGAACACAAGAAGCAGAATACAAGAAGCAGAATACAAAAAGCAAAATATGAGAAGCAGAATACAAAAAGCAGAACACAAGAAGCAAAATACAAGAAGCAGAATATACATATGAGTGATATCATGATTAAAATGATGCAATCTTGTGATTACAGACAATATGATGATTACAAATAACACAATGATTACAGACAACATGATGATTACAAATAACATGATGATTACAGACAACATGATGATTACAAATAACATGATGATTACAAATAACATGATGATTACAAATAACATGATGATTACAAACAACATAATGATTATAGACAATATAATAACTACAGACAACATGATGATTACAAATAACATGATGATTACAAATAATATGATGATTACAGATAATATAAAACAAAATACATTGATATGATTGCAGTGTGAGTATGATTGACAAGCAGCAAAATACAGAAAGCAGAATACATGTACAAGCAACATTGTGACTAAGATGATGTGATTTTGTGACTACAAGCAACATGATGATTATGAGCAATACAAAGCAGCATATACATATCTGTATGAAGATTGATTGCAACAGATGCATAGTTTGTAACTAAAGAATATAATGTCATTGTGTTGTGATGCATGTAAATTGTCTTCTCTCTTTATTTTCTTGATTTAGTAAATCAATGATTTGAAAATTCACTGACTGATACTTGAAATCATGTGCATTTACATTTTGATTTTGAGTGAGTCACATTGTGATTTTGCATCTTGCTTGAATTAACATCAGCATCATCATCATGATTCTGAAAACTTCATCAGCAATCTTTATATTAATATGAACGTGAAATATATAATCTTGAAAGTCAGTTTGAGACGTGATAAGATTGTAGTGCTGTAAAGTGTGAGCATCTCTGATATTTCATCAAGATGATGTTCATTTATCTTGTTAAAATATTGAGATGATGATGACAAATTCTCTTCTTCATCATTGAATTGAAATTTGTCAATGTTTTTAAATTTATTCAGAGCAGATGACATGAAGTTCAAACTGCAACTGAGTGTTCTGAGTTTTATATCAGTTAGCAAATCAAATCATGTCATAATACATGAAGCTTCATATTAATATGAAGCTTTCTTTTGATAGAAGATTTCTTCTTGATGTTGAGTTTCTTTTTGATGTTGAGTTTCTTTTTGATGTTGAGTTTCTTCTTGATGTTGAGTTTCTTCTTGATGTTGAGTTTCTTCTTGATGTTGAGTTTCTTCTTGATGTTGAGTTTCTTCTTGATGTTGAGTTTCTTCTTGATGTTGAGTTTCTTCTTGATGTTGAGTTTCTTCTTGACATCAAGTTTCTTCTTGACATCAAGTTTCTTCTTGACATCAAGTTTCTTCTTGATATCAAGTTTCTTCTTGACATCAAGTTTTTTCTTGATGTTGAGTTTCTTCTTGATGTTGAGTTTCTTGATGATGTCTTGAATCAAATATTTTGAATCATTATGCAAGACAGCTTCATCTTGTTTTTCATTAATGATATATGTTGAGATCATGTCTAGATCATTCAATCAAAGAAGCTCAGAACTGATATGTATGTATTGTTCTTTAAAGATAGCTATAACAAGACATTAAGAATACAGAAGAGAAAGAGTGCAAGCTCTTTTATAAATAATGACTTGAGACTGTGCTAGACTCAATACAGATGTGATGTAATATGTCAGATGTGTTTGTTTAAAAGAAGAATGAAAGAGATGAATGAAGAAAGTGCTGAACAACGAGAAGAAGTGCTGAGAATGACTCAAAGAGATGTGCTAGATTCAAACTAGACATAATGTTATGACTTGCTTTAATCAAATTGATTAAAGTTAAATCTGAACTCTGATTGATTCAGACATGTTCATAACATTATCTTTTTCTTCGAACATTCATGTTTGCATGAATAGAAAGAAAATAAAAGCCAAAAAATTCATCGTGTTTTCAATTTAGTGCGACTTATTTAAGTATAGCTTGTGAAATTCATTCAGAACTTTCTTCAAGTCATTGAATTTTTCTTTATTGACATAGTATCATTCGTCGTCACAATTTATCTAGATTTATTTGACTTTGTATTGTAGTCTTTCTCTATATTGTCTGAAGTTCAATATATCGTCTACTTCTCAATGCTCTTCATTCTCTTCAATGATCATTAATTTAGAGAGTTCAGAATGTTGTTCTGATAAAGAATCATTTGATGAAGATTATAGATACTTCAAGCTGAACACTGAATGTATATGCTTCATGCTTCTAGATAGCTGAAGACGATAGAAGATCTCAACTTTGACTGTGATTGAATAAAGATTGAGCTGCTTGTCTTTCAAATCTTTGCATGATCTAGTGATTTTGATGTTTTTGAAAACTAATCAAACTTGATCATCTACTTCATAGATGATATTTCGTCTATGCTTATTCATCTGAGCTTCAATGATCTGCTTGATCTTTTTCAATTGTTAATAATTGAAGATAAGAAGTTCGCTCATTTGAATGACAATGTCATCGATCTTTCTAGTTTCAATACATTGATGAGTCATTTTGTAATCAGTTGTATTTGAATCAAAACTCATTCGAGAATGAAAGTTCTTATTGAAGTAGAAAGAAATCATCAAGATAGTCAAGAATGTATTGAAATTGTCACTGAATTTCATCATTGAAAGTCATTTAGCTCAGTCATTCTGCATGTAATTGCAGTAAATTCAAAGTTCGCGTTCAACATCTTGATTAGCTCGTTTCAACTGATCATCGATCTCTGAATGATAAACTATTGATAAATTGACTTTGATCTTTAGTTGTTTACAAAGACTTTGTCACATGATTGATATGAACTGAAAGTCTCTATTTGAAATGATAGAACTGAGTAGATCATGAAGTCAATAAACGTTTCATAGCATGATTCATACTGTTTCTTCGATTGAGATGTCATTGTCTTCTCAATGACAGAGAACATAGTGATGTTTTTTGAAGAGACAACATATGATTATGCAAATGACATTATAGTTTTTTGATAGAGATAGCTCAGTGATGAAGTTCATAGTTATATCTTGTCAACGCTGCTGAGAAATCAATAGAGACTGAAGCAAATCATTTGTATCATCTTGAGATGCTTTGCTTCGCTGATAAACATGATAGTTTCAAATGTATTGTTGAATAGTTGCTTGATGATCTGATCAATAGTAGAAGCGTTGAACTAAATCAATCATTCATCTAATGTCAGAGTGCAAGATTGATGATTGATCGTGAATCTTTTGAAGCAATTTCGTATGCATTTGTTTTAACATTCATAATAGATTCTTTTTGAATAGAATGTTGTCAATGATTTGATAGTTCTTTAGCTTCATGTCATGAAGCTTCAGTTCATCTTTGTTCATAGCTTGTTGATACTCATTGCATAGTTCATTCTTCTGATTGACTAGATGTACACATTGATAGAGATTAATCTTGTATTTAGATTTGTTAGAAATCGATCTAGAGTGAGTCATAGAAATGTCATTTAACTAATAGATAAATGCTAAGAAAGAAAAGTAACTATAGAAAAGAACTCGATTCTTATATGTGTGTTTCTCAGCTCTGTGCTAGACTCGATTGAGTTGACGTCTTACACATATGATGCAGAGACTCAATGACATCATCTCTAGATCAGATTCTCGCTAGACTCGATTAGAATGAAATTAGACGAAGACTAGTTGAAGAATAGACGAAGACTAGAATCGTGACATTATTTCTTTTTCTTGACTATTCATGTTTGCATGAATGTTGTTTCTTAGTGCGCTTTTCTTGAATATTTGATATGAAAGTCGTCAATCATCTCTTGAGCATTCATAAATTCGTCGTCGTCAGCGTTATATCAGTTGAGATCGTTGTCATAGCTCTTTCATTTGACTCGATATTGAAGTCGTCTTCTATAGCGTCGAAAGTTCAGTATATCATCGATTTTTCATTCGTCTTCATCGTTTATCACTATTGATCTCGAGAATTCATTCTTCTGATCAGACAGAGAGTCATTGACGACGAGACGAAGAAGCTCTGAATGAAATACATCATGTATATGCATAGTCTCAGATAGTTTCAATTTATAGAATGAGTCAACGAGATCGATGATCTGAAAAGAGTTGAGCATCTTGTCATTCAATTTTTTGAAGAGTCTCGCTGTAACGATGTTTCGTCTGTTCAGAAACATCTTTGATTCAATCTTGTAATTAATCTTCTTTCTATGCTTGTTAGCTTGATTCATCATTTGTTTTCGTGTTTTGATCAGAGCTTCGCGAGCAAAGATCAGTGTCTTATTCATGTGATCAAATATATCTTCGACTCGAGCAATCTGCAGTCGTTCGCGAATGCTTTCATACTCGATGATGTCAGAGTCAAAGCTCATACGAGAATGAAAGTTCTTGTTCATGAAGAAGAGAGTCAAGAAGATGACTGAGAACAAGATGTTATTGTTGACAAACTCGATCATGAATAGTCACTTAGATCAGTCGTTCTGCATATACGAACAGAAAGAACGAAGATATCGCTCGACATTCTGATTGACTCTTTCGCTTTGATCGTCGATCTGAAAGTGATAGACGATGAACAATCGAAGAGAAATGCTCAGTCATTTGCAAAGAAACTTTCAGAGAATGAAGATGAACTGAGAATCTCGATCGAATACAATGAAGCTTGATAAATCGTGAGTTTAATATATTCATTGAAGCAACATTTCAGCTGTCTTTTCGACTGTAGTATCTTCATCATCAGTGATGCAAGAGATATAATGTCTTTCTTTCAACAATCTGCAGATGACAGTCAGAATAGCGTTGTAGTCGTATGAATCAGATAGATCAATAATGAAGTTCATGACTATGTTCTGTCATCGCTGTTCAGATATAAATAAAGATTGAAGCAAGTCGTTTGATTTATTTCTTGATGTCTTTGAACGTTGACATACATAGCAGTTTCAAATATATCGATCTATCGTTTTTCGCATAGACGATCAATAGTAGTTTCGTTTGATGATCTTCATCATTCTAAGAATATCAAGATGATCTATTGAGAATTGATCGTGCATCTCACGAATCAGATTCAGTTGCAGAAGTTCATTGAACGAGACTCATAGCTGACTGTCTTTATATAAGATTTCATTCTGAACTCGACAATTCTTCAGCTTGATGTCTTTGCATTGTGCTTCGTCTCTTGCTATTGCTTCGCGAAGTAGCGTACAATTCTCATCGATTTCATTAGTCTTAAGAATCTGTTTATAGATTGATTGATCATTATTCTTCTCTAGATCAGCGATCTTCATTCAATTCAATGTCAGAATAGTAGTTCTTTGATATCGAATGCGTTCATCGTTGAAATCTCTAGGCATGAAGTCAGCTCGACGAGTTAATGCATTGATCTTAATGTTCTGTTTGTCAGATCGATACATTATCTTGAAGTTGAAGTCAGCTAACTTCTGAACTCAGTGCATCTGTCGTCGACTCAGCTTCTTGTCTTTCATCAATGAGATGAGCGCTTGATGATCGATGAACATCTTGATAGAAATGTCAGTCAACTTCAGTTCGAGTCGTCAATGCTCAAATGCTTGAATGATAATCAGCAGTTTCTTATCATATATTTCGTAGTTGCACTCAGCAGAAGACATGTTCTTGCTATAGAAAGCAATCGAATGTAGTACTTCTTTGTCATCATATTGAGAGAGAACTTCGTCGTTTACGTAGTCGAATGAGTCAGTTTTCAGAATAGTCTCACGAGTCTGATCGAAGTGACAAAGTATAGAAGTCTCAGTCATACATCTCTTCATGTGATCGAATGCAGTCTGACAAGCCTCATTTCATTCAAATATGATCTTCTTTTGAGTGAGTTGAATCATTGAATGAACAATCTTCGAAAAGTTCTTGATGAAGCGTCGATAGAAATTGCAGAAGTCAATGAAAAACTGCATCTGAGTGAGATTATTGAGTGTAGATCAATCAACTACTGCTTGTATCTTTCGTGAATTCATCTTAAGTTTCTCGATTGACATCAAAAGTCTCAAAAAGATGATTTTCTGAACATGAAACTTGCATTTATCGAT
>JAABUT010001119.1_pt1 | contig 32948 bp, 28 predicted proteins | sample 5559281 | NCBI WGS metagenome assembly JAABUT01 (sample SAMN10711880, study PRJNA513359) | rock metagenome | isolation source: Antarctica rocks | place: Antarctica: Victoria Land, Ricker Hills nord | collected 2016-01-04 | reverse complement strand
CGCGAGCGGTGTCGTCAGGCACGGGCGGGATCGGCTGCTGCGGGCGAAGCGACATGGCCACACTCCGGGCTGAAAACCGCCCAACGCCGCCAGCCCCGCCAAGCTCCCGAATTCGCCACCAGTGTCCGCTCGTTTGGGTTTGTAACAAAGCGCCGAGCGGGGCATCGTGGGGCACCGTCCGCCCTCAGACCGAGGAACCGATGACCCCCGATGCGCCCGCCCCGGCACCCGCCCCAAGGATGTCCTACCCGTTCCTGTCCTGGCAGATCTTCAATCACACGGCCGAGCTGTACGGCGCCCAGCACCCCCAGCGGCCGGGGTTTATCCTTGAAGGAGCCCGGGACGAAGTCCTGAAGTCGGGAGAGGCTTACCGGACCGGCTGGATCAATGTCGTGTGGCCAGATTTTCGGCGCTGGTGGGCGGTGGCCCCGGATGCTGAGAAGCGCCGGAAGGCAGAGGAAGCGCTCAAGCCCTTGGTGCCGGAACCGCTCGACTTCTGGCGCATCCCCGACGCAATGTGGGAGCAGGTGCAAGCGCTTCGGCCTGCCAACGGAGACACGCCGTTCATTGAGAAGCCGCCCACGTGACCGCAACCCGCTTCGTTTCCTACTACCGCGTCAGCACCGACAAGCAGAACCGATCCGGCCTTGGCCTTGAGGCGCAGCGCGCGGCCGTCGAGGCGCATGTCGCCGCCCACGGCACGGTCGCGGCCGAGTTCATCGAGGTGGAGAGCGGCCGCAAGCGGGACCGCCCCCAGCTCGCCGCGGCGCTGGCCGCCGCCCGCGCCCACCGCGCGGTGCTGGTGATCGCCAAGCTCGACCGCCTGGCCCGCAACGTCCACTTCGTGTCCGGGCTGATGGAGAGCGGCGTCGAGTTCGTCGCCGCCGACATGCCGACCGTAAACCGGCTGACCGTCCACATCCTCGCCGCCGTCGCCGAGGAGGAAGCGCGCATGATCTCGGCGCGCACCAAGGCCGCGCTCGCCGCCGCCAAGGCGCGCGGCGTCCGGCTCGGCAACCCCAACCTCCTCGCCGGCTCGCCGGCGCAGGCACGCGCCGCCAACGCCGTGAAGAGCGGGAGGGCGCAGGCGCGGGCGGCCGGTGTGCTGCCCTTCATCGAGCAGGCCCGCCGTGCCGGCGCCACCACCTTGCAGCAGCTTGCCGACGCGCTGGCCGCACGCGGCGTGCCGACCCCGTCCGGTCGCGGCAGGCGCTGGCATCCCGTGCAGGTGGCCCGGATCGTTGGGCGGCACCAGGACGCCGCCGGCACAGCCGGCGTGCCGCTTGCAGAGGTGGTCGCATGAGCCTGCCCCCGCTCACCATCAACCGGGGCTTCATGGCGGAGTTCCTGGACGCGGACCCGCCCTGCTTCGGGCTGGGCCTGGTCGAGATGGGAGATGTGCGCTGCGCCCTGGTCGCGCTGCGCCCGGAGCAGCCCATCCCCCGGCACATCACGGCGGGCGGCTTCGCGTTCGGCCATTCGCTGCTGGGCGGCGACGGCTGGGAGGTGGTCCACTTCGCCTTCGAGTTCTACGGCCACGCCACCTACAACGCCCTGGTCAACCCGAGCGACCCGGTGGCGCGGGCGGTCCTGGAAGTCATGGTCGGCACTGGCGACTACTTCTTCTTCGCGATCAATGCCGACCGCCGCGGCACGACGGCCTTTCGATCAGGCATCGGCGCGAAGAGCCTAGCAGGCTTGAAGGCCAACATGGGCCGCATCAGGCGCTCGACGACCAGTGAGGCACATTACCGCCTGGCGACAAAACAGTTTGAGGTGAGTCCGGAGCCGCCAGGAACCTTGTTGACCTGGGTGTGCCAGGGCAACACCGATTACCTTGATCTGGTAGAGGACCGGCTGGTGCTGAGTCCCGCTTAGACCAGACATGACCGACCCGTTCCTGCGGGAGGCGCTGAATGCGAGAGAGCCGCCCAAGGGCGGCTCCACACAAGAGGAAGACTGGTGTCCAAGGGGAATGATATCTGCCGAGGTGAGTGGCAGACAGGGAAGACCCCCGAGGCGCCCGGAAACAATATATGACTGACTCGCCAGAATCTCAAGCCGATTCCAGCACTTCCCTCTTTGACCCAGGACGTATCGCCGATGTCCTGACCCGCGAGCGCCTTGCCAAGTACCTCATCCGCGCTGGCGGCGATGCGGGGCGCGCCCTCCATCTTTATGCCTGGAACCAGGAGATCGGCGCGGCGCTGACCGTCACCCTATCGCAAGCGGAGGTGTGCCTCCGCAACCAGGTCTCCCTTGCGCTTGCTGACGCCTATGGCGCGGCGTGGCACCGCGCGGTCAAGCTGCGCAATGCGCATCCCGTGGTCCAGAACGAACTCGCTAAGGCCGAAGACCGGCTTGCCAAGGCAGTGCCCACCGTGCCGGACATCATCGCGGCGTCCGACTTCAATCTCTGGCGCGAGCTGTGCAAGCCGGCCTATGCCGGCGTCTTCTGGGCCAAGCGCATCCCGATTGCCTTCCCGCACACCACGCTTGCCGGGAAGGAGCGGGAAATCCTGACCGAGACGCACCGTCGCGTGGACCTGCTGCTGAAGCTGCGCAACCGCATCGCGCACCATGAGCCGATCATCGGCTCGAATTGGGAGAAGGTTGGCGCAAAGCTCACCGACCGGCACCGTGAGGCGACCGAACTCCTGGCGTGGATGAGTCCCGACCTGGCCAGGTGGGTGCTGACCAGGGACAGGTTCCATGCCGTTTTCGCCACCTGCCCAACCTGATCCTCTTCCGGCTTGGGCGCCCGAGCTTGGGGCGGCGTTCCTGTGCGCCGACCTGGCGCCGGAGTCGCGGCCGGACCATGCGACCTATGTCGCGTCATGGCTGCGCGTGCTGCGGGGCGACAAGCGGGCGATCTTCACGGCGACGGCCAAGGCGTAGCAGGCGGCGGACTGGATGCACGCGCGCCAGCCCGTCGTGGCGGCGAGGCCGGCCAAGGACATAGCACAGGTCCGGGCGGCATAGGCCGGGGCTGGGCAGGGGCGGCGCGGGCCGCCCCAAGCGCCTCTGGATAAGCCGGAGGCGGAACGGTCGCGTTTTGGGCGGCGGCCCGCTTCGCGGCTCGGACAGAAATTGACTAGCTGCTATCTAGCTATAGAATATGTCTAGCTGCTATCTAACTTCATGCTAAGATGCTGCGATGACCGCAGTGATCGCCTTTGTGAGCCAAAAGGGAGGAGTCGGGAAATCGACGCTCGCACGCGCCCTCGCCCGTGAGGCAGCGGCGAGCGGCCTTAAAGTGAAGATTGCCGACCTTGATCCCGATCAAGCCACCATCGTGGATTGGCACAAAATCAGGACGCAACGCGCATTGGAGCCATCGTTGTCCGTGGAGCTATTCCGGACGGTTGCTCAGGCCCTAGCTAGCGCCTACGGACATGATCTGCTGGTGATTGACGGCCCCGCTAAGGCCAGTGGTGGCACGACTGAAATTGCCAAAAGGGCGGACCTGATCGTGCAGCCCACTGGCGCAGGACGCGATGACCTGAACCCGGCGGTTCGCGTGTTTCACGGCCTTGTCAGGCTTGGCGTGCCGCATAGTCGGCTCATTTTTGCGCTAAACCACATCGGGACGGAGAGCGAAGCGGAGGCCGCCCGCGCCTTTATCACGGAAGCGGGTTACTTGGTGCTGCCAGGCTACCTGCCCGAGCGCCCAGCCTATCGGCTGGCGCAGAACGAAGGATGCTCCATCACAGAAACCCGTTTCCATGGTCTCAAGGAGCGCGCCGACGCGCTGATCCAGTCGTTGATTGATAAGGTGGCTGGGGGAGAGACAGACCATGGCTGACGCATCCAAGCTCAAGGGCTTGCGGCGTTCCGGGTTGGGCGCCCCGCCGCCGCAGGACGAGGCGCGCACAGACCTCGCGCCCGAGCCGGCGCGAGCTGCGCTTTCCAACAGCAGGTTGGCCACTGCTGTGCAGCAGCCGCGGCGCCCCGAGGCTGCCACACCCCAGCCTAGCCGCGTAGATGGCAGGACAATGCGTCGGTCCGGGCGCACGGTGCAATTCGCAACGCGCGTCAGCCCAGAATTCGACGAACGCATCCGGCGGATCGCCATGCAGGAGGGAATGCTTCTAGTGGAAGTGCTAGAGTGCGCTCTCGACGCCTATGAAGCTAACCAAAGGAGAGCACATACCTAGCTGCTAGGTGACAGCTAGATAGCAACGCTTAGGAGCCACCCGAAAACTAATAGTTGGCTGGCTTTCAGCCGGGAACCTCGACGGTCCTGCCCATGCGGGCACGGCGGCCGACGCGGTGGCGCTGCACTTCAGAAAAGGCTGCCCGCAGCTCGTCCTCATTCTTCCGCCACCATGCCAATTGCACGCTTGTGACCTTGCGCCCGGCTTTTACCGGCCGAAAAGCGACGGTGAAGTCGGCCAGGCCGTTGACCTCCTTGGCAGCGGGTTTGAGGCACCAAGCATTGAAGTTGCCGAAGGTTGTCAGTTCGTCTGGCTTGACGCCGAGTAGTTCCCGCAACTCGCCAAGACTAAAGACCTCCGACCAGCGGAACTGGAGGTTCCGGCGTTTCTCGCCGATTTCATACAGCGCGAGAGCGTACTTGCTGGTGAAGGCGAACATTACCTCCTTGCGGAGCCGTCCGAAGACCCGGCTATCCAGGATGATTTGGCGTAGGTCGGCGTCGAAGCGGTAGTAGAGCAGCCCGGCTGCATCGTCGTGTTCGGTGGTCCGGGACAGCAGCGTCACCTTCATGACGGCTGGCCGTCCATCCTGCACTACTCGGACCCGCACAATAGTCCGCATCAGGCGGTCGATGCTGTCGGCCAGGCGTTCCCCGCCCTCATGGTTCCCCCGCAGGTCAGCTTTGGCAATGCAGTGGGTCGTATCGTTGCCGATCTTGTCCCAAGCGTTGGCGATGAGGAGGTTGTAGATGCGCCGGTCGTTGAGCGTGAGCGCCATGTCCAATACATCGATAAGTTCGCCGGGCTTGATCATTGAGCCGGGAGCCGGGCGTTGGTCGATGGTTCGGACGGCGACAGCGGACATGGCAAGACGTTCCATTAGATCCCAACGACGCTAGCCTAAGAGTTACCACACCCCAAACCTAATAGTTGGCGGGCTAAAGCTTATTGATTTTTATGAAGTTCCCAGCCGCCCACCCCAAACCTAAGAGTTACAAGCAGGTTGTCGTTTGGTGACCACCCCATCCCTAAGTTTTGGCCACCCCATCCCTAATTGAAGGCCACCCCATCCCTAGTCTGAACCGACCCGAATCCTAATAGATGGAACAAATATCAGTTTGAATTCAATCGCTTACAGCTTACGAACATAGAACAAAAGAACTTAAAGAATCTACGCTGTGGAAAACTTTGCCTGTGGATAACATTGGAAGGCCACGCTCTACACGCTGCACAAGCAAGCAACTTACTCTTCCCGGTGCAGCAGATCGTTTCCTGTGACGGGCCTCAGGTTCAGCTCAGACGGAGCCTTGATCAGCAATTCGGAGGTGGTGGTGACGCCTTGCACAGTGGTGCAGGCGGTCCAGACACGGAGTCGATAGATGCCGGGCTGCAGCTCGGCTCCAAGGACGAGTGAGCCGGATGCGTCGTGACTGCCAGGCTGGCTGACAAGGACGGAGCGCTGGTCGAGGCTGCGTCCCTCTAGCCAGGCTTGCAGAAAACAAGTCGGAGCAAACATAGCCCCAAGTCCGAAATGAGCCGTCAGGTCGGTGCCGATCTGGTAGCGACCTGCTTCCTTCGCCTGTAACCAACCCTGGATTTCAACGCCGACCGGTCCGGCATAGCGTACTCCTCTCGTCTTGATGTCAGTAAGCGTGATTGGACCACCCGTGTAGGTAAAACCACCGACGCTATCAGACGGGACATCCGACAAGACGTTCGCGTCCTTCGGTGCCGCGTGGGCGATAGCCAGCGCACCAGGCTTATAGGCCTGTGCAGAAGCCGCAGGAGCCTGGTTCGGGGCTGAGGAGGAAGTTGCTTCCCCAGACAGCGTTGTCTGGCCTTGGGCAGGTCCGGAGGGCTGCGGACGGGACTGATCAAGGCAGCGCAGCACCTCGTCCAGCTTGCCTTCGATCCGATCGAGTTGACTTGGAGGAGTTGCAGCCATCGTCGCTGGCGCCGATGGCTGCGCGAGCACGGTCAGAGGCAAAGCAAGCAAAGCGGCTGACCGGAGGAGTGTCGCGCGGATCATGAGTGCTTCTCGGGTTTAAAGGTGCCGAAGCGGTCGCTGCCCGGCGTGGGGGCGACCGTGACATCACCCAGGGGATGACCGGGCGCGATCTTTTGCACCTCGGCGGGTGGCGTCGGGGTCTGTGTCGGAAGTGGTGCGCCCCGCACGACGGGGACCGGGATGGCCGGTATGCCGGCTGGGAGCGTGCTCAGCGGCGGCAACGGCCTGTCCTGGCGTGAGGCCCCCGGCCGAACCAGGAGAACGGCCAGGGTGACGCCAGTGCCGATCACGGCGCCCCGGAACACCCGGTCCTGCCGCCATGTATCGGGGACGGCCTCTGCCAGGCGCTGGAGAATGTTCCTTGTAGTGGCCAAGTTGATCACGCCGCGGCTCCTACGGCTGCCGCGGCGTCGATGTCGACCGCCTTGATCGTCACCAAGTCGTCGGGGGTCCGGTCCGCGCGTTGCATCACCCGGCCAGCCTGCGCCTCGCGTGTGCGCTCCCACAGGGTGCGCATGTCGCGGCCATTGCCGAAGGTCTCCGCCCGGGCACGCAGCATGGTGCCGCAAGCTTCCGTCAGGGCGTCTTGTGCTCCCGGCGCCAGACGGAACCCAGCGTCTGTAACCAGGCCACGGTAGATGGCCGCCAGTTCGGGGGCGGTATAGTCGGCGAAGTCGATGGTACGGGTGAAGCGCGAGCGCAGGCCGGGGTTGCTGTCCAGGAAGCGGCGCATCTCGCCGGTGTAGCCGGCGACGACGACGCAGAGCCGGCCGCGGTGGTCCTCCATCAGCTTGAGCAGGGTGTCGATCGCCTCCCGACCGAAGTCGTTGCTGCTACCGCCCGGCCCGGTGCTGGCAAGGCTGTAGGCCTCGTCGATGAACAGCACGCCGTCGAGGGCCGTCTGCACCGTCTCACGGACCCGGATGGCGGTGTGGCCGATGTAGCCGGCGACCAGGGTGGACCGCTCAGCCTCCACCAGGTGGCCGCGCTTGAGGTAGCCGAGCCCGTGCAGGATCTCGCCCATGAGCCGGGCGACGGTGGTCTTGCCGGTGCCGGGATTGCCGAGGAACACGCAGTGCAGGGCGGGCAGCTCGGCCTTGTGGCCGTGGCGGGCACGCTCCTTCTCGATTGCCAGCACGTCGATCAGCTTGTTGATCTCCGCCTTGACCGAGGCGAGCCCGACCATGCCGTCCAGCTCGGCCAGGGCATGATCCAGCGAGCGCAAATGGCGCGAGACGGGAGCCACAGCTGGAGCAGGGGAGTCGTCGTCCCTGTCCTGACGACGGGGCGGCGGGGGAGGCCGGCTGGCGCCAGGCCTGCGCTACCCTGGCACGGCCATGGCGGTGCGCCACAGGCGCCAGCCGGCCACCGCGGCGCAGATCAGGAACAGGGTGCCCGCAAAATCGTTGAGCAGCGCCCAGGCGGTGTAGGCGGCCACCAGAGCGCCTATCACGCGGAGTAGAGACCACTGCATGATCAGTCCGCCGCGTCCCGGTCGTCTTGATCGTCGCGGTGAAAGCGGTTGGCCCCGACCAGGCCTGACCACTCGGGGCGGCGGAACCAGACGGCACGGCCACAGCGCAGCGGCTTTGATCCGCGCACCAGGATGAACGCTTCGTCGGTGCGGGTGTCCTGGGTCAGCTCGTCCGGCTTGATCAGGGCGCGCTTGATCTCCGAGCGGTTCTCCGAGCGGCCGGAGCTGCTGGATGCGATGCCGGAGCGGGCCTGGCTGCCCTCGGTGTCGCCCTGGCTGGTGGCGACGACGCCATACTCGCCGCACATGGCGGACAACTCCTTGGCGGTGTCCGGGTCCTGGACGGCGGCGAACAAGCGCCAGGAGGTGCTGTCATACCAGGCCTGCTTGCCCTCGCGGCCCCACTGGGCGACGAGCTGGCCGAGCGACTGGTAGAGCAGTAGCAGGGTGATGCCGTATTTGCGGCCGGCGTCACGGGCTTGTTCCAGCACCTGCATGTAGCCGAGCCGGGCTACCTCATCGAGCAGGAACAGCACGCGGCCCTGGACGCGGCCGTCCGCCTGATAGGCGGCGTTGAGCAGGGCTCCGACCAGCACACGGCCCACGGCCGGGGTGGTTTGCAGCACGGTGAGCGGGATCTGCAGAAAGGCGGTCGTCTTGCCGAGTACCAGGTCGGAGGTGCGCATGGCCGGCAGCGAACCTTCCGCGCCGCCGGAGACCAGGTCGGCATAGGCGGCGGTGGACAGCCAGCGGGCGTCACGGTTGGCGTTGGCGTAGATGCCGGAGAAGGTCTCCGCCACTGCGCCCTTGAGGGTGCCGGCGAGGTCGCGGGCCATGGCGGAGGCGGAGTGCTCGTGAATGTCGCCGAGCAGCTTGCGCATCCCGTCCTCGGGGGTGACGAGCTGGCGCTGGAGCCTGCGCAGGGTCTTGCCTGCGGGCGGGATGGTGGGGTCCCAGAGCATGTCGGCGAGCAGGCAGGCGACGAGGTCCTGGCCGCTGCCCTTGAAGAACTCGCCGCTGCTTGAGGTGCCGGGGCGGGTCTCGCCGGTGATCCAGCCGACGACGGCGGCGACGTGGCTTTCGGCGAGCGGGGAGGCGATGTCGATCCAGTCCAGTACGTTGACGCCGGATGCCTTGGCCGTGGCAGGGTCGAGGGTGACGACGTTGTGGGACATGGCCTGACGGCGGTGCTCGGCGACCATGGGGCCGATCTCCTGCGAGGGATCAAGCACGACGACGGAGCCGGTCCAGGTGAGCAGGGTAGGGATGCCGACCGAAGTGGTCTTGAGGCCGCCTGAACCGGCCAGGACGAGGGCGTGGGTGGGACCGGTGCGGCAGGGATCGATCAGCAGCGGGGCGGTGCCGCCGCGGCCCCAGGTGGCGCGGTTGGCTGGGTCGAAGGCCATGCGGGCGCCGCGGTCCTCATCGACCCGGTAGGCCTCGCCGACGACGATGCCGCCATGGGTCGGGTCCGGGCCGGGGAACAGCGCCTGGGCGTCGCGCATGGAAAGCCAGGCGGCATGGCCGAAGTTGTCGGAGCGGGCGCGGAGCAGGAGCGGCGCCCCGCGGCTGCCGACGGGGAAGGGCCGGGCCAGCCCGGTGATCGCGGAGACCACCACCGCCGTGCCGAACATGCCGGCCACGACTAAGGAAGCGTTGGCGTCGTGGAGCACGTCATTGGCGGTGTATCCCTGGCGGAGCAGCCCAGCCAGACGCAGCACCTCGGGACGCACTGTGAGCCCCGTGGCGACGGCCATGCCTACGACGCCGGCGACTCCCATCAATCGGCCGAACAACCGGGCACGATAAGCCATCACGGCGAGGAACGTCAGTATGGCCGGGCCGAGCAGGCCTGCCACAGACCAGGCCCGCCAGAGGAAGTACTGGTTCCAGTTCATCTGCTGGGCGGTGAGATTGCCGATGTGGGCCGAACCGAGCAGCACGGTGTCGCGGTAGAAGGTGTCGGCGAAGGACCAGGCAAACCAGAACAGCCACAGTGGCCAGAGCTGGACGGCGATGCGCAGTGCGACCCGGAACAGGTCGTAGCCGGCGCGCTGGATCACGCCGCGGCCTCTGCCGCCTTTGAAGCAGCCGCACGCCCAACCGCGTCGCCAACCCGGTGGGCGGTGCCGCCATGGGCCTTGGCAAGCGCCGTGGCCTCCTCGAAGCGGGCCAAGCCCTCCCAGTGCTGCATGACGCGGCTGTAGCGGAAGCCGGCTTTGCGTAGGGTGATGGTGACATCTTTCGCCAGGGGCACCGTGAAGGTGAGCAGCACGGGCTCTTTGCCCTCGTCGCGGGCCTTGGCCTCGCGGGCGAAAGTGCGCCCGCCCAGGGCGGCCCACTTCTCAACTTGTGCTTTGTCGTCGGCACCGTCGCGGAGGGAAAGCAGCGCACCGTAGAGGGCGTTGCTGTCGAGGTCGAGCAGACCAACCTTGTCGGCGAGGGCGCCGGCCTCGACTAGGCGGCGGGTGCGCTGCTTGCGTCCGGCATCCTTGAGCTTGGCCTCGGTCTCGGCGAGCTTGGCTTTCTGCTGTTCGTGGGCACGCATCCGATCAGCCAGCGAACGAGCCATCTTTTCCCGATCTCTATAACTTGGGGTGATTAGAGTTACCGACGTTTGCGGCGCTGGCAACCCGTGATCGGCCGTGGCTCCGCGTGCAAAATACAATCCACCTGCACGTCCGTATCAGATCTTGATCTTTCTCTTACCAAGTGAGTGCTCGACAGCCAGAGCACGTTCGGCTGCTGCTGTCAGAGTGACCAGGTCATTGAGCGAGAACTCGCCGAGCTTGCCTTTCAACATGGCCGTGGCACGGAGGCGCGTGATCCCAAGCCGCTTAGCTATTGCCCTTGGTTGGATGTTCCAGGACCGTACCTGCTTGTTTAATACTGACAACAACTCAGAGCGAGCTTTCATGTCTTCGGCTTCTTCCGGAGTGTCGCAGATGGCATCCCAAACGTCATCAAACGACGCTACCTCCATCATAATCTCCCGACTTAAGCCGTTTCTACTGTCACACAGTCATTTAATCTCGGACCATAGAATGTTGGCTATACCGCGTCAGCAAGTTCTGCACCAGAGAGCCGTAGGCGAGCGTAAGCGTGCAGACGTAATATGCGTTGCAAGGGCAACGCGGCTTGCGCAGGGCAGAAAGGGTAGCCAGAATGCCCGCGTGGCCATTGCCTTTGCCCGTGCCCGCTACCTGTCCCGCACGTCCGGCGGCAACGCCGTGCGCTCGGCGGCCTACAATGCTCGTGACGCGATCACGGCGGAGCGCACTGGCGAGCTGTTCCACTTCCGGCATCGCGGCGCACCCGTGCACCACGAGGTGCTTTTGCCCGACGGGGCAGACAACCGCCTCGGCAATTCTGCGACTCTGTGGAACGCAGCCGAGGCGGTAGAACGACGCAAGGACGCCCAGGTCGCCCGCGAGATCGTGCTGGCGCTGCCGGCCGACCGGGTTCTTTCGACGGAGGACCGGATCGAGCTGGCCCGGTCGTTCTCTGCCGAGCATTTCGTGTCCAAGGGCCTCGCCGTGCAGCTCGACGTGCACGCGCCGCACAAGGAGCGCGGGGAAGGTGAGGGCACCTGGAGCGAGGGAACCGGTGGCGACCATACCAACTGGCACGCCCACCTGCTGATCACCACGCGCCGCATCGAGGGGGACCAGCTTGCCGCCAGGAAGGCGCGCGACCTGGACCCCGAGGTGCGCAAGGCCGGCACCCGCAGCGTGGTGACGGATGCCGAGGCGTGGGGCGAGACGTGGCGGGCGCATCAGGACCGCTACTTCCAGGAGCACGGCATCGAGCTGCGGGTGGATGCGACCGCGGCGCACCCGGGCGAGCACATCGGCCCGGTGCGGATGCGCAAGGTGGACAGCCCGGCCGTGGCACGCGCCGAGGTCTTGCGAGCGACCAACGAAGCGGCAGCGCGGGACCCAGAGCAGGTGCTGGCGGCGCTGACACGAAACAACGCGACGTTCACCGAGCGCGAGCTGGACCGCTACCTGGCCAGGCACCTTGGGGCCGGGCCGGATGGGACACCTGATGCGGTGCAGGTCCAGGACATCTCTGCCGCAAAGGCGTCGGTGATTGGCCACAAGGACGTGCTAGCGCTGCACGACCGGGAGACGGGCGAGGCAGCCGGGCGCTTCACCACCGGCACTGTGCGCGAGCAGGAGCGTGCGGCGCTTGCGGACGGGGCAGCCGTGGCCGGGGCCGGGCACCATCGGGGCGTACACGCCCGGCACCAGGAAGCGGCGCTGGCATCCCGCACGTTGCGGGATGACCAACGCGCGGCGTTCGAGCACGCGCTCGCGGGCGGCGGGCTGAGGCTGGTCGAGGGCCGAGCTGGCACGGGGAAGAGCTACACGCTGGCGGCGGTGCGCGAGGCGCACGAGCGGGCCGGGCACCGTGTGGTGGGCTTGGCCCCGACCAACGCCGTGGCGCAGGACCTGAAGGCGGACGGGTTCACCGAGGCGGGGACGGTCCACTCCGCCCTGTTCGGGATCAAGAACGGGCGCACGAGCTGGGACCGGCGCACCGTTGTGGTGGTGGACGAGGCGGCGATGCTGGACAGCCGGGTGACCGGCGAGCTGCTGACCGAGGCCAGGCGGGCCGGAGCCAAGGTAATCCTGGCGGGCGACGACCGGCAGCTCGCCAGCATCGAGCGCGGCGGGTTGTTCACCGAGCTGCGGCAGCGTCATGGGGCGGCCGAGATCACCGAGGTGACGCGGCAGCGGGTGGGCTGGCAGCGGCAGGCGGCGCGCGACCTGGCGGAGGGCCGGTTCGACACCGCCGTGGACTCCTATAATCGGCACGGCGCGATCACCTGGACAGCGGACCAGGATGAGGCACGGGCGGTGCTGGTGGCGCGGTGGAAAGCGGACACGCTGGCCGACCCGAAGGCGAGCCGGTTCGTGTTCGCCTACACCAACGCTGACGTGTCGCAGGTCAACGCGGAGCTGCGCCAGGTGCGCCGGGACCGCGGCGAGCTGGGCAGCCCGGACGTGCGGTTCGAGACCAGGCACGGCGCGGCAGACTTCGCGGTTGGGGACCGTGTGCAGTTCACCGACACGGACAAAAAGCGGCACATCTACAACGGCAACGCCGGAGTGATCACCGGCATCGACGCACGGACGGGGCAGCTCACGGCGCGGCTGGACGCTACGGCGGGTGTGTCGGGCCGCGAGGTCACCTGGGCGGCTGCGGAGTTCGAGGGGTTCCGGCACGGCTACGCGGGGACGATCTACAAGGGCCAGGGCAAGACGCTGGACCACACGTATCTGCTGCACACGCATCACTGGCGGGCGGCGGCGAGCTACGTGGCGCTGACCCGGCAGCGGGAGAGCGCGCAGGTGTTCGTGGCCCAGGACACGGCCAGGGATGCCCGGCAGCTTGCGCGGCAGATGGGCCGCGGCGAGGTGCGCGCCGCCTCCATCGCGTGGGCCACGGTGGACGAGCTGGCGTCGGGGCTACGGCAGAAAGTTGGGGTCGGGCAGGACGCGGCGGAGGCGGTGCGAACAGGCACTTCCAGCCCGATGCCGGGCACGACCGTTCGGATTGGTAGCACCCACGCTGGTGACCGTGACTCGCCGCGTACGGGTCAGGACCAGGTTGCTGCTGCCACGGTGTCCGCCACAACCCAAGCCTGGCTCATCCCGCCCTACATGGACCCGTCAGGGCAGGGGCGGGACAGTTTGGGGCGCAACGCCAACCCTGGCGAGGTTGCGGCCGTGGTGGCGGCCGACAAGGCGGTGCAGCGCGACAGGGACGCGCGCTGGAGCTATCTGCAAGGCGCCTACCGCGACCCGCACGCGGCCCGCGCGGCCTTGGACGAGCTGGTCAAGCAGCAAGGGTGGACGAGTGCCGCAGCCCGGGTAGCGCGCGAGCCCGAGCAGTTTGGCGAACTGCGGGGCAAGGAGGGGTTCTTGGCGGGCGCAAAGGCCCGGGCGGAGCGGGAGACAGCGCGGCGTGTGGCTGGTGCCATCGGGCCGAGCCTGGAGCAGATCGGCGCGGTGGAAGCCCATGCGGAGCGGAGCTACCGCAGTGGTGTGGAGGGGCAAAGTACGGCGGATGCGACCGGCATCCCGCGCCTGTCCGCCGTGGCCGAAGCAGCAATCGGCACCGTGGTCAACGCCAAGGACGGCCGCGCTCAAGGCGAGGCGTGGCGAGTCGTGCAGGGAAATACCCAGGTCGCGGGCGAGCTGCGGGCTTTTGGTGCTGCGGTGGAGCAGCGGTTCGGTAAAGAGGGCGTGCGCGCCATGCTACGGGCCGGGGAACGCCCGGGCGCAATTACGGCGGCATCCGTTGCACCCGGGCAGCGGCCGGAGCTCGACTTGGTGGCTGGGCTGACCGCGGCTATGAAGATGGGAGAGCGGGCCGGCACGGCTGCGGTCCAGCGAGAGGCGGAGAATGATCGTCAAGGGCAGCGCCGAGGAATGCGCACATGATTAAAAAACAATTACAAACGACTTAATAACTCTATATAAATCTTGCAGCGCAACATAATTTAGAAGTAATATTAATATCTATGGATCATAAATCTTTTACTAATCAATTTAAATTAGAGAAAGAAACTGTAAGATTGTTTATATGTCAAATAAACGATGAAAATAAGACAAAACGAGTACATTATATTCGAATATTATTTATATTGTCTGCTGTAATCATAGCATTTATGGCCGCTGCTGGGTTTATGATCAGTATTTTAACGAAATTTCAGTAAGAATTTACTGTAATGCATCGTGTTAGTATTCTGACTTAAACGGATGGCGCAGGCAGTCTGTCGAGCTTGGCCAAGATTGAAGCGGTGAAAGCGGCTCAGACGAACGATTTTGGCTTGACATTGTGGATCAATTGCAAGCTTATCCTACCGAGTTTGCGTTCGAAGTCATATAGCGTAAGCCAGATGAACCCGATAATCCCAGTAAATTTGAGTTATACCAACGGCCCAATGCACTGACCCATTTTGCCAGACGTGCCACGCTGAAAACGCTTGCGATGGCGGAGGCAGAAAACGGTCAACGCATAGGGCTCTTGGTATTAGTTCAGGCCGATAAGTGCAAGCCCGAGTGCGGGCCGTTATAGGTAGTCCGCCGCAAGCTGGTTGTTTCGATCCACGCCCCCGCGCGAGGGGCGCCTGCCAGATGGGAGCGCGCATGGCCTTGTTCGCGTGGTTTCAACCCACGCCCCGCCCGAGGAGCGACCGGCATCGGGCAGTTCGTCGTCGGCACCGCCAAGTTTCGACCCATGCCCCCGCGCGAGGGGCGACCCCACCGCGGCCAGCGTGACCTCTGGGTACGGCCCGTTTCGACCCACGCCCCTGCGCGAGGGGCGACGATAGAGTGGAGCAAGGACAGCGCCAAGTCTGGGTTTCGACCCACGCCCCCTCGCGAGGGGCGACAGCCGGCAACAGGCCTTGCGAGTAGATGTTGCCGTTTCGATCCACGCCCCCGCGCGGGAGGCGACCAGGGCGAGTTCTGCTTCGTCGGCCAGCTCGCGGTTTCGATCCACGCCCCCGTGCGGGAGGCGACTGCGGCGGAAGCCGCCAGGACTGTTCGCCCCCACGTTTCGATCCACGCCCCTACGCGGGAGGCAACCGATGTCGCGCTCGACGCACCATTCGCAGAACACGTTTCGATCCACGCCTCCACGCGGGAGGCGACGTCAAAGTTGCTCAGCGCCTGCCCCTGTTGCTCGGGTTTCGATCCACGCCCCCACGCGGGAGGCGACTGATGCCCTGGACGCAGCAGAACGTCGACGACATGTTTCGACCCACGCCCTTGCGCGAGGGGCGACAGTGGCGCACCCAGCCAGGCGCGATCAACAGCCGATTTCGACTCACGCCCCTGCGCGAGGGGCGACGGCGCCCGGCCGATGTGTCCGGAGCTGGCCCAACGTTTCGACTCACGCCTCTGCGCGAGGGGCGACTGGTGCTGCTGTCGCGCTGCGTGTTCGCCACGCTGTTTTGACCCACGCCCCTGCGCGAGGGGCGACCAGGAGCTTTCCGACTAGCTCGCCATCCACGTAGTTTCGACCCACGCCCCTGCGCGAGGGGCGACTCGACGCCGGGATCGCCAGGCTGTCCATCGTCATGTTTCGACCCACGCCCCTGCGCGAGGGGCGACAGCACCGTGAGGCCCGAGATGCTGCTGATGTGGGTGTTTCGACCCACGCCCCTGCGCGAGGGGCGACCAGCACCGGCGTGGAGCTGGCCGCTCGCGTCGGTGTTTCGACCCACGCCCCTGCGCGAGGGGCGACGACCCGTCCCAGGCTGAGGAAAACAGCCTCGCTGAGTTTCGACCCACGCCCCTGCGCGAGGGGCGACCACCCTGCCGAGCGGCAGTGGGAAGCCGGCGAGGTGTTTCGACCCACGCCCCTGCGCGAGGGGCGACGTTGCCAGAAAGGCAACGGCCTTCACCTACCACCAGTTTCGACCCACGCCCCTGCGCGAGGGGCGACGCGGTCCTACAGCCAACGTATGCTGCCTAAACCAGTTTCGACCCACGCCCCTGCGCGAGGGGCGACGCGCCGACCTCGCGCTGATCGACGACCCGGTCAAGTTTCGACCCACGCCCCTGCGCGAGGGGCGACCGCTGACACCCGAACCTGTCCTTAACCAGTCCTTGTTTCGACCCACGCCCCTGCGCGAGGGGCGACCTTGAGGAGTTCGGCGGCACGCGCACGCCAGCGATGTTTCGACCCACGCCCCTGCGCGAGGGGCGACCTGATCGCGGTGGTGCTGGGGCACGCGGGCCTGATGTTTCGACCCACGCCCCTGCGCGAGGGGCGACCACGTGGCGACGCTGGCGGGGAGGGGTGGGTCGTGTTTCGACCCACGCCCCTGCGCGAGGGGCGACATCCAACAGCGGCGCTTTGCGGGCCGCCAGGTTGTTTCGACCCACGCCCCTGCGCGAGGGGCGACCTCGGCGTGCCGCTCGGCCGCCGTCTCGCGGAGCTGGTTTCGACCCACGCCCCTGCGCGAGGGGCGACTTTACCTGATTCGCGCTGGCGAGAGCGGCCTCGTGTTTCGACCCACGCCCCTGCGCGAGGGGCGACGCGATTGCCCCCCGTGTCCGGTGCCAGGGTGAGGGTTTCGACCCACGCCCCTGCGCGAGGGGCGACCGCGGCCCTGTTTGCTCTCTATGGCGACGATATCGTTTCGACCCACGCCCCTGCGCGAGGGGCGACGGTAGTCCCGGCCGGGCGTGCCGCCGACGTAGAGGTTTCGACCCACGCCCCTGCGCGAGGGGCGACAAGACGCGGGGACAATGAGGCCGCCTGTCAGGTTGTTTCGACCCACGCCCCTGCGCGAGGGGCGACTGTTGGCCGTGGTCGCGCTGGCGGTGGTGCCCAGGTTTCGACCCACGCCCCTGCGCGAGGGGCGACGGTGGTGCCGACCTTGACGCCGACGAACTTGGCCGTTTCGACCCACGCCCCTGCGCGAGGGGCGACCAGAACCAGGGCCGCGTCCTCGCGTGCTTTCTTGTTTCGACCCACGCCCCTGCGCGAGGGGCGACCTGGGGACTGAGGGTTGTCCATTTTGACGACGCAGTTTCGACCCACGCCCCTGCGCGAGGGGCGACTTGCTAGCGTGGATGCGACCAAAGTGACACCCGAGTTTCGACCCACGCCCCTGCGCGAGGGGCGACCCGGTGACCTCGACCTCGACGGTCTGGCTCGGGTTTCGACCCACGCCCCTGCGCGAGGGGCGACCGGCTGCTTTCACGACTTCCTCCATCACGCTTTTGTTTCGACCCACGCCCCTGCGCGAGGGGCGACCGCCGCCGCTCGGGATGCCGTTGTAGATTGCCATGTTTCGACCCACGCCCCTGCGCGAGGGGCGACATGGAGCCGAACCTATTGGAATACCACATCGCGGTTTCGACCCACGCCCCTGCGCGAGGGGCGACCACGTCTGTTGCAATACAGCCGGGCCAGTCTTGGCGTTTCGACCCACGCCCCTGCGCGAGGGGCGACCCGATCGAACCGACGCCGCCGGTACGTGGCACCAGTTTCGACCCACGCCCCTGCGCGAGGGGCGACACCGGGCCGGCGCGTATTCCTGGACGCTAATCGCGTTTCGACCCACGCCCCTGCGCGAGGGGCGACCGCCCGCATGGCCGCCTTCTCCGCGCCCATGGAGTTTCGACCCACGCCCCTGCGCGAGGGGCGACGCCAGCTCGCAAGCCTCGTCGTGCCCGTGCTCCATGTTTCGACCCACGCCCCTGCGCGAGGGGCGACCTCTCGGCGGTGCGACGGTGCATCGGATGCGGGACGTTTCGACCCACGCCCCTGCGCGAGGGGCGACGATGAGCCCATCCACGTACAGCCAGGAGATGGCGGTTTCGACCCACGCCCCTGCGCGAGGGGCGACCGCTCGAACCACGGCAGAGGACATCGGATTGAAAGTTTCGACCCACGCCCCTGCGCGAGGGGCGACTTCCCCGACGACCACGCCGCCAACCTCTACATCAGGTTTCGACCCACGCCCCTGCGCGAGGGGCGACTGGAGATGACAGGATGATGCGCCGCGTGCTCCCCGTTTCGACCCACGCCCCTGCGCGAGGGGCGACTTCCTCGGGCGTGATGTCGGGTCGTGATGTGCGAGTTTCGACCCACGCCCCTGCGCGAGGGGCGACTTGCCGGTTCAATCGGTAGATCGCAGGCGAATCGGGTTTCGACCCACGCCCCTGCGCGAGGGGCGACGGTGCAGCGCGAGAGCGTCCCACAGCTGATTCTCGTTTCGACCCACGCCCCTGCGCGAGGGGCGACCGCTGTGCACGGTCCTGGACTGGCGGTGGGACCTGTTTCGACCCACGCCCCTGCGCGAGGGGCGACCCGAGAGGACGTGCTGTGCGCCGATCTTCTGCGGGTTTCGACCCACGCCCCTGCGCGAGGGGCGACGGGTTGCCCGGTTAACGGAGGCGCCGCCTATGGCTGTTTCGACCCACGCCCCTGCGCGAGGGGCGACATCTGCTGGCCGAACACAGGGACCGCGCCAGCAGGTTTCGACCCACGCCCCTGCGCGAGGGGCGACACGGCATTGGGGGCCGTAAAAGCTCGCCATGGCGGGTTTCGACCCACGCCCCTGCGCGAGGGGCGACGGCGGGCCGGCCTGGGCGCGCTGTCCCCTAGCAGGTTTCGACCCACGCCCCTGCGCGAGGGGCGACCGACGGCGGCGGCATGTCGGCAGACCACCTGCACGTTTCGACCCACGCCCCTGCGCGAGGGGCGACAGCGGCATGCTTACCTTACTGATTTACAATGACAAAGAGTGTGCCGTGCGCGAACCTTTCGCCAAGTCGCGCGCAGCGCGCTGCCCAGCCTTAACCCGTCCTCCGCATACGCTGGAAAATCTGGGCACCGGGCACTGCGCGAACCCTGCCCGGGTCTCTTGCGCGCTCTAGGATCGCACGCCCGTCGTAGCCTGCTAGAACAGTAGCGGCCCGTCCAGGTCGAGCACTGGCTTCGCCCCTGCGTGCTCGACCCGGCGCCGGCCCTCGGCGCCCAGGCGGTAGAAGCGCAGGCTGTCACGCGCCGGGTCGATCTCCCCCAGCAGGCGCGCCCGCAGGCCCGCCCATTGTGCTGGGTCCACCTCGCACTCGAACACTGAGTTCTGCACCCGCTGGCCGAAGTCCAGGCACGCCCGCGCCACCCGGCGCAGCCGGCGGCGGCCGGCTAGGTCCTCTGTGCTCACGTCGTAGGTGACCAGCATCAGCATCCCCGGCCCACTACTTCCAGAAAAACGCGGGGTAGCCGTCAAGGTCGCCTCGCAGGTGGCGGGCCAGCAACTGCGCCTGCGCGGACACCACCAGGCCCAGCGGCATTGTTTCGTCGAAGAACGGGTGCCGCAGCTCGTCCCGTTTGCGCTCCTGCCAGGCGGTCAGCACTGTCTTGCGCCCGGCCTCCGTCAGGCGCACGCCACCGGCGGCCTCCACCACGAAGTCGTCCGCCCCCACCTGCCGGCGGTTCACCAGGCTCAACGCCAGGCGGTCGGCCAGCACGGGGCGCAGCTCTTCCATCAGGTCCAGCGCCAAGCTGGCCCGGCCCGGCCGGTCCGCGTGCAGGAAGCCGACCTGCGGGTCCAGCCCGTGCGCCTCAAGCGCGGACCGGCAATCGTGCCCCAGCATCGCATACAAGAAGGAGAGCAGCGCATTCATGCGGTCCAGCGGCGGCCGGCGGCTGCGCCCGCGGAACCGGAAGGCGTCCCCGTCCAACCGTACCAAGTGGTCGAACACGCCGAAGTAGGTCATCGCCGCCTCGCCCTCGATTCCGCGCAAGCTGCCTACGTCGCCAGCCGCCAGCGCGCGCCGCCCGGCGTCGGTCAGCCGACGCTCGGCCAGATCCAGCGCACCGCGCGCGGCGGCGTCCATCGCCGGACCGTGGTCGCGCAGCGCCCGGCGCACGACGGCGCGCTGGTTGGCGGATTTGGCGGCCACCACTGCGCGCACGACCGGCACGGCGCGGGTCGGGTCGTCGGCAGCGCGGTATTGCGTCCGGCGCAGCAGCACGTTGCCGGTCCGCGCGCCCTCCACCCGCGCCAAGAAGCGCCCGGCCGGCGTTAGGTGGGACAGGGTGACGCCGGCCTCCGCGCACGCCGCCATGAGCGCCGGGGAGGCGCCGGCTCGGCCGAAGCTGACCACGCCATCCAGCAGGTGCAGCGGCACCCGGCCGCGCTCGGCGCCGTCTACCTCCACCACCAGGTTGGCACCGTCCTTGCGAATCCAGGCGTCCTCGCTGGTGACGTAGATGGTGTTCAGCAGGCGGCGCACCCGGTTAGCCCTCCATCTGCGCCAGGAGCCAGCGCGCGACGGCGGGCGGGCGCTGCAATCGGCCAGGTTGGCATGCGTCCTGCAGCGAGCAGCTCTTGCAGCCCGGCATCAGCACCGGCGCGGGCGTGCGCCCGGCGGCGATCATCGCCCGCGCCTCGGAGGCAACGCGCGCCGTCAGTGCCCGCAGCTCCGCATCGAACACCACTCGGGTGCGGCGGCGGACGGCGCCGTAGAACAGCGCGCCCTCCGGTACGGGAGCGCCGAACATCTCCTCCAGGCAGACCGCCTGGGCACAGAGTTGCACCTCGTCCGCCCGGTGCGGCTTGGGCTTGCCGCGCTTGTACTCGATCGGGACGGGTCGAGGCGGGCGGCCGTGGAACTCGACGGCGTCGGCCTTGCCGCTGACGCCAAGCGCGAGGGAGCGCAAGGCAATGCCGCGCTCCACCCGCAGGCCCGGGCGGCTGTCGGCGCCGCCGGCGTCCACGCGCTCGTGCAGGATGCGGCCCTCGGCGGTGGCGCCATCCTCAGCCCAGATCTGCTCGACGTGGATCAGCGCGCACTGCCGGGGGCAGAATAGGTGATGCTGCAGGGCCGAGAGGGGGATCAGAGTGTCCTCGGCCACGGCGTCCGGCGAGGCGCCAAGTCCGGGGTCACGCAAGGTCGAGCATCTCGATTCCTTCCGGCAGCCCGTCGCGCTCCAGCTTGATGACGTAGTCGTTGAAGCTGCGAGCAGGCGGCGCGTTGTCTAGCTTCTCCGAGCCGGGCTGCACCTCTGATCCGTGGTGGTTGCGCCAGGCAGTGACGCGGCTGAACAGGTCCTGCGCCCGGCCGTTGCCAAGCGCCGAGGCGTGGCGGAACACTACCAGCCGTCGGGTCGTCATTTCCCCGCGGGCAGCGGAGCGGTCGTGCTCGAACATGTCGCGCAGCGCCTCGAACAACAGGTCCAGGTCGGCCTGGGTAAAGCCGGTGCCCTTGCGCGCATCATGCGCCAGGGGCGCGGAGACGAAGCCATGAGCGCGATACAAGCCATAGGGGATGATGTGCTTGCGGCCCATGGTGCGCTTGTCGCCGCGTTTCTCCTCGGTGTCGTCGCCCTCGGCGCGGTCCTTCTTGTCGGCCTCGCTGGTGGCGGCCATGCGGGTGATGCTGACCTCCAGCGGTAGAACTGGTTCGACGGATTGAGCGAAACCGATCTGCACGGGGCCGCGGACCTGCCCGGCGTTGATGCCGGTGCTCAGAACGCCGCCGAAGGTGCGTATGTCGTAGAAGTTGTCGCACATGAAGCCGCGCAGCTTCGCCGCCTCGTCGTCGTTTTTCGGCGTCAGCTTCTTCGTCTTGGGGCTGGCGGCCTCGGCGTCGCCGGGGCGGAGGGCGACGTAGGCTTCTCGGTGCTTCTCGTTCAGCACCGCGCCTTCGGTGACGTAGATGCGAAAGCGTTGCGCGTCGGCCTTGGCGATCTCGACATAGTTGCGGATCTTGCGTTTCAGGCACACGTCGCTGACCAGGCCGTGCCCGGTTTCCGGGTCCATGCGCGGCATGTTGCCGGCGTCCGGGTCGCCGTTAGGATTGCCATTTTTCACGTCGAAGAACAGCACGAACTCGTGGCGATGTTGCAGGGCGTCGGCAAGCATCAGGTCGGGTCCTTGTCGGAAGTGGCATCTAATTCGGCAGCCTCGGCGTTAGCCTTGGCCGGGCGGAAGGCGCATTCGTGGTAGTAGCCAATGGCAAACAGGCCCTGCTCCTCCAACCGCAGGGTGCGGGGCAGCTCCGGCGGCAGGCGAGCCATGATCCCTTCGAGGCGCGGTTTGATCCAGAAGCCCCGCTTCAGCTTCTCCGCCGCGGAAATGTGCGTGCGGGCGCCGCGCAGCAGCGGGCCGAACACCCGTGCGGGCGTGGCCGACGCTGCACCGTAATAGCGGTCGGCGATGGTGGCATTCACGTTGCGGCCCAATGCCTCTCGCTGCGCCGCCTCCAGCACGGCGAACAGGCGGCCGAGTTGATAGGCCGACTTGGGGAAGTTGGGATCGAGAGACATGGGCGGGGCCTCCTTTTGCTTGGGGCGGGACAGGCACGCCTTGATTGCGGCGGCGTGCCAGCCGCTGGCCGGGTTGTCCCCGGCGCGCAGGCGGATGACGGCGGCGGCCAGCCAGGTGCGGGGGTAGGGAGCACCGGTCAGCACGGCGCGCATCACCTCGCCGGCCAGCAGCGGCGGGATGTTCTCGAATTTCTCCTGCACGGCCGTAGTGCGGACCAGCAGGCGCGCGACGGAGGGCAGCTTGTCCCGCCACGGTGGCGGCTCGATCTGCAAAGCCAAGTAGTGCCCGGCCAAGCGCCGCGCGAAGGCGTCGAAGGTGTCATCCAACCAGTAGCGGACTGACAACCGGGCGGCGTTGGGTGACAATCCCAAGACGTGGAAGCGGGTGCCGGTGGCAAGGCTAAGCTGCGGGTCCTCGACGGGGCGGCCCGCAGCCAAAGTTTCCAGTTGGGTGCGGACTCGGGCGGCCTCCGTCGCGTCGTCCGGCGGCTCCATCATGCTGGCGAAGAAGTCCTCGGCATCCCGCGCCTGCTGCTCGTTGGTGCCGGAGGAGGTGTCGGCCCAGAACACCAAGCTGGCATCGCCCACCGGGCGGGGCAGGCGGTTGCGGCTACCGCGGTCCAACATACGGTTGAGCGCGGCGCCGTAGCGGAACGCCGCGGTTTCGCTGGTCGGCGCATTGTCGCCCTGCGTCTTGTTGTAGGAGGTGAAGGCGTCGAGGTTGAAGGACACCAGCGCTGCCCCGGACGTTTGCGCGCCGAACACGCCCTTGATGGTGGGGTGCAGGCGCGCGGGCGCGGCGGTGATGCCAGTCACCAAGCAACCCTGCCCGGCGGCAGTGCTGCCCAGCCGAGCCGCCAACAAGCGCTGCGCGGCCTCCCGGTCATGCAGGTCGCGGATTTCGCCTTGCAGGGCAAAAACGATGTTGGCATCCAGCATGTCCGCCCGGAACGGCACCGCGTCAAATAGGTCGGGGTTCCAGCTCTCAAGAAACAGCCGCCAGGCCGTCAGCCCTTCGTCGTTGCTGCCCTCGGTGAAGGCCAAGTTCGCTGCCTTGAATGCCGCATGTTCCTGCGCCGTTCGGACCCCAATCCCTGCGGTCCGGCCCAAGGCATAGGCCGTTTTGTCCCACAGCAGGTTCGGCACGACGGCGACCGTGCGCTTGACGCCTGCGGGCACTTGCAGCAGTTGCGGCGACAGCTTCTTCCCGGTGCCGGTCCGTAGGTCAACCACGCTGACCGGCACTCCGGCCGGGGACAGCACGACCCGGAAGCTGATCTTCTCCCGCGAGTAACCAGACGGCTCCGCCTCTCCCCGCGCCGCCATGCGGCCATAATAACCGTCAAGCGATTGCAGCACCGTCACGACGCGGTGCCTTCCTGCAAGCAACCCTGCACGTCCAACACGCCACCCGACAGCCGGGCGCGGAAAAAGCGGGAGGTCCGGTTGGCCTCGAAATCTATGTCGTGCAGCATCCAACCCAGGTCCCGGTCCCGCTGGTCTGGCGGCAGCAGGCTGGCGGGCGGTTGAGCACCGAGCGGCAACAGGTCGAACTCGGCAGGGAACTCGCGGGTGCCCAGGCAGGGGCGGTGGAAACACTGACCCGATGCAGCCCGGCGGTTGAACATGGCGAGGTGCTTGGCCTCGCTGTCCTCCGCCCCGGCCCTGGCCGTCATCTCGAAGTGTGCCTCGATCAGGTACTCCACGTCCCGCAGCAGCGTGGCGGCGCGCTGCTGCCGCTCCTGGTCCACCGCCAAGCCCAGCCCGGCCACTGACCCGGCGCGCATCCCGCGCTCGGCCAGGCCGGCGCTCATCTTGGCGCCGACCTCGTTGCGCCGGAATGACTGGAAACGGATAGGTCGCAGGACGTGGATGCGGTCCACCACCCAGCGAATCGCTGGCTTCCAGTGGATCGCCTCCAGAATGCCGCGGGCGGCGGAGGGGGTCAGCATGTCGTAGCTGACGCGCTCAACCTTCATTTCGGGACGGGTGAAGCAGGCGCGCTCGCCGCGCACGAGTAATCGGACGCCATATGACATCTTTGTCGCTCGTTCAATGCTGGAGCCTCGGTATTACACGAGGCTCCAGTCTGTTTTCTTTAAAGCCTCAACATATTTCAATCCACGCCCCGTCCAATGACCGGACGACTGGTGGGGGTTCAATGGTCACGTCGATGTCCAGTTCGCCACGCGACACCTTGAGTTTCACCCGCAACCGCCACCGCTTCATCGCACTCTCCTGTCGTCGTCAAGAGTGCAATGTGTCTAGCTGAGGTGTCAAGCTAGCTCTTTAAAGCACTTAACATGAAGCACGCCTTTTAGCCGGGTGTAGCTTGTGTTGCTCTCGTCATAGATCTCCGAAGATGTTGCTCTTCGCCGACCGGTGTACCGGATCGTCCAGCCGTACGCCCGTTTTCACGTCGTAGAGCGCGTCGTCGCTGAACGCGAGCAACGCGTCGCCCAGCGCCGGATGCACTGCTCGCAGAGCCCCAACGCCTAGCCAGTACGCCCGCGCCTTGGGTGGCACCGGGACCGTGTACTGCTGCAACCACCGCAAGTCGTCCGTGCGCGGACACGTCATGGCGGCAATCCGGCGCAGCAGGTCCGCCGCAGAACTGTCGGTCCCGTCCTCCCCCCGCCACGGCACGATCACCGCGTCCATCGCGTCGTCAATCATGCGAAAGGCGCGGGCGATCTTCTCGAATGGGTAACCGAAGCCCGGCGACGCATCCGCAATCTCCCGCAGGATCGGAAACGGTGCCCCGTCCAGGGTAGCCTTGTCGAACGCCGCCGCGCCACGGGTCCAGTAGAGCTGGCGGAAGTAGTCCTGCACCGCCGCCAAGGCCAGCGGGTCCTCGAACCGGTCCAGCACACCAGCGGCAACTTCGGCCAACAGCTTCACCTCGCGCGGCGGCATGTGCTCCGCCGGCTCGAACACCACGGTCCGGCCCAGCTCAGCCATCATGCCCTCACGGTTGCAGCGGCCTGCTGCTTGGGCAACCGAGTCCAGCCCGGCCATCGCCCGCCAGACTTCCGGGAAGGAGATATCCACCCCGGCCTCGATCAGAGACGTCGAGACCAGCCGCACCGGCAGCCTGTCCGCCAGCCGCTGGCGCACCCGCGCCAGCACAGCCCGGCGGTGCGCCGGGCACATCAGCGTCGTCAGGTGCGCCGCTCCGTCCATGCCGCGGATGCGCCCAAACAGCTCTGCCGCGTGCGCCCGCTTGTTAACGATGCACAGCATCTGCCCGCAGGCGGCGAAGCGGTCTGCCAGGGCAGCATCGTCCACCAAGCCGGGCATTCGCTCCACCCGCACGCGGCGCAGCCGGGCGTAAAGGCCGGGCGGATCGGGGGCTAGCTCGCGCACGACCGGGATGTTCAGCCCGCCTTTGAACCCGTCCTGTACCCGCACCGCCGGCTGCGTCGCCGTGCACAGCACAGCGCTGGCGCGGTAGTTCAGGCACAGCTCGTCCAGCGCCGCCAGGCACGGCTGGAGCAGCCCCAACGGCATCGTCTGTGCCTCGTCCAGCACAATCACCGACCCTGCCAGGTTGTGCAGCTTCCGGCAGCGCGAGGTGCGAGCGGCATGAAGGCTTTCAAAGAACTGCACTGCCGTCGTCACCACCACCGGCGCGTCCCAGTTCTCCGCCGCCCGGCGCAGCGCGGCCAGGCCGTCTCGCCCGTCACCGTCGTCAGTCAGCTTGCGCCCCGCGGCTTCCCAATCGAAGCTCGCATGGTGCTCCAGAAGATCTCTGGCGGACCCAAGCGCGTCGCGGAACACAGCCGCCGTTTGCTCGATGATGGAGGTGTAGGGGATCACGTACACCACCCGGCGCATCCCGTACCGCACCGCATGTTCCAGCGCGAAGCGCAGCGAAGTCAGCGTCTTGCCGCCGCCTGTCGGCACCGTCAGCGTGAACAGTCCCGGCGGCAGCCCGGCCTTGCCGACCGCGTGGCCCAGTACCTCCGCTCGCAGAAGGTTCAGCGGCGTCGGGTCTGCCCGGCGTTCCTCTTGGTAGGTGCGCAAGCGGTCCAGCAGATCCGCCACGGAAGCGTGCCCGCCGCGCGGCGCGGCCGTGCCGTCTGCCGCTGCATAGAACCGCTCGGTCTCCAGGAAGTCGGCGTCCACCAAGCAGGAGAACAGCATCCGCGCCAGGAAGGCTTGGCTGTAACCCTTGTGCGCCTCCAGCTTGCACCACCCCCTGACGGCAAGGTCGCTTAGCGTGGGGAGCGCGGCGGCATGTCGCTCCCAACCGTCATGGGGCGGAAGCACGGTCCGTGCCGGGTTCAGGCGCCGGTCCAGGTCGTCGCCATCAGCCAGTCCGGCATGATGCCCGGCGATCCCGAACGCCAGCAACCGGCCAAACAGTTTGTAGCGTTCCACTGCCACCCGGGCGCCCGCGGCCGAGTGATCTCCACCTCGGGCGTGCTCCGCACCTGCCGCGGATGTCGCCGCCCGAATATAGTGCTGGAACTGCGCCGAGGTCTTGCCGATGTCGTGCAGTAGCCCGGCCGCACTCGCCGCGGCACCCCAGCCGAAGGCCGACGCGAAGTTTGCCGCACGGTCCCCCACCGCGCGCAAATGGTCGCCCAGTTGTTCCCAATCGGCCTCCAGCCGTCCTGGCAGGGAGTGCGCGTAATCTGTCACCGAGAGGTTTCCTGCCTTCGTGCCGTGCGCCGGTCTCAGGCGCCAACCTACTTGGAAATCACCTAGTCACAAGTAGCTTGATAACGAAACTGGGTGCAGCACAACGCTCTAATCGTCCCATTAAGGTATACCCTTGCGGCACGGCCGGATGGGATATTTTCTGCGTGCCATTAGGGTTAGTACTGGCATTCTGGAACGATAAAATTCCAGGGTGTAGACCCTTTTAAAACAAGGTAAAGGCTTGGCTTCGATCTTCCTGCAACCTAGTGACTATGAGTACGGGAGCTGAAGTGCAGTTTTGAATCCGTCGCTACCGACCTCGAGCAAGAAGCTGATTTCACAAACCGTCAAACGCTCGTTTGGGTTTGTAACGAAGCGCCGAGCGGGGCATCGTGGGGCACCGTCCGCCCTCAGACCGAGGAACCGATGACCCCCGATGCGCCCGCCCCGGCACCCGCCCCAAGGATGTCCTACCCGTTCCTGTCCTGGCAGATCTTCAATCACACGGCCGAGCTGTACGGCGCCCAGCACCCCCAGCGGCCGGGGTTTATCCTTGAAGGAGCCCGGGACGAAGTCCTGAAGTCGGGAGAGGCTTACCGGACCGGCTGGATCAATGTCGTGTGGCCAGATTTTCGGCGCTGGTGGGCGGTGGCCCCGGATGCTGAGAAGCGCCGGAAGGCAGAGGAAGCGCTCAAGCCCTTGGTGCCGGAACCGCTCGACTTCTGGCGCATCCCCGACGCAATGTGGGAGCAGGTGCAAGCGCTTCGGCCTGCCAACGGAGACACGCCGTTCATTGAGAAGCCGCCCACGTGACCGCAACCCGCTTCGTTTCCTACTACCGCGTCAGCACCGACAAGCAGAACCGATCCGGCCTTGGCCTTGAGGCGCAGCGCGCGGCCGTCGAGGCGCATGTCGCCGCCCACGGCACGGTCGCGGCCGAGTTCATCGAGGTGGAGAGCGGCCGCAAGCGGGACCGCCCCCAGCTCGCCGCGGCGCTGGCCGCCGCCCGCGCCCACCGCGCGGTGCTGGTGATCGCCAAGCTCGACCGCCTGGCCCGCAACGTCCACTTCGTGTCCGGGCTGATGGAGAGCGGCGTCGAGTTCGTCGCCGCCGACATGCCGACCGTAAACCGGCTGACCGTCCACATCCTCGCCGCCGTCGCCGAGGAGGAAGCGCGCATGATCTCGGCGCGCACCAAGGCCGCGCTCGCCGCCGCCAAGGCGCGCGGCGTCCGGCTCGGCAACCCCAACCTCCTCGCCGGCTCGCCGGCGCAGGCACGCGCCGCCAACGCCGTGAAGAGCGGGAGGGCGCAGGCGCGGGCGGCCGGTGTGCTGCCCTTCATCGAGCAGGCCCGCCGTGCCGGCGCCACCACCTTGCAGCAGCTTGCCGACGCGCTGGCCGCACGCGGCGTGCCGACCCCGTCCGGTCGCGGCAGGCGCTGGCATCCCGTGCAGGTGGCCCGGATCGTTGGGCGGCACCAGGACGCCGCCGGCACAGCCGGCGTGCCGCTTGCAGAGGTGGTCGCATGAGCCTGCCCCCGCTCACCATCAACCGGGGCTTCATGGCGGAGTTCCTGGACGCGGACCCGCCCTGCTTCGGGCTGGGCCTGGTCGAGATGGGAGATGTGCGCTGCGCCCTGGTCGCGCTGCGCCCGGAGCAGCCCATCCCCCGGCACATCACGGCGGGCGGCTTCGCGTTCGGCCATTCGCTGCTGGGCGGCGACGGCTGGGAGGTGGTCCACTTCGCCTTCGAGTTCTACGGCCACGCCACCTACAACGCCCTGGTCAACCCGAGCGACCCGGTGGCGCGGGCGGTCCTGGAAGTCATGGTCGGCACTGGCGACTACTTCTTCTTCGCGATCAATGCCGACCGCCGCGGCACGACGGCCTTTCGATCAGGCATCGGCGCGAAGAGCCTAGCAGGCTTGAAGGCCAACATGGGCCGCATCAGGCGCTCGACGACCAGTGAGGCACATTACCGCCTGGCGACAAAACAGTTTGAGGTGAGTCCGGAGCCGCCAGGAACCTTGTTGACCTGGGTGTGCCAGGGCAACACCGATTACCTTGATCTGGTAGAGGACCGGCTGGTGCTGAGTCCCGCTTAGACCAGACATGACCGACCCGTTCCTGCGGGAGGCGCTGAATGCGAGAGAGCCGCCCAAGGGCGGCTCCACACAAGAGGAAGACTGGTGTCCAAGGGGAATGATATCTGCCGAGGTGAGTGGCAGACAGGGAAGACCCCCGAGGCGCCCGGAAACAATATATGACTGACTCGCCAGAATCTCAAGCCGATTCCAGCACTTCCCTCTTTGACCCAGGACGTATCGCCGATGTCCTGACCCGCGAGCGCCTTGCCAAGTACCTCATCCGCGCTGGCGGCGATGCGGGGCGCGCCCTCCATCTTTATGCCTGGAACCAGGAGATCGGCGCGGCGCTGACCGTCACCCTATCGCAAGCGGAGGTGTGCCTCCGCAACCAGGTCTCCCTTGCGCTTGCTGACGCCTATGGCGCGGCGTGGCACCGCGCGGTCAAGCTGCGCAATGCGCATCCCGTGGTCCAGAACGAACTCGCTAAGGCCGAAGACCGGCTTGCCAAGGCAGTGCCCACCGTGCCGGACATCATCGCGGCGTCCGACTTCAATCTCTGGCGCGAGCTGTGCAAGCCGGCCTATGCCGGCGTCTTCTGGGCCAAGCGCATCCCGATTGCCTTCCCGCACACCACGCTTGCCGGGAAGGAGCGGGAAATCCTGACCGAGACGCACCGTCGCGTGGACCTGCTGCTGAAGCTGCGCAACCGCATCGCGCACCATGAGCCGATCATCGGCTCGAATTGGGAGAAGGTTGGCGCAAAGCTCACCGACCGGCACCGTGAGGCGACCGAACTCCTGGCGTGGATGAGTCCCGACCTGGCCAGGTGGGTGCTGACCAGGGACAGGTTCCATGCCGTTTTCGCCACCTGCCCAACCTGATCCTCTTCCGGCTTGGGCGCCCGAGCTTGGGGCGGCGTTCCTGTGCGCCGACCTGGCGCCGGAGTCGCGGCCGGACCATGCGACCTATGTCGCGTCATGGCTGCGCGTGCTGCGGGGCGACAAGCGGGCGATCTTCACGGCGACGGCCAAGGCGTAGCAGGCGGCGGACTGGATGCACGCGCGCCAGCCCGTCGTGGCGGCGAGGCCGGCCAAGGACATAGCACAGGTCCGGGCGGCATAGGCCGGGGCTGGGCAGGGGCGGCGCGGGCCGCCCCAAGCGCCTCTGGATAAGCCGGAGGCGGAACGGTCGCGTTTTGGGCGGCGGCCCGCTTCGCGGCTCGGACAGAAATTGACTAGCTGCTATCTAGCTATAGAATATGTCTAGCTGCTATCTAACTTCATGCTAAGATGCTGCGATGACCGCAGTGATCGCCTTTGTGAGCCAAAAGGGAGGAGTCGGGAAATCGACGCTCGCACGCGCCCTCGCCCGTGAGGCAGCGGCGAGCGGCCTTAAAGTGAAGATTGCCGACCTTGATCCCGATCAAGCCACCATCGTGGATTGGCACAAAATCAGGACGCAACGCGCATTGGAGCCATCGTTGTCCGTGGAGCTATTCCGGACGGTTGCTCAGGCCCTAGCTAGCGCCTACGGACATGATCTGCTGGTGATTGACGGCCCCGCTAAGGCCAGTGGTGGCACGACTGAAATTGCCAAAAGGGCGGACCTGATCGTGCAGCCCACTGGCGCAGGACGCGATGACCTGAACCCGGCGGTTCGCGTGTTTCACGGCCTTGTCAGGCTTGGCGTGCCGCATAGTCGGCTCATTTTTGCGCTAAACCACATCGGGACGGAGAGCGAAGCGGAGGCCGCCCGCGCCTTTATCACGGAAGCGGGTTACTTGGTGCTGCCAGGCTACCTGCCCGAGCGCCCAGCCTATCGGCTGGCGCAGAACGAAGGATGCTCCATCACAGAAACCCGTTTCCATGGTCTCAAGGAGCGCGCCGACGCGCTGATCCAGTCGTTGATTGATAAGGTGGCTGGGGGAGAGACAGACCATGGCTGACGCATCCAAGCTCAAGGGCTTGCGGCGTTCCGGGTTGGGCGCCCCGCCGCCGCAGGACGAGGCGCGCACAGACCTCGCGCCCGAGCCGGCGCGAGCTGCGCTTTCCAACAGCAGGTTGGCCACTGCTGTGCAGCAGCCGCGGCGCCCCGAGGCTGCCACACCCCAGCCTAGCCGCGTAGATGGCAGGACAATGCGTCGGTCCGGGCGCACGGTGCAATTCGCAACGCGCGTCAGCCCAGAATTCGACGAACGCATCCGGCGGATCGCCATGCAGGAGGGAATGCTTCTAGTGGAAGTGCTAGAGTGCGCTCTCGACGCCTATGAAGCTAACCAAAGGAGAGCACATACCTAGCTGCTAGGTGACAGCTAGATAGCAACGCTTAGGAGCCACCCGAAAACTAATAGTTGGCTGGCTTTCAGCCGGGAACCTCGACGGTCCTGCCCATGCGGGCACGGCGGCCGACGCGGTGGCGCTGCACTTCAGAAAAGGCTGCCCGCAGCTCGTCCTCATTCTTCCGCCACCATGCCAATTGCACGCTTGTGACCTTGCGCCCGGCTTTTACCGGCCGAAAAGCGACGGTGAAGTCGGCCAGGCCGTTGACCTCCTTGGCAGCGGGTTTGAGGCACCAAGCATTGAAGTTGCCGAAGGTTGTCAGTTCGTCTGGCTTGACGCCGAGTAGTTCCCGCAACTCGCCAAGACTAAAGACCTCCGACCAGCGGAACTGGAGGTTCCGGCGTTTCTCGCCGATTTCATACAGCGCGAGAGCGTACTTGCTGGTGAAGGCGAACATTACCTCCTTGCGGAGCCGTCCGAAGACCCGGCTATCCAGGATGATTTGGCGTAGGTCGGCGTCGAAGCGGTAGTAGAGCAGCCCGGCTGCATCGTCGTGTTCGGTGGTCCGGGACAGCAGCGTCACCTTCATGACGGCTGGCCGTCCATCCTGCACTACTCGGACCCGCACAATAGTCCGCATCAGGCGGTCGATGCTGTCGGCCAGGCGTTCCCCGCCCTCATGGTTCCCCCGCAGGTCAGCTTTGGCAATGCAGTGGGTCGTATCGTTGCCGATCTTGTCCCAAGCGTTGGCGATGAGGAGGTTGTAGATGCGCCGGTCGTTGAGCGTGAGCGCCATGTCCAATACATCGATAAGTTCGCCGGGCTTGATCATTGAGCCGGGAGCCGGGCGTTGGTCGATGGTTCGGACGGCGACAGCGGACATGGCAAGACGTTCCATTAGATCCCAACGACGCTAGCCTAAGAGTTACCACACCCCAAACCTAATAGTTGGCGGGCTAAAGCTTATTGATTTTTATGAAGTTCCCAGCCGCCCACCCCAAACCTAAGAGTTACAAGCAGGTTGTCGTTTGGTGACCACGGTCGTGTCCCAGGGCGTGGTGTAGGAAGCGGCCACCGCGGTGAACCTGGGTAGGGTTGGTTTGCGAGACGCAACACTGACCCGAGGACCACCACGATGACCAACGACAAGATCGCTCTTCGCGAGCTTCTGGAGAAGGGCTCCGACACCACCTTCCTGCGCGAGATGATCGGCTTCGCGGCTCAGCGCCTGATGGAACTGGAGACCGACAGCCTGTGCGGCGCCGGACATGGCGAGCGCAGTGAGGAGCGGACCAACCAACGCAATGGCTACCGCGACCGGGACTGGCAGACACGAGCGGGCACGGTCGAGCTGCGCATCTGACCAGCCCCCATCGAGTGATCCGGGTGAAATCTTAGTTCAGCATGATGCCAAGGGCCGGGGCTGATCCCGCCGGACCTGATGGGCCTGCGGGCATTGGCGTCCTCGACAGGACGACCTCGGGTG
>JAABUT010001118.1_pt1 | contig 32962 bp, 31 predicted proteins | sample 5559281 | NCBI WGS metagenome assembly JAABUT01 (sample SAMN10711880, study PRJNA513359) | rock metagenome | isolation source: Antarctica rocks | place: Antarctica: Victoria Land, Ricker Hills nord | collected 2016-01-04 | reverse complement strand
TCAAGATCAAGGTCGGGGAACGCTGGGGGCAGGCCGCCGACCGGGACCTGGCCCGCACCCGTCGGACCCGGCAGGTCGTCGGCGACGAGGTCGAGGTCTTCGTCGACGCCAACGGCGGCTACCCGCTCGGGCAGGCCGGACGGCTCGGCCTGGCCTACGACGACCTGGGCGTCACCTGGTTCGAAGAACCCGTCAGCTCCGACGACCTCACCGGCTTGGCGTCCCTGCGCGCCCGGCTGCGGTGCGACGTCGCTGCGGGTGAGTACGGGGACGGCGCCCTGTACGCCCGCCGGATGTGCGCAGCCAACGCGGTGGACTGCCTTCAGATCGACGTGACCCGCTGCGCTGGGATCACCGAGTGGCTGCGCGCAGCCGCTGTGGCCGATGCCCACGGGTTGCAGGTCTCCGGGCACTGCGCGCCCTCGCTGCACCTGGCCCCTGCCCTCGCCACGCCCAACCTGCGGCACGTCGAGTTGTTCGCCGACCACGAACGTCTCGAACCCCTGCTGTTCGACGGCGTTCCCGTCGTCGCGGCCGGCCATCTCCTACCGCAGGACAGCCCCGGCAACGGCTTGTCCCTCGCGGCCGGAGCGAGGCAGTACCAGACCTGATCGTCGTCGAGCCGGTGGCATCCGTTGCGGCCGCAGGGACGAACGCTGAGGTGACGGCCGCTGGGCCGGCAGAGGAGGCCGGGTGATGTCCCACCTTCGCCCCGCCAGCCTGACCGGACCATCCCGGGAGCTCGTCGTCGATCCCGACGTTGCCGATGTCAGCGACGCCCGGCAGTTCGTCCGGGAGCACTGCCACGCCCTCGGCTTCGACGCCGATGCCTGCGACACCGCGGTGCTGCTCACTAGCGAAACCGTCACCAACGCCGTCACCCACGGCCGCAGCGAGGCCCGGATCCGGGTCACCGCCACACCGGGCCTGATGCTCGTGGAGGTCGCCGACGGCAACTCCCGGCACCCGCAACGCCAGCCACAAGACCCGGACGCCCTCGACGGTCGCGGCATGTCGATCATTGACCTGCTCGCCGCCCGCTGGGGCGTGCGCGACGACCCGTACGGCAAGACGGTGTGGTTCGAGGTCCGCAGCCCCTCGGACCTCGACGGCACTGCGCCCGAGTGAACCAACCGACCGACCGGTGCGCCTCGACCCGGCTCGGCAGCGCTACTGGCCAGACCGGAAACCGCGTCGGCGGTGGGGCATCGCCGCGGGTGGGAAGGGCATGCTTGGTGCATGGCTGTCGGCGTTCGTAGGCGCAGGCCGGGCAAGGCGTGGCTCTGCGTGCTGCTGGGCCTGACAGCTGCTGGGGGTTCGGCGCTGATGGGCGCGCGGCACCCGACCCACTCCCTCGACCGGGGCACGGTCCCACAGGTCGGGCCGGTCGCGCTCCCCGCAGCTGTCGACACGGACGTGCCCATTCAGCCGGTCCGCGTGTCGTTTCGCCAGCTGCAGGTCACCGCACCGATCGTGCCCGTGACGGTGAGCCCGCAAGGTGCGCTCGCCGTGCCGGACAACCCGCGCACTGTGGGCTGGTGGTCGGGCGGCCCGGCGCCGGGATCTGCCCACGGCACTGTCGTACTCGATGGGCACGTCGACTCCGCCACCGCCGGTGCCGGGACGCTGTTCCGGTTGCGCAACGTCCCCGTCGGCGACACCGTCACCCTGGCCGGCAGTCCGTCGTCGGTGACGTACCGCGTCACCGGTGTCCGCGAGTACCACAAGTCCTCGCTGCCGGCCGCCACCCTGTTCTCACGGGAGGGTGCCCCCCGGCTGGTCATGATCACCTGTGGTGGCCCCTTCGACCGGAGGACCCGCCACTACCGCGACAACGTGGTGGCCTTCGCCGTTCCGGTTCCTCCGGGTTAGGGCGGGCAGGAGGCTTCCACAGGCCAGTTGTCCCGGCCCCTTCCTGAGGAGTGTCATGAACACCAGGACCATCACCCGCACGCTCGGCGCCCTGGGCGCGCTCACCCTGACCGGCACCGGCCTGGCGCTCGGTGCCGGCGTCGCGCAGGCGGCGGACCTCAAGGCAACCGGAGTCAGCGGTCAGGACAAGACCTTTGTCGTGTCCAATGCACAGTCCAACCTGGCCGAGATCACCTTGGGCAAGTTGGGCAACCAGCGAGCGCAGAGCGCGAGCGTCCGGGAGCTGGCCGCGGTGACCCTGCGGGACCACCTGCGACTGCAGGAGGAGCTGAAGAAGGCCGCCAGCTCCGGTGGCTATGAGATCCCGACCCAGCCCAACGCGATGCAACAGGACACCGCCGCCCAACTGCAGAACACACCCGCAGCGGCGTTCGACCTGGCTTACTCGACCGCTGAGTACAAGGGTCACGTGCTGGCCATCGCTGCCGCCGCCGGCGAGACCCAGGCGGGCAGTGACTCCTCAGTCAAGGCCTATGCCACCGACTACATCCCCGTCGCCACCATGCACCGCAACATGGCCTCTGCCGACGTGTCGGCCCTCGGCGGCCAGCTCCCGAGCTCGGTCGCTGCGGGCACCGGTGGCCTGGCCGCCACCGGCGGCGACTCCAGCGGCCCGTGGACGCTCGGCGTTGCCGGCGGGCTAGCCCTGGCCGCGGTGTCCGGCACGTCCATCGTGGTGCGCCGGCGCAGGGCTGCCGTGCCTTCCTGAACCGCCCCGTCGCCTCCCCTTGCAGCGCGCTGGCCTTGCTGCGGGGGATGCGGCCCTGGCTGCAGAGCTACCGTCCAGGGCCGCCCCGGGACCAGTGCTGGCGTTCGACGCTGCTGTTGGCAAGCTCCAGCGTGTTCCGGTACGGCCGGAAGGCGACATGACGGTTGACCGCGTACAACGCCTGCGGGGCGACCAGGAACAGCGCCAGCGCCTGCCGGGTCACGAACCGGTCGACCCGGTTCGCTGCGAGAGTCTGCCGGGCCGGGCCGGTCTGACGCACCAACTGCCCGAACAGCTTCTCGAAGCGTGGTAGGACCGGGCCGCTGCGGAACTCGCCGGTGCGTCCGACGAACGCACGGTGCAACTCGAGCGGCGGGGCGTCCGCCGACTGGGCGCCGTGGTCCAGCAGCAGCACGTCCCAGCCCTGGGGGGCGTCCTTGGCGGCCAACCGCCGGCGGGCCTCCCGCTCCTGCTCGGCATCGAGCACGTCGATCTGGCAGGTGAGTTCGAGCGCGGTCGCCAGCTGCTCGGCGACCTGCTGGGCGACGCTGGCCCACGGGGCGAGCGCGGCCAGGCGCAGCGTGCCGCCGGTCGCCCCTGTGGCTGCCCGCCACAGCTGCGCGGCCCGCTCCGGATTGTGCGGGTAGGGGGTCAGCCGATCGGGGAACAGCACCGCCCCCGTCAGCGGTACCGACGGGGTCAGCCCGCTCATCGGCCGGGCGCAGCCGTGCATCGCGCCGGCGACCAGCGCGGTCCGGTCGATAGCCAGGTTGAGGGCCTGGCGGGCGCGCAGATCGCCCAGCGGCAGCGCTGTCGAGGACCGGTCGAACGCACCGGCGAGCACCCGGAACGCGTCCACGGCCACGAGCTCGGCGTGCTCGCTGTCCCGGACCCGATGGGCCTGCGAGGGCGGCACCTCAGTGACCAGATCGACCTGGCCCTCAGTATCACAGACCAGGTCCAGTGCCCGTCCGGCCGACAGGTCGTTGCGGAACACGATCTTGGATAAGCGTGGCCCGCGGGTGCGGTTCCAGTACGTCGGGTTCGCGGCCAACTCGACCGTGTCGGTGCGGCGCTCGCGCTGCAACCAGGTCGCGGACCCTGGTGCGCCGCCGATCTCGAGGCGGTCGGTGTCAATGGTGGAGTAGCCCTGAACCAGGGCAAACGGTCCGGTCCCCCAAGGGCCTGGACCGTCGATGCTTCACCAATGGCCCTCGCCAGTGGATTCGTCGCGGGCATACCCGAAGCCGAGGTCCTCCCAGAACCGGGCGTCCATGATGTGCATCGCGCGCAGCTTGCCGACCAGGGCGCCGTCGCGCTCGGGCAGGGTGAACCGGAGCCGGTGCGGGCTGAGCACGTCCAGCCGGGTCCGCTTGTCGACGTTGAACTGGGTGCCGGGCGGGTGGGGCGAGGACCAGCGCTGCTGCTCGGTGAAGGCCTGAACGACGCTGCCGGTCGTGACCGCCCGCCCGCTCTGGAAGCGGTTCCTCGGCCGGAGCCACACGTCCAGCACGACCGGGGAGCGCCACTTGTACGCCAGCATCGCCGCCGGCCGGGTCTTGCCACCCGGCGTCACCCGGACCAGCTCCTCGACGGTGTTGTAGGTGATGTACAGCCAGTTCAGCGAACTCGGGTCCACGACGTTCGGTGTCCCGACCGGCTTGCGCAGCCCCGTGGCGCGGGCGGCAACGTCTGCGGCAGATCCGACCAGTGTCATGTCGGTGCCACTGCCCCGTCGCTAGCCGGGTACACGCGCCGGTACGGGTGGATGGACGCAGGCGGCCACCCACCCGTACGGCTGCAGGTCGTGGTCTGTCAGCCCCGTGGGGTGTGCGCAGCTCGCCGGAAGGTCCAGCCGCCGAAGCCCAACAGAACCGCTGCCAGGACGCCTGCGCCGAGCGGCAGTGCCGACCGATCCGGTACCTGACGGGCGGTTCCGCCGGCACCGGCCGCGACCCCGCCGGTGGGCATCGCCACCGTTCCGCCGCTACCGAAGCCGTGGCCGTTGAGCCACTGCGAGACCTGAGCCTGGAAGGTGTTGCGGCTCAGGTGCAGTGTGACGGCGTGCCCGGTGGCGGCCAGGTTCACCGCGGTGACGCTGCGGCTGCCGGTGAGCAGCCGGGCCTGCGTGCCGGCAGTGGTCGGGTAGATGGCGTCCCTGCCGCCGAGGAGCACCAAGGTGGGGACGTGGATGTTCTGCACGTGCGCGAGGTTGGTCGTCACCGCTGCCTTGTAGGACAGGATGTCGCCGCATGGGTCGCGGTGCCGCAGCTGCGCGGTGGTCGCCGCGACCGTCGGGTTGGCGTTGGGCGCGTAGAAGTGCGCAGCAAGAAACATCGCCGGTGTAGCTGCGCCGAAGTAGACGTAGCCGGTCGGGCCGCTGGTGCCACCGGACCGCTGGCCCCCCGCCCGGCACTGCGTGGTCGCGACCATCAACGCCTGCTGCGCCGCGGCGGAGACGACGGTGTCGGAGTAGGACAGCACCATCAGGCCGTCGATGTCGCCGAAGCTGTAGGCCTCCTCCTGGGCGATGATCGAGCCGACGGAGTGCCCGGCGAGGACCACCTGGGAGAACGCCGGGTGACCGCCGCTCGAGCCGTAGCTGCCCGCGCGGAGCTGCTGCACCATCTGGTGCGCGATGTCGGCGCGGGAGCCGAAGCAGATGGCGTCGCCTTGCGGCTTGTCGCTGTTGCCGTACCCGAGGCGGTCAATGGTGACCGTGACGTGGCCCGCAGCTGCCTGCTTGCCGGCGAAGTCGTAGCCGGGCTGGGCGGTGTACCGGCTGAAGAACTCGCCGTAGCTCAGGCCGTGGAGGAACAGCGTGACGGACCGAGGGTTGGCCAGTGCGGCCGCCGGACCGGTGAGATGCCCGCGCACCGTGTAGCGCCTGCCGTCCACCGCGCAGGGGGTCAGCGACCGGTTGACGTTGCGTACGTGGAAGCTCACCGACCGCTCGACGATCCCGAGGCGCCCTGGTTGACCGTCGAGATGGTGTTCCGGGTCGTGCCCTGGGCCAGAGCAGTACCGGGCAGGAGCAGCAGCAGCAGCGCGGCCACACTGACGTAGAGCAACTTTCGGATCATGGAGGTCGCTTTCTGATCTGAGGTGGTGGCAGCCGAGTACCCGTCCGCCCTGGCGCCTGCCCGCCGACGACTGGTCGATGCGGCTGGCCCGGGCAGTGCCTCCAGCGGACCACTCACCCGGGTAGCGAGCCTAGCTTCCCCGGGCCTGACGGCGCCATCACCCACACGACCACAACGGCACCGGAGCGGCCCCGAATCGGGCGTCGGTGAGCGTGCTTGTTCGCCTGAAGCCGGCTGTCGTGTGTAGTTGTGGTCGCTTGCCGAGCCAGGCCCCGACCGCAGGGACGTGGATTACTACGGGGTGACCGCGGCGACCGCCAGTTCGACGAAGATGGTGCCGTCCAGCACCGTCACGACGTGGGTGCGCACGGCGCGGGTGGCCGGCGGCCCGCTCGGACGCCCCGTGCGCAGGTCGAAGGTCGAGGCGTGCAGCGGGCACTCCACGAAGCACCCCTCGAGGTAGCCGTCGGCCAGTGACGCGTCCTGGTGGGTGCACGTGTCGTCCACGGCGTACAGCTCCCCGTCGACGCGAAAGACAGCCACGGGGACAGGGACGTCGGCGGAGACCCGCACGGCCTCGCCCTCGGCCAGGGCCTCGTCGCGGCACACGGCGATCATGCGGGCCTCCGTTGCGTAGAACACAACTGCGTGTGTAGTGCGCAACAGCCTGACGCTCCCCTCCCGTACCGTCAAGACCTGCCCCGGCACCGCTGTCGCCTAGCCTGCGGGCATGCCCAGCACCCCGCAACAGCCGGTGGTCCGGCGCGGGCCAGCGGCGCTGGTGCAGTCGGTGGACCGCGCCGTCACGGTGCTGGAGATCCTCGCCGAGCGGGGCGTCGCAGGCGTCACGGAGATCGCCCTTGAACTGGGCGTGCACAAGTCCACCGCCTCGCGGCTGGTCGCGGTGCTGGAGGGTCGCGGCCTCGTCGAGCAGCTCGCCGATCGCGGGAAGTACCGCCTGGGCTTCGGGATCGTGCGGCTGGCCGGGGCACTCACGGTGCGGCGCGACCTCGCGCACGAGAGCCGCCAGGCCTGCGAGGCCCTCGCCGTCGACGTCGGCGAGACCGTCAACGTCGCCATCCTGGACGGCAACCGCGTGATCAACATCAGCGAGGTGCGCGGCCCAGCGGCCATCGCGATGCACAACTGGGTCGGGCAGAGCACCCCCCCGCACGCCACGTCCAGCGGCAAGGTGCTGCTGGCCTTCACCGGGCCGGACCTGTGCAGCCTGCTGCCCGAGCCGTTGCCCCGCTTCACCGACCACACCGTGGTCGACCTAGCCGTACTGGAGCGCGAGCTCGGCGAGGTGCGCCTCCAGGGCTGGGCGGCGACCGAGCAGGAGTACGAGCTCGGCCTCAACGCGGTGGCGGCTCCGGTGCGCGACCACGAGGACGTCGTGGTCGCGGCCGTCAGCGTCTCCGGTCCGTCCTACCGCCTGACCACCGGCGCCCTGCCACAGGTGGCCGAGCGTGTGGTCGTGGCCGCAGGCGAGCTCAGCCGACGGCTGGGGCACCTGGCCTAGGCGCCGCACCACACCACACCGCCGGCCCAGGCAGGGATGGACTTCCAGCGGGTTCGCAGTCCGCCAGTTGACACCCAGCCAACTGCGCCGCACGCTGTTGTTGCTCCTTGAACACAGTGTTGCGCATCGCACAACAGACGCTGGAGAAGTCATGCCGTCGCCCCGCGTAGTCATCATCGGTGCCGGCATCGTGGGGTGCTCCCTCGCCGACGAGCTCACCGAGCGCGGTTGGACCGACGTCACGATCGTGGAACAAGGCCCGCTGTTCGCCACCGGCGGCTCCAGCTCGCACGCCCCGGGGCTGGTCTTCCAGACCAACACCTCCAAGACGATGACCGAGTTCGCCCACTACACCGTCGACAAGCTCACCGGCCTGGAGCTCGACGGGCAGCGCTGCTTCACCCAGGTCGGCGGCCTGGAGGTCGCGACCACTCCCCAGCGGCTGGCCGACCTGCAGCGCAAGCACGGCTGGGCCACCTCGTGGGGCGTTGCCGGCAGGCTGCTCGACCCGGCCGAGTGCCTGCGGCTGCACCCGCTGCTCGATCCCGAGCGGGTGCTGGGCGGCCTGCACGTCCCGAGTGACGGGCTGGCCGCCCCCCTACGGGCCGGGGAGGCGCAGGCCCGTCGCGCGATTGAGCGTGGCGCACACTTCCTGCCGCACCACACCGTCCTGGACATCGCCAGCTCGGGCGGGCGGGTCACCGGCGTGGTCACCAGCCAGGGCCTGGTACCGGCCGATGTCGTCGTCTCGGCCGCCGGCTTCTGGGGCGTCGAGGTGGGCCGTCTGGTCGGCCTGACCGTTCCGCTGCTGCCGATGGCCCACCAGTACGCCAAGACCGGCCAGGTCCCGGACCTGGTGGACGACGGGGCCACCGAGGCCCGGCTGCCGATCCTGCGCCACCAGGACGCCGACCTGTACTACCGCGAGCACGGCGACCGGCTCGGTATCGGCTCCTACGGCCACCGGCCGATGCCGGTCGACCTGCAGGACCTGCCCGGCTGGGACGAGGCCACTGGCATGCCCTCGATGCTGCCGTTCACCGAACAGGACTTCGCCGAGGCCTGGCAGGAGAGCGTGTCGCTGCTGCCGGCGCTGGGCGAGACCAAGGTGGAGGAGGGCTTCAACGGCATCTTCTCCTTCACGCCCGACGGCATGGCCCTCATGGGCGAGCACCGCGAGCTGTCGGGGTTCTGGGTCGCTGAGGCGGTCTGGATCACGCACTCCGCGGGCGTCGCCCGGGCCATGGCCGAGTGGCTCGTCGAGGGGCAGCCGCGGACCGACGTGCACGAGTGTGAGCTCTACCGGTTCGAGGACGTCCAGCTGGCGTCGGGCTACGTCCGGGCCCGCAGCGCGCAGAACTTCGTCGAGGTCTACGACATCGTGCACCCGCTCCAGCCGTCGGAACAGCTGCGGCCGCTGCGGGTCTCGCCGTTCTACGCGCGGCAGCAGGAGCTCGGCGCGGTCTTCCTGGAGGCCGGCGGCTGGGAGCGCCCGCACTGGTATGAGGCCAACGCCCCGCTGGTCGACGCCCTCGAGGTGCCCGAGCGCGACGCCTGGTCGGCGCGGCACTGGTCGCCGATCGCCGCCGCCGAGGCGCACGCCACCCGCAACGGCGTGACGATGTACGACATGACGCCGCTCAAGCACCTCGAGGTGGCCGGTCCCGGCGCTCTCGCGCTGCTGCAGCGCCTCACCACTAACAACCTGGCGAAGTCGGTCGGCTCGGTGACCTACACGCTCATGCTTGACGACACCGGCGGCGTACGCAGCGATCTGACGGTCACCCGGCTGGCCGAGGACCTGTTCCAGGTGATGGCCAACGGACCGCTGGACCTGGACCGCATCGGCCGACAGCTGCCCTCCGACGGGTCGGTGACGGTCCGCGACGTGACCGGCGGCTGGTGCTGCATCGGGCTGTGGGGACCCAAGGCCCGCGAGGTGCTGCAGCCGCTGACCCGCGAGGACTTCTCTGACGACGCCCTGAAGTACTTCCGGGCCCAGCGGGCGCACGTCGGCGGCGTTCCGGTCACCGCGCTGCGGCTGTCCTACGTCGGCGAGCTCGGCTGGGAGATCTACACCACCGCCGACAACGGCCTGCGGCTGTGGGACCTGCTCTGGGAGGCCGGCCAGGCGCACGGCGTCGTCGCGGGTGGCCGCAGCGCCTTCAACAGCCTGCGCCTGGAGAAGGGCTACCGGCTCTGGGGCACCGACATGACGGCCGAGCACGATCCGTACGAGGCCGGGCTCGGGTTCGCGGTGCGCCTGGACAAGGGCGACTTCGTCGGCCGGCCCGCCCTCGAAGGCCGCTCGCAGGCGAGCTCGGCGCGGCGGCTGACCTGCCTCGTCCTGGACGACCCCACGGACGTCGTGCTCGGCAAGGAGCCAGTGCTCGTCGGCGGCGTACCGGCCGGCTACGTCACGAGCGCCGCCCACGGGTACACCATCGGCCGCACCATCGCCTACGCCTGGCTGCCCGCGGCCGCGACCGAGCCGGGCACCGCCGTCAAGGTCGAGTACTTCGGCAGGCGGCTGCCCGCCACCGTCAGCACCGAGCCGCTGGTCGATCCGCAGATGGCCCGCATCCGGGGCTGAGCGCCACAGACGAGGAGGACGCGATGTCGTACGACGTCATCGTCGTCGGGCTCGGTGGCATGGGCAGCGCCGCCGCCTACCACCTGGCGGCCCGCGGCCAGCGGGTGCTCGGCCTGGAGCGGCACACGCCCGCGCACGACCAGGGATCAAGCCACGGTGGATCGCGGGTCGTGCGTCAGTCCTACTTCGAGGACCCCGCGTACGTGCCGCTGCTGCTGCGGGCGTACGAGCTGTGGGAGCAGCTCGGGCGCGACTCCGGCCAGGACGTGCTCACCCTCACCGGCGGTCTGTTCCTCGGCCGCGAGGACAGCCTCACCTTCGCCGGGAGCCTGCTCGCCTCGCAGCAGTGGGGACTCCCGCACGAGGTCCTGTCCCCTGCCGATGTGCGACGCCGCTTCCCGACCTTCACGCCGGCGAAGGACGAGCTGGCGCTGTTCGAGGCCAAGGCCGGCTTCGCTCGACCCGAGGCGACCGTCGCGGCGCACCTGCTGCTCGCCGAGCGGGCGGGGGCCGACCTGCACTTCGGGGAGCCGGTGCTGTCGTGGGAGTCCACCGCGCACGGCGTGCGCGTGACCACCGGCGCCGGGACGTACGACGCCGGTCAGCTCGTCATCGCTCCCGGCGCGTGGGCACCGGAGCTGCTCGCCGACCTGCACGTGCCGATCGAGGTCGAGCGCCAGGTCATGTACTGGTTCGAGCCGCGTGGCGGGGTCGTTCCCTACCTGCCCGAGCGGCATCCGGTCTACATCCACGAGGACCAGGAGGGCACGCAGATCTACGGGTTCCCCGCCATCGACGGGCCGGACGGAGGCGTCAAGGTCGCGTTCTTCCGGCGCGGGAAGCGGTGCAGCCCGGACACGATCGACCGGGAGGTGACGGGCCCGGAGGTCGAGAACATGCGCGAGTACACCGGGCGGCTGCTGCCCTCGCTGCCGGATCGGTTCCTCACGGCCGCGACCTGCATGTACTCCAACACCCCGGACCAGCACTTCGTGCTCGCCACGCACCCCGAGCACAGCAACGTCACGGTCGCCTGCGGCTTCTCCGGCCACGGCTTCAAGTTCGTCCCGCTCGTCGGTGAGGTGCTGGCCGACCTGGCAACAACCGGCACCACCGCGCACCCGATCGACCTGTTCGACCCACGGCGCCCCGCCCTCCTGCGCCCCGAAAACCTCGAGGTGATCGCATGACCGCAACCCCCGCAGTCGCCACCCCCGGGCCGACCTCCGATGGCGGGGTCGCACCTGCTGACCCGACCACCGGTGGGCACGTGCTGGCACCGGACGCAGCTCAGTCGGCCCGCGGCAGCCTGATGCCGACGCTGGCGGGGCGCTACTACACCGACCCCGAGGGGTTCGTCCGCGAGCAGGAGCAGATCTTCGAAGCGATGTGGTTCTGTGCCGTGCGGTCCAGCGACCTCGCGAGCCCCGGTGCGTTCCGGACGGTCCAGGTGGGCCGGGAAAGCGTCCTGGTCGTGCGCGGGCGGGACGGCCAGCTCCGCGCCTTCCTCAACATCTGCCGGCATCGGGGGGCGATGCTGTGCACGGAGCCTGCCGGCGCGGTCAAGCGGAACCTCCAGTGCCCCTACCACGCGTGGACCTACGGGTTGGACGGCCGGCTGGTGGCAGCCCCGAACCTCATCACGATGCCCGACGTCGACCGGGTCGAACGCGGCTTGGTGACGGTGCACCTGCGCGAATGGCTGGGCTACGCCTGGGTGTGCCTGGCCGACGAACCACCCTCGTTCGAGCAGGACGTGCTCCAGGCCGCCGTCGAGCGGCTCGGCGACCTGGCCGCGATCGAGGCGTACCGGGTTGAGGAGCTCGAGGTCGGGCGGCGGATCAGCTACGACGTCCACGCCAACTGGAAACTGATCATCGAGAACTTCATGGAGTGCTACCACTGCGCGACCATCCACCCCGAGTTGACCGAGGTGCTGCCGGAGTTCGCCAGCGGCTACGCCGCCCAGTACTACGTCGGCCACGGCGCGGAGTTCGCGCAGGACGTGCAGGGCTTCACGATCGACGGTGGCGAGGGCTTCGCCAAGCTACCGGGCATCGCCGACGACCAGGATCGCCGCTACTACGCGATCACCGTCAAGCCCACGGTCTTCATCAACCTGGTGCCCGATCACGTCATCGTGCACCGGATGTTCCCGGTCTCGGTGAGCCGCACGATCGTCGAGTGCGACTGGCTGTACGCCAAGGGCGTCGTGGGCTCGGAGCGGGACGTGTCGCACTCCGTGGAGCTGTTCCACCGGGTCAACGAGCAGGACTTCGCGGCGTGCGAGCGCACCCAGCCCGCGATGTCGTCCCGGGCCTACGTCGACGGCGGTGTGCTGGTCCCGGCCGAGCACCACATCGGTGCCTTCCACGACTGGCTGCGGGCCAAGCTGGACTCCGCCGCCGCTCCCACCTGACGCCGCTACGTCAGGCCATTGGCCTTCAGGAACTGGCCGGCGACAGCGGCGGGATCCTGCTGGTTGACCCCGACCGCCTCATTCATCGTCTGGATGGCTTTGTCCGTCAGCTTGGCGCTGACCGCATTCAGGGTCTCCTGGAAGGCGGGGCCCTCGGCGGCGAGCACCTTGTTGGACACCACGGGAGCCACCTGCTGGAACCCGAAGATGCCCTTGGGATCGTCGAGCACGACGTACTTGTTGCTGGTCAGCTGGCCGTCGGTGGTGAAGATGGCGATGGTGTCCACCTTGCCGGCATCCAGGGCCTGGTACTGCGAGCCGACTGGCAGCGGGACGAACTTCAGGTTCGTCAGGCCGTAGGCCTTCTTCATGCCGACCACGCCCTGGAAGCGGGTGCCGTTCTCGGGGGGGCCGCCGTAGCTGAACGACGTCAGCTTCTTCAGGTCGGCCGTCGATTTCAGACCGTGCGCGTCAGCGAAGGTCTTGGTGACAGCCACCCGGTCGGCGTCCTGGAACGGGGTGGGCATCAGGTAGGTGAACCCTCGACCAGCTTCGAACTTGGCCGCGCCCTGGTAGGTCACCTCAGCGCTGGGGGGTGTGTCGCCGAGCTTGGCCAACACCGAGTAGATGACGCCGCTGTACTCGGGGTACATGTCGATCTGCCCACTGGTCAAGGCCTTGTCGGTGATCTCCGAGCTACCGATGTTGGACTTGATGTTGACCGTGAAACCCTTGGCCTGCAGGGCCTGCGCGTAGAGGTTGCCGAGGATGAATTCCTCCGTGAAGTTCTTGTCGCCCAGGGTCACCGCCGGTTTGCCCTTCCCCGGCTGCCCTGCGGCCGCCCCCCCTGCTGACGGCGCGGCGGGGGAGGCCGGCGTGCCGCTCGAACCGCACGCGGTCAGACCGGCCGCCAGCACCACGGCTGCGAACACGGCCGTCGGGCTGGTGCGCTTGGTGAGGATGCTCTTCATGTGGGATCTCTCCTTGTGATGGTGGCCCTCGTCGGGGTATTGCCCATTGCTGCTGTGTCCTGCTGACCAGGCCTGCAGGCCGTGATGCGCTGCGCTCGTGGACGCCGGCTAGGCAGCCTGGGGGACCAGCTCGGCAGGATCGGGAATCGCCCGGTCGTCCCGGGCGCGCTCGGCTCGAAGACCCTGAGGGGTCACCGCCCGCTCCAGCGCGATGAACAGCACCTGAGTCACCAGCGCGAGGCCGACGATTACGTAGGACGCGCCGATGATGCCGTCCAGCCCGTAACTGGCCCGGTTGGCGATGATGTCACCTAGGCCACCGCCGCCGAAGAAGCCAGCCAGGGGCGCGGTCGCCACCACGAACACCGCCGACGTGCGGATTCCGGCGAAGATCAGTGGCAGGGCCAGCGGCAGCTCGACGCGGAAGATGACCTGCCCCGGCCGCATCCCCATCCCCACTGCCGCCTCGACCGCGTCCGGATCCACCTGGTCGATGGCCACATAGGTGTTAGTCAGGATCGGGGGGGCGGCCAGGATCACCAGCGCGATGACCACATCAGTTTTCCCGATGCCGATGAACGGCAGGAGGATGGCCAGGACCGCCAGGCTGGGCAGCGCTCGACCGAAGTTGGAGATGTTGATGGCCAGGAACGAGAAGCGGTGCACGTGACCGAGAACCACACCGAGCGGCAAGGCGACGACCAGGGAGATGACCAAGGCCTCCAGTGACAGCGCCAGCAGTTCGACGGTCTTGCTCACGAGCAGCTGGCCGTTTTGAGAGATGAAGGTGAAGGCGAGGGTGAAGGCATTCATGGTGACTACTCAGACCGGCCTGCGGGAGCGGGCCCACGGGGTCAACGCGCGCTGAGCACCGACCAGTAGGACATCGGCGACCAGGGCGATGAGGATGGCCAGGACGCCGGCTCCGACCAACTCGGTGTTGAAGTCGCCCTTGCTCAGGGCGTCGAAGATTGGCTGACCCAGCCCCAGGGGGGTGATGAAAGCGGCGATCGTGGCCAAGGAGACCGTGGTCACGATCGCCACCCGCAGTCCGGCGAAGATGGTCGGCAGAGCCAGCGGCAGCTCAACTCGAACCAGGATCTGGCGGGCGGTCAGGCCGATGCCCGATGCCGCGTCCCGTACGTCCGCCGACACCCCGGACAGCCCCGCCAGCGTGTTGGTGAACAGCACCAGCAGCGTGTAGGCGATGAGCGGAATCTCCACGGTCAAGCGGGACAGACCGGTGATGGGCACCAGGATCTCGAATGCTGTCAGCGACGGTATGGTGTATAGCAGGCTGGTCGTGAAGGTGACCGGAGCCACCAGCCAACGCGCCTGATGGGCCGCTATGGCCAGGAAGAACGAGATGGCGAAGCCGACGAGCACGGCGACGGCCGTGAGCTCGATGTGCTGGATGAGGGCTGGTTGGAAGATGGAACTCCAGTGCTGGGTGAACCAGGGGAGGCAGAACGTCCCGTTGTTGGCGACGCAGCTGCTGGGCTTGCCGTAGTCGGGAATGACGGGGCCACCGGCCGCGAACACGGCGAGAAGTGTCACTGGCTCTGGGCCCCCACCGCTACCCGGGCCGAAGCCGCCTCCTTCTGCAACGAGCGGTTGATCAGCTCGATCGACACGTATCCGACAAACTTGCCATCGCCGTCTACAACCACCAGCGGGCGAAGTGAGTCAGTCATCATCAACGACAGAGCCTCACGCAGAGTGAGCCCGATCGGCACTGTTTGAGTGATGTGGCGGCTGTCGGTCGAGCCCACCCGGCCGTTGCCCAGGCGATCGACGGGGATCTCGCCCACGGGGCGGCCGTCGTCGTCGACCAGGACGACACTCGCTCCCTCGATCAGGCCGTCGCGCTTGGCCCCGATGTCCTCGCCCAGGCGCACAATAGGTGCGTCGATCAGCTCCACATCGCCCAGTCTGGTCAAGGCCAGGCGCTTGAGGCCGCGGTCGGCCCCCACGAAGCGGGCCACGAAGTCATCGGCTGGGTGGGCCAGGATCTCACTCGGCGTGTCGTACTGCACCAGCTCGCCACCCTCGCGCAGGATGGCGATGCGGTCGCCCATCTTGATGGCCTCGTCGATGTCATGGGTCACGAAGACCACGGTCTTGCGGATGGCGCCGTGCAAGCGGAGGAACTCGTCTTGAAGGTGCTCGCGGTTGATCGGGTCGATCGCCCCGAACGGCTCGTCCATGAGCATGAGCGGAGGGTCGGCGGCCAAGGCCCTGGCCACGCCCACCCGCTGGCGCTGGCCGCCGGACAGCTGGCTGGGGAACCGGGTGCCCATCTCGACGGGGAGACCCACCAGCTCGAGCAGTTCGGCGCAGCGCCGCTCGATCCTGTTCTTGTCCCAGCCGAGCAGCTTGGGAACCACCGCGATGTTGTGGTTGATGCTCAGGTGCGGGAACAGGCCGACCTGCTGGATCACATAGCCGATCTCCCGGCGCAGGTCCGCCGGATCCCGCTTGGAGATACTCGCGCCGTCGATGAGGATCTCTCCGCCGGTCAGGTCGATCATCCGGTTGACCAGGCGCATCGCCGTCGTCTTGCCACACCCGGAGGGGCCGACCAGCGCACAGATCTCGCCCGCCGGTACGGTCAGCGACAGGGCGTCCACTGCCGCCGAGCCACCACCGCCGTAACTCTTGGTCGCCTCCCGAAACTCAAGCGGCGCCGCCGCACTACTCGTGGTCACAGTTGCTTGTCTCCCGAGTCAGGTGAAGCACAGGTACCGCTTGGTGAACCAACGCTGACAACCCGTCGCGAGAGCCGCCTGATCGTCCACGGGCCTGACCTCAGCCGGGCTATGTCCTGGATGCGCAGGTTCTCGTAGGGGTGGACTATACGGTGGCCTTCAACGGCGCGCTCCTGTTTGGTCGATCCGGGTCGGGGCCCTGCCGCCGCCAGACCGCCGCGGATCCCTGGCCGAGACACCCACCCGGATAGGGGTTCGGCACTGGACCTTGGGGCGTTGCGACAGTCAAGACACCGGGATCGCTCACTCAATCGTTATCTTGAGCCACAAAGTTGATCATAGTTCTGGCTTCTGCACACCCAGAGACGCCTCGCGGACGACACCCGAGACGCAGTGCTGACGTCACGCGATGGAGATCCCCACTGGCTTCCTGTGTACTGGGGATGGCGATGAAGGAGGTGTGCAGGATCGATGCTGACCGGGACGAGGCGATCCAGAGCGGCCCCGCGATGTACAGGGAGCCGCCCGAACCTCCGTTGCGGCTGAACGGCGTCACCCTTACCTGCGTGGACATCGCCACGTTGGCCCGGGGGGCCAGGGCGGCCACGGTAGATCCCACGGCCCGCCTTGGCGTCGCCGCCGCTCATGCCAGCGTCGAGCGGGCGGCGCGGCAGCGCCCGGTCTACGGCCGCACCACCGGAGTAGGCGCTCAACGGCACGAGGACGTCCCAACGGAGGACCTGGCCGGCCACGGACGCCGGCTGTTGCGCAGCCACGCGGCTTGCGTCGGTCCCCTCGAGCCGCCGACAACGGTCCGGGCGACCCTTCTGGTCCGGCTCAACCAGCTGCTGGCGGCGGGATCGGGGGTGCGGCCTGAGGTGGTCGACGCGCTGGCCGAGGCCCTGGCCCGAGGGGCGCTTCCCGAGCTGCACCGGTGGGGAGCGGTCGGCACCGGCGACCTGTCGGCGCTGGCCGAACTCGGGCTGACCTTGCTGGGAGAGCTGCCCTGGGCGACAACCAGCCTCGCCCCGGTTCCGCTCGGCACCGGTGACGCGCTTGCGCTCATCAGCAGCAACGCTCTCACCGTGGCGACCTCGGCACTGGCGTGCGTCGACCTGCACGACCTGCTGCACGCTGCGACTGTCGTTGCGGCCCTGTCCTTCTGCGCTCTCCAGGGAGCCCCGGAGGCGTACGCCGCAGCGGTTCACACGGCCCGGCATCCGGGGGCCGTCGCGATCGCGGCCGACCTGCGCCTGCTGCTGGGGCACCCAGGGCTGCGGCTGCCCAGCCGCCGCCTGCAAGACCCCTTTGGGTTGCGCGCTCTGCCGCAGGTCGCCGGCGCTGCCTTGGACGCCCTGGCGGACCTCCGGCGAGTCGTGGAGGTGGAGGCGAACGCCGCCTCGGAGAACCCACTGGTCCGTGACGACGAGGTCTTTCATCACGGCGGCTTCCACACCGCCGAGCTCGCGCTGGCCCTCGACCAGAGTCGGGCCGCCCTGCTACCGGTCGCCGCCCTGTCGGCTGCCCGACTCGGGGACCTGGTCGACCCCGCCATGACCGGGCTGCCGGCCTTCCTGGCCGATGGCCCGCCTGGCAGCTCCGGGATCATGATCCTGGAGTACGTCGCGCAAGATGCGCTCAGCGAGCTCCGGGCGCTCAGTGCGCCGCTGACAGCCGGGAGCGCGGTGCTCAGCCTCGGCTTCGAGGAGCACGCCAGCTTCTCCACGCAGGCGGCCCGGGCGGCCGCGCGAGCCGTAGAGCTGGTCGGCCTGGTCCTGGCCACCGAGCTGGTAGCGGCGGTACGTGCCCTCCGCAGCGCGCCGGACCGCCTTGTCGATGCCCCGGTGCGCAGGGCCTTCGACCTCTGCGCGGCAGATCTGGGCGCCGCCACCGACGACCGGGTGCTGGGCCCGGACCTGATGCGTGGCGTCGCGCTCCTGTCACAGTTGGCCGAGCTGGCTGCTCCGGCTAGCGGTGGCTGACGCTGATCGGGGCGGACGTCCCGACCGGACGCAGCTCATCGGCGTAGCTGATCGAGGTGCGCCGAAGGATGCCGTCAGCGCTCAGGTCGTACTGCCCGAGGCGCCACAGCGGCGGGGAGTAGGCGTGGACGGAGATCGCGTCGTCGGTGGCGCCGGTGAGGCGGTGCAGATGGTCGTTGCCGAAGTGGAAGGAGGTCCCGGCCGAGACCACGGTTTCCAGATGGTGGCCGCCAATCCGCGGGTTGCTCTCGATCAGCGCCCCCTGCACCACGGCGACGGCCCCGGCCGACAGGTCATGATCGTGCCATCCGGTGTCATTGCGCCGCGTCCAGCACAGCAGCCAGACATCGACGAACTCGTCGCGGTGCAACGATGCGAAGTGCCGCTCCTGATCGGAGAAGGCGACCAGCGGGTGCCACAGGGCCGTCTCCCCAGCCAGTCGATCGACGAGCTCCCGCAGCTCACCCGGGTCGAGCTGCCTGCCCGGCAGAGCCGCCAGCGCCCTGGACAGGGGTCTGCCCGGGCCCCTGTCCGCCTGGTGCGGTACCGCGACAGGCGCGACGGGACGGCTCACAGAACTCGCCCCTGGCCGAGCACAGGCCGCCGTTGCAGCGGGGCCGACTCGGCCGTCGCGGTCGACCCGGTCAGGAAACGGGTCGGGTTCCGGGTCCGCAGAGCAAACGTCACGGCGGCACCCAGGCCGGGATCGGGCGGCTCGGCGTAGGGCCGGTCCGAGCCGTGCACCAGCGCGTCCACCCCGACGACGCGCAGCATGGCGTCGATACCGCGCGTGCCGTAGGAGGAGACGTCGAAAAAGACCAGCGGGTCCACCTGCCCGAAGCGCCCCCCACGCGCCACAAGGCGCTCATGGTGCAGCGGGGCCAGCCCTGCCAGCGCCACGAAGCACACCCGCAGTCCAGGGTGGTTGCGTCGACCAGCCACGTGCCAGGCGTACCAGGCCGCGTGCTGCTGGGACACGTACGGCACCAGAGCCGGCCACCAGGCAGGAACCGGAGGGCCCGCAGCGGCGGGACCGGGGTGGACGAGCAGCGGTCGGTCCGCCTCCTCCAGCGCCGCCAGCAGCGGTCCGAGCCGCTCCACGCCGGACGGGTCAGCCAAGGCGGTAGCGGGCAACTGCAGGCCAAGGCAGCCACGGTCGAGCTCTGCCCTCAGGGCAACCGGATCCAGCTCGGCGACCGCGGCCGAGGCCCACGCCCCGAACGGCGCCATGAGCTCAGCGACCCCGTCGTGCCACGCCGCCAGAAGTGGGCGGCCCTGGGCAAGCGGCAGCTGCTCGATCCCGAGCGGGCTGGACAGTGACAGCAGGACGAGGTCCAGCCCATCCTGCCGGGCCAGCGCGCGCCGACCGTCGACGTCGTGATCGGACGGACGGACGTCGTACGGCGCTTCACCGATCAGCTCGAGTCGCCATCCGACGAGCCGCGGGGGGCTCATGCGTCGGCGCAGCGCCTCGACCAGAGCTGCAGGCCACAGGTGCTGGTGTACGTCTATCGACACGCTCGGCTCCCTCCAGTGATGCGCTTCACCGAGCTAAGGTTAAGCGGTTCACTTACGATTCGTCAAGGTCGTCGCGCGCGGTGCGCCCGGGCGATGCACTTCACTGACGTCATGACGCTCCGGCCCAAGCGCGCCACCATGCGCGACGTCGCCGAGGCGACCGGGCTGTCCGCGGCGGCCGTGTCGTACGCGTTGCGCGGGCTGCACCTGCCGGAGAAGACCCTGGAGCGGGTCCGCCAGGCGGCAGACGAGCTCGGCTATGAGGTCAATCCGGCGGCCCGCGCGCTGGCGCTCGGGCGTACCGGCACCATCGGTGTGCTCTGCAGCTCGCTGGAGGACCTCTGGCAGCAGCGACTCGTCGTCGAGCTGGGCCGGGCCCTGCTGGGTCACGAGCGTTTCCCGCTGGTCGCGGACGCGCAGGGCGACCCGAATCGCGAGCGCACTATGGTGCAGCAGCTGCGGGACCGGCACGTCGATGCAGCCATCGTTGTGCCACTGGACCCGGCGGCGTCGTACTGGGCAGAGCTGATCCGGGCGCTGCCCGTCGTGACGATCGGGGACCCGCTGCGTGGCGTGGAGACCGCTGGGGAAGTGCTGTTCGACAACCGCCGAGCCATCGGCCTCGGCCTGGCGCACCTGGCCGACCTCGGGCACCGGCGGGTGGCGCTGCTGTCACCCTCGCTCCCGCTTACGCCGGAGCGGCCAGCGGAAAGACTGGCGCACGTCGAGGCCGAGCGGCTCGGCCTGGAGCTGACTCTGACCTCTTCGCCTGCGTCCGTGGACGGGGCCGCGGTGGTCGCGGCCCAGCTGCTGGTCCAGCCGGTCGGTCCGACCGCGTTCTTCTGCCTGTCCGACTCCATCGCCTACGGCGTCTACCTGGCGGTGGCCGAGCGCGGATGGACCGTGCCCGCCCACGTCTCTGTCCTTGGCTACGACGACAACCAGATGTCGCGGCTGCTGAGCCCCCCGCTGAGCACCTTCCGCTGGGACGTCGAGCGCATCGTCGCCGCCGCCGTACCGCGGGTCCTGTCGGCCGCGGAGGATGCGGCGAGGCCGGCCGGCGCGACGGAATTCGGCGGTCGACCGGCCGGGGCCCGGCGCAGCACCCTGCGAGCCGACCTCCGGATACGCGGCTCCACAGCCGTCGTCAGGACAAGCGGCACCGGGTAGCAGAAGGCCGTGTCCGTGAGTCCGTCGCGAGTTATGCCGCGCAGCGCGCCGGCAGTGTCCCCCAGGGTGGTACACGCCCTCTTGCGGCGCGGGGCCACCACGCTTCTGCGCGTGCCGCGCGCGTCACACCTTATGGTTGTCAGGTGAGCTTCGTTGGGTGACGTAGGGCCGAGATGAGTCGGTAAGCGTCGGCCGGGAAGCTTCGTGGAAGTCACCGACGGTCCAGCGGTCGGTCGTCGCGTCGGATCGGTGCCCGGGCCGGACCGGCCGGTCCCGTCGACGAGGTCGGGGTGCCGGGTCCTGCGCGTTCGTGGCGGGCTTGTACCGGCGCAACGACCAGCCACTGGTACGCGGGTCGGTGATTCATCGGGCCTTGGAGTCGGGACGTCAGAGGAGAGGTGCTTGGCCACACGACAGGGGGGTCAGCCGCGGGCCGGCGGGTCCGCGCCGAGGCAGCCGCCGCGGACTCGCGGGCGCGACCAGCAGGGCATCATCCCAGTGCTCGCAAACGCTGTACGGGACGTGGAGCTGGCCGTGCAGCGCGGCAGGGTCCGGTCGTCGACCCGAAGCATGTTCCAAGCCGTCGCGTTGCTGGTGCGCGAGGAGCGCACCCGGATCCAGTCGGACGACACCACTGAGGCGCGCCGCACGCAGCAGCTAAAGCGCCTTGATGGCGTCGCGACGGTCCTCGCACGGACGGCCGTACGTGACGGGTCGCTGCTCGCGCTGCTGACGGACGACGCCGAACTCCTGCACGAGACCAGGTCCCTGCTGCGGGAGTTGCGGCTCGCTGCTGGCATCGAGCCGCCGCCTGTGGCGGTTGGCCCCGCTGCCGCTGGGCCGCCATCATCAAGGGTCGAGCGACAGGTAGTCCCGCAGTCGGTCGTCTCGAGGCAGCTGGCCAACCCCTTCCTCGAGCCGGACTTCTCCGCCGCACCGCCGGTGCCCCGGCCAGGACTGCTGGCGAGCTGGGAACTGCTCGGGCCGCTGCTCCGGTCGTTCAAGAATTCCTCCGGCGGAGCATTGTCGTGCATGACCCTGCCCGAGCCCTCTTCGTGGCAGGCCCCCGGCGGACGCGAGTTGATGCCGCACCAGGCACAGGTGGTGGCCGCCGCCGCCGCGGGTCACCGGACGTTCCTGCTGGCGGACGAGCCAGGTCTGGGCAAGACCGCCGAGGCACTGCTTGCTGCCGAGGCCGCCGCCGCGTACCCGCTGCTGGTCGTCGTTCCGAACGTCGTGAAGACCAACTGGGTGCGCGAGGCCGGCCTGTGGACCCCCGCACGGTCAGCCACCGTGGTCCACGGCGACGGTCACAGCGTGGACGCCTTCTGCGACATCGTGGTCGTCAACTACGAGGTGCTGGACCGGCATGTCGGCTGGCTCGGCACCTTCGGGTTCCGCGGGATGGTCGTCGACGAGGCGCACTTCATCAAGAACAAGAGCTCCCAACGCTCCCGCCACGTGTTGGAACTGTCCGAACGGATCCGGTCCCGCACGGTAGGACCCCTGTTGATGGCGCTGACCGGCACACCCCTGATCAACGACATCGAGGACTTCCTGGCAATCTGGCAGTTCCTGGGGTGGATCGACGAGGGCGACCCTGGCCCCGAGCTGATGGCCGCCCTGGAACGCAACGCCCTGACGCCAGCAGACCCAGGCTTCTCCCCGGCGGCCCGGGCAGCGGTCATCGACCTCGGCATCGTCCGGCGACGCAAGGTGGACGTCGCCGCCGACATCCCGCCCCGCCGGATTGCGGACCTGCCGGTAGAGCTCGACGGAGCCTTGGGCCGCTCGATCCGCCAGGCCGAGCGGGTGCTGGCCCGCCGTCTCGTCAAGCGTTACGAGAGCGCTCTCGAGGCCCGGACGTCAGGTGCCGTCGTCGAGGGCATCGACCACGACCTCGTCCGCCGCGTCGCCACCTGGGACCGGCAGGACACCAACGAGAACAGCGGCGGCGAGAACGTCTTCACCATGATGCGGCGCATAGGTCAAGCCAAGGCGGTCCTCGCCGCTGACTACGCCGCCCAGCTCGCGCGGAACGCAGGGAAGGTCGTCTTCTTCGCCAAACACGTAGATGTGATGGACGCTGCCGAGCAGACGTTCGCGCAACGTGGCCTGGGCTACTGCTCAATCCGCGGCAACCAAACGCCTCGTACCCGGCAGAACAGCATCGACGCTTTCCTCAGTGACCCGGACATCGCGATAGCGGTGTGCTCGCTGACCGCGGCGGGCGTCGGGCTCAACCTGCAGGTGGCGTCGAACGTCGTGCTCGCCGAACTGTCCTGGACGGCTGCGGAGCAGACGCAGGCCATCGACCGCGTCCACCGGATCGGCCAGGACGAGCCGGTCACCGCCTGGCGCATCATAGCCACCCAAACCATCGACGCCCGCATCGCCGAGCTCATCGACGACAAGGCCGGCCTGGCGGCGCGCGCGCTGGATGGTTCCGACGACGAGGTGTCCTCGTCGGTCGACATGCAGCTCGAAGCCCTCATCGCCCTTCTGACCGACGCGCTGACCGAGGTCGTCGGCGAGTCCACCTGACCCCGCGTCAGGTGCCGTTCTGACGGGCTCAGGTGATCGCTGCCGATCGACTTGCCTGACGCCCGCGCAGCTGTCGGTCCTGCATGCTTTGTGGGTGGAGCGCGTGATCAGGCTGTCGGCGGATGACCTGGTGCGCGAGCGCGTCGAGGGCGCCACTGACGACGTGCACTTCCCGCAGGCGCTGGTCCGGACCGTGCTGGAGGAGTTCACCGTTCCCGGCGACGTGGTCCTGGATCCGTTCGCCGGCTACGGCACGACGCTGCTCGTCAGCGAGCAGATGTACCGGGACACCGTCGGGGTCGAGCTGCTTGCTGACCGCGCTGCCATCATCCGTAGGCGGCTGAGCGGCCGGGGCAGGGTCATCACCGGCGACGCGCGCCGACTGGCCGACTACAGCATCGGGCCGGTGGACCTGTGCATGACGTCGCCGCCCTACATGAGCGCCGTGGACCATCCGCAGAACCCGCTCACCGGCTACCAGACCTTGGACGGGGACTACCAGCTCTACCTCGACGAGTTGGCGAAGGTGTTCCGGGCGGTGGCCCGGGTCCTTCGACCCGGCGGCCACCTGGTCATCAACGCGGCCAACATCGTCACCGGGTCGGTCGTCACGCCGCTCGCATGGGACGTCACGCGTGCCGTCTCCTCCTACCTGCGTTTTCGAGGCGAGACGTACCTGTGGTGGGACCGGTTGCCCGCCGGCCTCGGCGGTGACTACCGCCTGCTTTTCGCACGGAGCTGAGTTGCCGGCTGCAGCAGTGAACCGGGCCATCCGGGCCTGCAGCAGTCGAGCGTCACCCTGCGGTGTTCCGCTTGCTGGGACCGGCGCGGCCACGCTCAGCACCGGCGACGCCAGGGCCGCGGCGACGTCCCCGGGTCGGGCGACGACCCACCCGCCTTGTCGGTGCACCCCCCGGTCCCGCAGCTCGGCGTGCTGCTCGGCGGGGCGGTCGGCGGTCGCGAGCTGCGGCGCGGGCAGGTCAGGGACGCCTCTGTCGCGGGTCGGGGCGGTCATCGACGGACCGTAGCCATTTGAAGGTGCTGTGCCGCCGACCAGTTCCGGTCCTACCGTCCGGCCATGACGACCCCAGTAGCACCTGCCGTCCGGGTGGGCCAACCGCAGACGGCCCGGCTGGGCGAGCGGCTTGGCATCGACCCGGGCAAGCTCGCCGGTTGGGGCGTCGGTAAGGAAGCTGTCCTGGACCGGCAAGTAGTAGCGGGTCGTGGGTGGGTGGGTCTGGTTTGCGGAGGGCGAGTCGTCCGGTCATGTTGAGGTGGACTTCGCCGCAGGTGGTCGTCGGATAGGGAATCGTCATTCGTTGAAGACGTCGGGGGCGGCGGCGGCGATTCGCTGCAGGGTGGTGAGGAACGCGCTGCGTTCACCGGCCGGGAGTAGGTCGAGGAGCCGTTGTTCGTTGGTCTGGATCGCGCGCCGGGCGGTGTCGCGTAGTCGGCGGCCTTTCGGTGTGAGGGCAAGCAGCCGTACCCGTCGGTCGGTGGGGTCGGGCGTGCGGGTGATCAGCTCGCGGTGTTGCAGTTCGTCGAGGACCTCGATGAGTCGGCTCTTGTCCGCGCCGATCGTTTCGGCGAGCGAGGCTTGGGAGCGGATCGGCTGGCTGTCCAGGCGTAGCAGCACCGAGTAGCCCCACATGCTCAGCTGGAGGGCGCGCAGGACCGGCTGCTCGGCTGCGGTGAGCGCTCGGCCGAGCGGCACGATCAGTGCGGCCAGATCGGGGCGGGGGACATCCGGCATGCCGGAGACGATACGGGTTGACCTACGATACACACAGACCTATCGTAGTTGTATGCCTACTATCGAGCTGGCGGCGCTGCTCGACCTCGACCGCCGGGCCGTGCAGGCCAGCGTTGCGGCCGCAGGCGACCTGTCGGACGCCGACCTGGACAAGCCCACGCCGTGTGGCGATTGGACGCTGGCGGACCTGGTCGCGCACATGACCGTGCAACAACGAGGTTTCGCCGCAGCGGCCCGCGGCCGCGGCGCCGATCCGGACCTGTGGGCGTCGCGACGTCAGGCGGCCGACGGGCCCGGCACCAGTACGGCGTACGCGGCGATCAGCGCGGACCTGCTCGGCGCATTCGCCGACCCGCAACTCGGCGACACCGGCTTTTTGCTACCCGAGATCCGGGACGGGGGGCCGTTCCCGGCCCACGTCGCCGTCGGGTTCCATCTGGTTGACAACGTCGTGCACGCCTGGGACGTCGCCGTCAGCCGCGTCCGACACGTCGAGCTCCACGCTGATGTCCTCGCGGCGTCGCTGGCGATCGCCGAGCAGGTCCCGGACGGCCCCGAGCGTGACCAACCACACGCCGCGTTCTCCCACCGCCGCCCAGCCGCCTGCGACACCCCACCGCTCGAACGGATCCTGCTGTTGCTAGGCCGTTCACCGACCTGGCCCGGGTGACGCGGAAAGGATGAGGCGGCGTCGCCCAACAGGACCGTCAGTGACACGCCAAGTGTGTTCAGCTGGTGGTACTCCAGACGGTGTCGAGGGCGAGGGGGTCAAGGGGCAGCAGCCAGCACTCTGTGATCTCCCCGTCGACGGCGCGGTAGAGCCCGAGCGTGGACCAGGAATGGTTCGTGCCGCCGAGGGTGGCGGTGCCGTCGGTTACTGAGGCGATGCGCTCGCCGTCGCCTACGAGGAGTTTCGGGGGTGCATTCGCATAGCGTTGCTCGCGAGGTCGCAGCGGCGGGTGAAGTAGGTGAAGACCTCGTCCATGCCGTGGTGATGCCCGGCGACCGGGCTGGCACCGGGTACGTGCGAGGCGATGTCGTCGGTGAGCAGTGCTCGGAGCCCGGCCGCCTGGGTTGTCTCCGGCATAGAACTTGCTTTGCTCGTGATGGAGCCGACTCAGCAGGTCGGCGGCTGCGGTTCGGTCCACTGCGTCAACGGCATCCGCCGCAGTGCCTGGCACGATGTCGCCGGCCGAGGCCGGGTTCAGCTCAGAGTGCGGTAGCTGATCTGCTGACCGGACAGCGGCGCGGGCAGGGTCGGTGTGGTGCTGGCCCGTAGGCAGAACTCGGGAGCGGGACCGAGCACCATCTGGCGTTGCCAAAACGTGTGCCCCGCTGTCAACTGTGGCTCCAGTGCGTGGTCGAGTTCGGCGTAGCTCCAGTCGGCGGGCTTGGCGAACCACGTCGCGGCAGCACCGACCTGCTCGTCGCCGCCGCGCAGGGCGTACAGCCCGCCGGCGCCGTCCTGTGCCTGGTGGGCGACCCGGTCGTGGCGCTGCGCGTGAACGGCTGCGACGGCGTCGTGGTTGAGTTCGCCGACGGCCGTCCAGTCGCGCACCAGGTACCAGTCTTCATAGCCGTCTTGCGAGCTCGGGAGCCACGACGCCTGGTCCAGGCCGAACGCGGCGGAACCGAGGAACCCGGTTGGGGGCTGCGAGGCCAGCGAAGCGTGGAAGCTCACCAGCTCGTGCTCGTAATCCTGCGCGGCGGTGGAGGCGAGCGGCCAGTGCCAGAACACATAGGCGAGCAGTGACGGCGACCGAGATGGCGTACTCACCTGGTCATCCTCTCCGATACCGCGCGGTCCAGTGATGGGCGTGTTCAACGGGTGGCGTCAGGTCACCGGCTGGCTTCGGCGCCTGCGTCGGGCTCGTGACAGGCAGTCCGAACGGCGTCGGCGATGCGCCCGGCGACCTCGCGCAGGCGGTCGGGTGGGTGGGCGGCGTAGCCCAGCACCAGGCCGGGCGGTCCGGGGCGCTGGCGGTGCCAGGACAGCGGGTGGACCAGGACGCCGGCCTGCTTGATGGACTCGGCGAGGTGGGTGTCGTCGAGGCCAGGCAAGGCGGGCAACGTGATGAGTAGGTGCAGCCCGGCGGCGACGCCTTGGACGCGGGCGTGGGGTAGGTGTTCGCCCAGGGCGGCGAGCAGGGCGTCGCGCCGGCTGCGCTGACGGGTGCGCATCAGGCGGATGTGGCGGTCGTACTCGCCGCTGGCGAGCAGATGGGCCAGCACCAGCTGCGGCAGCGCCGGGTTGCCCAGGTCGCTGGCGTGCTTGGCGGCGACCAGGTCCGCGTGCAGGTGGCGGGGCGGGATCAGCCAGCCAAGCCGCAGGCCGGGGGCCAATGTCTTCGACGTGCTGCCGGTGTGGGCCACGTGCTCGGGTGCGGAGGCTTGCAGGGCGGGGACGGGCGCCCGGTCGTAGCGGTACTCGGCGTCGTAGTCGTCTTCGATGACCAGTCTTTCGGCGCCGCCGGCGGTGGCCCAGTGCAGCAGCTCGCGGCGGCGCTGCGGGGCCAGGACGACCCCAGTGGGGAACTGGTGGGCAGGGGTCAGCAGTGCTGCCGACAGGCCGGTGCGAACCAGCTCATCAACCTGCAGGCCCTGGTCGTCTACCGCGACCGGCACCGGCTTCAGACCCCAGTAGGCCAGCTCCTCGCGGGCGCCACGCGAGCCGGGGTCCTCCACGGCGATCGCGGTCAGTCCGCGGGCGTGCAGCACCTGGGCGAGCAATGCCAGGGATTGGGCCACGCCGGCGACGATGATGACGTCCTCCGGGCTGGTATGGATACCGCGGATACGTGCCAGCCAGCCGGCCAGCTCGCGGCGCAGGGGTTCGGCGCCACGGGGGTCGCCGTAGCCGAGCTCGGTCGCGCCGGCCTGGTCCAGGACCGTCCGCTCGGCGCGCAGCCATGCGGCGCGGGGAAACGCCGACAGGTCGGGCACGCCGGGTGAGAGGTCGATCTCGACCCCGCTCAACCCCTGCGGCGCGGGTAGCGGCAGCAGCGGTGCTGACGCCCCCGCGGTCGGTCGCGGCTGGTCAGTCGCCAGCCCCGGCGCTGAGTTCGGCGCAGCCGTAGGTCGCATCAGTGGCTGCACTGTCGTCCCAGCTCCGGGTCGGGCGCTGATCAGGCCCTCCTCGGCCAGCCGCTGGTAGGCCTCCACGACGACGCCGCGGGAGATGGCCAGGTCACCGGCCAGGGTCCGGGTCGCGGGCAGCGGGGCGCCTGCCGCTAGCCGCCCGTCGACGATGGCCGCCCGAAGCATGTTCACCAACCAGCTGGTCAACCCCTTCGATGGGGCCGATGCCGGGCGCAGTTGGAGAAAGTCCGAGCCCGAAGCCGTGCTGCGTGCCGGGCTCGGCTGCGCCATTGGTCCACCTCGCCGTCGGGTCAGTGGTCCTTCACATCGGACCATTCGCCGTCCAGCATGGTGTACGTGTCCATCCCCGGAGCGCCCGCGCACCACAATCCGACCGCCCCACTGCCCGCGCCGGTCGGCGCGACGGAGCCCGGCGATGCCTCGGCGCGCGGAGCTGGTGTGGGGCTCGGTGTCCTGGCCGGGGCCTCGGCGATGGTGTGCGTCGGCAGCAGCGTCGCCGTCTCCGGCCAGCTCGTCGGCGCGCCGCTGTTCACCGCCCAAGCAGTGCGCTACGCCGCGGCTTGCCTGCTCCTGCTGATCTTCGCGCACGTGGCCGGCCGACCGGTGGTCCTCCCCCGCGGCAGGGAGTGGCTGTGGCTGGCCGGAGTGACGGTCACGGGGTTGGTGGTGTTCAACATCGCCCTCGTGCACGGCTCACGTCACGCCGAACCGGCCGTGCTCGGCGTGGCGGTCGCCTGCGTCCCCATCGTGCTGGCCGCCTCTGGCCCGCTGCTGGAGGGACGCCGTCCCAGCCCGACGGTGCTGGCCGCGGCGCTGGTGGTCACCTGCGGGGCCGTGCTGGTACAGGGCTTGGGCCGCAGCGACGGCACGGGCCTGGCCTGGGCTGGCGTGGTCTTCGGCTGCGAGGTGGGCTTCACCTTGCTGGCCGTCCCGGTGCTGGGCCGGCACGGTCCGTGGGGAGTGTCGGTGCACGCCACCTGGCTAGCGGCCGTGGTGTTCGCGGTGCTCGGTCTCCTCCGCGAGGGCCCGGCCGCCATGACAGAGCTGGGTGCCCGCGACGTCCTGGCGGTCGCCTACCTCGCCATTGCGGTCACCGCGGTGGCGTTCGTGCTGTGGTACTCCAGCGTCGAACGCCTGGGCGCCAGCCGTGCTGGGCTACTGACCGGGGTGGCACCGGTAGCCGCCGCAGCGTCCGGGGTTGCGCTCGGCGCGGCGGTGCCGCGGCCGCTGGTCTGGCTGGGCATCGCCGTCGTCGCCGCCGGGCTCGTGCTCGGCCTGCCCCACAGCCGGCCAGCACGCAGGCGCGGCCGCCGCGGGCACGATCGGGACGACCCACCACGGAGGTCAGGTGAACTTCCAGCACTCGAGTGAGACCTGGCAGGACTCTCCTGAGCTGGTGCCCGGCGCGTTGCTCGCCAAAGGCATCGGCCCCGACGTCTCCATCACTTCCCGGCTGGGCCGGTTCACGGCGATCGCCGAGTCCCGGCTCGCGACCAGGGCGGAAGGTGGGTTCCCCAAGATTCAAGCCTGGCGTCGCACCTTCTCCCGGATGGGACTCACACCCACCCAGTACCGCTGTCGTCGGCGGCGCCGCCACCCTCACGGTGCCCGGCGCCGGCGGTAGCACCCTGAGCCAGGCACCGGACTACCCCGCCGCCTTGCGGAACATCGCTCAGGCCTGCTCCGATCAGCTGGCCGCCTGCCGCGCCGAGACCGCAGTGGACTGGGCCCATTTGAGCCCGGCCGCACTGATGGAGCCAGGACAACGCACCGGGCAGTACCGGCTGGGCACCGACGAACTACTGCTCGACGCCCACGGCGACTCCACGATCTCCACCGAAGACCTCGCCGTAGCGCTGCTCGACGAGGCCGAACGGCCAACCCATCACCAGATGAGTTCACCGCCGCGTACTGACCTCAGGCCAGGGTGGCTCAGTGTCACCAGCGGGCACTATCCAATTCGGCACGCCGGCTTGGTCAGGGCGTGTACTGCAGACAGGAGACCGGTCGTGTGGATCTGTCAGAGCTGTGCCGTCGAGCATGCTCAAGCCGTCGAGGTATGTGCCATCTGCGCCGATGAGCGGCAGTACGTCCCGGCAACCGGGCAGCAATGGACCACCCTGGACGAGCTGGCCGCATCCGGGCACCAGACCCGGGTCCGGGAGCTTGAGCCTAACCTGTTCGGGCTCACGGTTGAACCCCAGGTGGGCATCGGCCAACAGGCCCACCTGGTGCGGACGCCGGCAGGCAACCTGCTGTGGGACCCCACCGGCTACCTCGACGAGCCCGCCGTACGGCGGGTCCGCGAGCTGGGTGAGGTCGCCGCGATCGTGGCCAGTCATCCGCACATGTTCGGTGTGCAGGTGGAGTGGAGCCAAGCGTTGGGGGGCGTACCCGTGCTGGTCGCCGAACCCGACCTGCAATGGATCTTACGACCGGACCCGGTGATCCGCTCATGGGCCGGCACGCTGGAGGTCGTTCCGGGGCTGACGCTGGTCCAGGTCGGCGGACACTACCCCGGCAGCGCGGTCGCACATTGGGCGGCCGGCGCCGGCGGGAACGGGGTGCTGTTGGGCGGCGACACGATCCAGAGCAACCCCGACCGGACGACAGTGACGTTCATGCGCAGCTACCCCAACCGGATCCCGCTCTCAGCAGCGGTGGTGGACCGGATCACCCGCGCGGTGCAGGTGTTCACCTTCGACCGGCTGTACGACAACTTCGGTCACACCATCGACACCGACGCCCGCGCCGCAGTACGCCGGTCGGCCGATCGTTACATCGCCTGGGTACGCGGCGACTTCGACCACCTGACCTGACCCGCCGAGCCGACCAAGCGCCAGCGCAGCGCAATCAAGGCACGCGTGCCGATGGAGAATCCGGTGGCCCTCACCGGTGATCACTGCCGCCGTGCCTGAGATCATCCGTACCTCAGCTACCCAGTGCCTTCTCGGCGGGCTGGCCGTAGGTGAGGACCCAACCAGGACCGGAATTCCTGGTAGGTCCTGGGATAATGCTGACCGCCAACCGGGCGCAACTTCTCCGTCACGCCGAGGAAGTTAGTGCACTCAAGCAGAGATGCAGGTTATGCGTTCCAGGCCCGCTTTGCAGGGTTCCAATCCCTCCACTGTGCCTGCTGTCTCAAAACGACCGTTTGTGAGTCAAGAACCAGAAGGGGACGGGACTCGCTCGCGAACTGCGACGCAAAGTCCGCGCTGAGGCGCGAGGGACCTACTGCAACAGCGCTTCTGGGAGGTTGATGTCAAACCGGATTGCTGCCGCGTTGGGCTTCCAGACGCCGGGTCGCGGGACGTCTTGTTACCCGCGGCCCGCTCATGGCGGCGCTCAAAGATGGACTGGTGCGTGGATACGCGCGGCGTTGACCCTCGGGACGGCCGATGGGAGGTCCAAGCGCCGCGCTACAGCGCGAATTCTTATCGCGGCGGGGCATCAGAGGAGTTCGAGGTCGAGAATGCCGACGTTACCGCGGTTCTTGCCTGGGCGCGGAATCTGGCCCGAAGGACTGACCGGACTTTCATCTTGTACGTCGTTGTGATCACGGACAGCGGACTCGGCCTAATTCGCCTCTCGCCGACTGGGATCCCAACACCGGTGGTCCGGCGCCGGCCCACATGGCACCGATGCCGGACTAGAACGCGCACCACCACCACCACTGGCGTGGCCGTCGCTCAGACCACGTTGAGCGTCACCGGCACGTTGCCGCTCGTCGCACGGCTGTATGGGCAGACTTGGTGCGTGGCCTCCATGAGCGCCCGGGCGGTGTCCTCGTCGAGCGCCGGAAGGTGACCCTCAAGGTCGACGGCGAGGTCGAAAGTCGTCACGTCCGCCTTGTCGAAGTGCACCTTCGCGGTCACCGACGACCCCTCCAATGCGTTCGGCCGTAGGGATAGCGGCCGCAGGGAGTGGCGCATGGCGCTGTGGAAGCACGCTGCGTAGCCGGCGGCGAACAGCTGCTCGGGGTTGGTGCCGGGTCCGTCGTCGCCACCCATGGCCGCTGGGCGCGACAGCTCGACGTCCAGACGGCCGTCACTGGAGCGGCTTCGGCCGGTGCGTGCGCCGGCGGCGGTCGCTTGGGCGGTGTACAGGCGCTCGGTCACGGTAGCTCCCTGAGAGTCGATGGCGTAGGACGTAACCCCGCGCCCAACGAAGCCTGGCACGGGGCAGTTCGGGAACTGCCCCGGCCCACTCCTACGCTCGCCAGCCCAGCTGCTCGAGGAGGTCGAAGTGATGCCATCCAGAAGAGCCGTTACGGGGGCGATCACGCGTCCGCATTTGCTCGCTTGTGGGCTGGTCTAGAGCCGGTCGCCGGGTCGACCTCGTGGCCACTGCTTCAGCGCGTACTCAAGCAGTGGCTGTGTAGCGCAACTGGCGTCCGGAACCTATGTGCCGCGATCAGGCAGTGTCGCGGGTTTGCGGTACGGTCCGGGGCGTGGCGCACCCGCTGGGCTATGGAGCCTGTCGGCGGGCCGCCCCCGGTTGTGCGCTCGCGGGGCCGGTCGCGTTGGTTCGTGGTGCAGACCGGTCCGGTTGACCGGGAGCACGGGCCGGTGGCGGTGCTCAGCGGCCACACCAGCCACAAGGCGGCGAAGACAGCGCTGGGCTGGGCCAGCAGCAGGGCCAGTTCTCGTGCGTCGTCAGGCGTGGGGGAGCGGGCGGTGCTGCAGGTCCGCGCCGCCGCCCAGATCACTGCCCGGCGGGTGGGGGAGAGCCAGGCCGGGCGGGCCGTCGTGCAGCCCAGGTCGCCGCCGACCAGCACACGCTTGCCATTGGATCGAGCCATGACCCCTGCCTCACACGGCCCAACGGACCTCTGACCGGACTTCCGAAGATCACGAGCACACGCGGGCTTGATCGGTAGCATCGTCGCAGGTCAGGGGCCCGAAAGGGGGCCTGCAATGTGATTTGGTGTAGGCACACGAGTTTGGGCGTGTCGCTCGA